>Ga0193751_1000281_pt1 | contig 43199 bp, 40 predicted proteins | sample L1c2metaG_FD_143050 | JGI IMG/M metagenome (GOLD analysis project Ga0193751, IMG submission 143050) | Soil microbial communities from a riparian zone of the East river system, Colorado, United States - L1c2 | ecosystem: Environmental > Terrestrial > Soil > Riparian zone | place: USA: East River...
GTATGTCCTCGCTCGAAATCGTTCGTCTCATCAACCAGGAAGATGCCACTGTGGCTGGAGCCGTAGGCAGAGCTCTGCCGCAGATCGCGCGCGCCATCGATGCTGTTGTAGCCGGGCTCCGCCAGGGCGGACGCCTGATCTACGTCGGTGCAGGAACGAGCGGCCGCCTCGGCGCTCTCGACGCCTCCGAGATTCCACCGACGTTCAACACCGATCTACGGACCGTGCAATACATCATGGCGGGAGGGGCGAAGGCGCTCGCGGCGTCCACGGAAGCTAGTGAAGACGACACCGCGTTAGCGCTTGATGAAATCAAAAAGCGGAAACCCGGCAAGCGCGACACCGTTCTTGGCATTGCCACCAGCGGACGGACTCCCTTCACCATTGCTGCCGTGGAATACGCCCGCAGCCACGGAGCGCGCACGATCGCGCTTACCTGCAACCGGAATTCACCATTGGAGCGCGCTGCGGATTTCGCCATTGTCACCGAAGTTGGGGCGGAGGTACTCGCCGGATCGTCCCGCATGAAAGCGGGCACCGCCCACAAAATGGTTCTGAATATGATCTCGACCGGCGCCATGGCGCGGCTGGGATACGTCTATGGGAATCTCATGGTCAACGTCTGGACGAAGAACGAGAAGCTGGTCCAGCGGGCCGTTCGAATCCTGGAACAGGCCACTGGAGGCGATCACGACACGGCCAGCGCTGCTCTCAAAGCCAGCGGGAATCGGACGCCAGTCGCGGTGGTGATGCTTGCTGCGGGCGTGAATCGATCTCAGGCGGCGGCAGCCTTGAAGAAATCGCGGGGACATGTTCGGAAAGCGATTGCTCTCGCAAGCGCGTAACGGGTTGGCGCGGTTAATCATTCGATTTTCGCTTCAGAATTCGCTGACCCTTATCGCTCCGCAGGTGATTGGGCGCGTGGGTTAGGCGATGGAACCGAGCGAGGCTGTTTTACTTGTGCGGCGGGATATCTGCAAGCGGCGCTGATGACGACGCAGTTGCGTGAGTCCAGGGGGAAACCGCCTCGATTAATCGAGGTCTGCTCCTTACTTCCTGGACGCTGGTAGGGAAATACGCTGGGGATTGCACGTAAACGCAACCTTATATTTTTCACTTCCGATTGATTCCACCGTTACCCAATATTCAGCCGGCTCTCGCGTGGTTTTGCAAAGATAACGGAAATTCCAAGTAGTCTTCGTGCCGTTGGGAAGAACGTTCTCTCCAAGGATAGCCTTCCCATCATTCTGGATCTTGTTGTCGAGAGGACGCCCGCAGCGCTCGAGCATGTGGCGTAGCTGCACTCGAAACCCATCCAAAGCACTAATTTTCTTAGGTGCGACCTTCTCGATCGCATCGGACGTCCGATTAGCGAGCAAATCGGGCATCAGGTCATCACTAGCCTTTCTTGCGCCAGGTTCGAGCACATTGTCTTTGTCTTGTGCGGGCGCGAGACTCGCGGAAAGCAGCGCCACAAATAACAGATGTCTCAAAATATCCATACTCTTACCGCGAAGACGATACCACACTCGCCGGTTGAGACGCCTTACTCAATCGGGTCGACCACAACTGATTGCTCGCTATCCGCGCCTCTGCCCGTCAGTTGCACGATCACAATCGCCGACAGCACCAACACAATTCCCAACGTCTGAATCGGACGCACCCTTTCCCCCAACAATGCTGCCGCCAGCAGGATCGAGAATACCGGCTCCAGGCAACTGGCGATAATCGCCCGCGTAGGCTCGAGATATTGCAGGCCGAGGAAGTAGAGCGAGAAAGATCCCAGCACCGAGATCATCGAGAAGACGAATAGAAATCCCCATTGCGCGGGGGCGTAGTGCGCGGCGATGACCTTCCACGGAGGATTCACGAACAGCCAGAAGACTGCGGCGGAGATCAGCGTCCACACCAGGACGCGCCAGCGGTCGTGGCGAGCGAGGATGCGATGTCCGCCGACGTTGTAGAAGGCGAAGGAGAACGATGCCAGCAGGGCGGCGAGGAGTCCATAGGAGTCGAGGCGGAGCGGCGACGCGGATTTCGCACCGACGATCCCGATCGTTAGGGCAATGCCGGTGATCGCGACTCCTACGGCGGCCACTTTCTGCAGAGAAAGTTTTTGTTGCCCGCGGGCGACCACGTACAGCAGCACCCAGACCGGCGCCGTGTATTGCACGATGATGGCGATGGCGACGCTGGTTCTCTGGATGGCGACATAATAAAAATAGTTCGACGCGGCCACGCCCAGCATCCCAAGCACGAGGCATCGGATGAGATCCCGCGTGGGCAGCTTGATGCGTTTCCAGCCACGCCGGCCTACTAGTAGAGCTAGTAAAACGAGCAGAGAAAATGACGCCCGCGTTTGCGACAGGATGATCGGGTCGATGGCGTGCAGGGCCTCTCCATTCAAACGCAGCTTGCCTGTGAACACCGCGCGGCCGAGTGCGGCGGAGACTCCCCAGAGAAATGCAGCGGAGCCGATAAAAAAATATCCGCGCAGGGGATGTCGAGTAGTTGGGCGACCGGAATTCAGGATTCGGTCACCGAATCGGAATCGAGGTACTGGTCCAGGCGGACGGGATCGAAGCCGATAATCACTTCTTCTGTTTCGCCGGCTGATTCGCCGGCTGTTGTGCCGAAAAAGATAACCATGGTTGGCGTTTCGCTGCTGTCGTGTTCTTCGGTCATTTGGCGGCGGGCTTCTGGGTCGGCGACGATGTCCCGCTCTTCGAATGCAATCCCCTTGGCTTCGAGGAAGATTTTCATCAGCTCGCAGGAGAGGCAGCCGGGTTGAGTGAAGAGCAGGACGCGGGCATTAGTGCTTCCAAAGTCCCCACCCTAACCTCGCAAAGAGCGCGACGTTAGGATGGGGCACCCTCGAGATATTCGATTTTGCTCGTGATCTTCGCGGTCTTTTCCAGCATGGCCGAAACCGAACAATACTTTTCTTTCGACGCGCGCTCGCCACTGGCGCTGACTTCCAGACTCGTAAACGGCTCGCGCTTCTTGCGGAGAATGCCAACCACGTCTGAGGCGGTACAGCCACACAGTGCAATCAGCACTAGCTCCATCGGCGAGCTCGCAGTCTTCTCGGTCGCTGTGTCCATCACCAGTGCATGATGCGAAGTGGCCTCGCCAATGTAGCGTTCATTATCCGTCCAGATTGCTTTGGCGGTGATCATCGTGCTGCTATCTCCGATTATCCGTGCTGGGCTCCGGGTGAATCAGGACGCGGAACAGCTCGGGAGCGTCCTGCTTAAAGCGAATTTCCAGTTCGGTTTGAATGTCGTGCACGCGAGCTAAAGAAAGACCGTCGGACAAGGTGCAGTGACAAGAAATGTACAGGCGGCCGCGAACCCGCTTGATAGTGAAATCGTGTACGTCGAGGACCTCGGGAAACTGCGACGCCACGGCTTTCAGGCGATGCTCGAGTTCGGCGTCGCTGACGACTTCCTCAGGCTTTTCAATCGTAGCTGGCTCGCTCTCGATGTGGGTGAGAATGTCAGAAATTTCCGGGACGTCGCGGCGCATGTCGGCTTCGAGTTCGGTGACCTGATCGTGGGCATCTTTGAGAGACATGCGCTCGTCGAGTTCGACATGCTGCTCCACGTGCAGGCGGCCGGCAAAATCCTGGACGCTGATGTCATGTACGTTGAGATTCTTGTCCGTGGCGACGGCGCGGATGCGGTCGAAGATATTTTCAGTACGTTGCGCGCGTGGAAGGGGCTGCACGGTCACATCGGAGTCGGGCAGGACCTTGTGAACCGCTTCGGAAACGGCGGAGGCCAACTGGCCGGAGCGTTGAAAAGTCACAGTTCGCGCCAGCCCTACGGCAAGGTCGGCGAAGTAGCGGTTCCCGGCGCGGCGGATGCGGATGCGATCGACTTCCAGCACGCCGTCGACGCGCAAGACCGCGTCGTAAATCTTCGATCGAACGCCCGGTGGCGCGGCATCGAGCAACGCATCGACGGTGCGACGAGCCAGGCGCCAGCTCACGGAAACTACGACTCCAGCCACGAACAGGGCGGCGATTGGATCCGAATCGCGCAGCGAATCAACGCGATACGTACGACCGACGAGTACCAGGATCAGTCCGAGCACGACCACGCCAGCCGACCAGATGTCGGTGGAGAAATGCAAGGCGTCGGCTTCCAGCGCCTGGCTGTCATATTTGTTGGCGATGCGGCCAAGCACGCGCGAGCGCCACCAATCGAGCCCCATGGAGAACAGCATCACGGCAAAAGCGGCAATCGAGGGCTCGATTTCAATGTGGCGAAAAAATAAGCGCTGCGCGGCTTCGTAGATGATCCAGGCGCAGGTAAGCAGCAGCAGGCCGGTTTCGACGAAGGCGGAAAAGTTTTCCACTTTTCCGTGGCCGTACTGATGGTCGGCATCGGCGGGCTTGTCCGAGACGCCCACCGAAAAAAATGTGAGCAGCGAGGCGATCAAATCGAGCCCGGAATGTGCGGCTTCGGACAGGATGCCGAGACTTCCTGTGCTGAACCCGACCACAACTTTGAGCCCAGTGATGACCAATGCCGCCAGCACGGAGCTGCCGGCGGCGGCGCGCTTCTCGGCGCGCATCAACTCGGATGATGGAATGGCGGGGTTCCCCGACATGCAGGAATTATCGCCGCTCAGAGAGAAAAGCGCCAACAAATCGCGCTCGCTCAGTCACTCTCCTGCCCGAAGCTCACGGAGCGCCTATTGCTCCCGCGCTTATGCTACGATTTGGTTCTTGGCATTTTTCTTACTTTCTGACGGACCAATCCTGGAGGAAATGCATTATGCGTAAGAGGTGGTTGATGTGTGTTTTGCTCGGAACGTTGTCCTGGGGCCAAGCCGGTGCCGGCGCGCCCTCTGCGGCGCCGCCTTCTCAACCGACCGATACTTCGGCTTCGGTTCCGGCTACAGCAGCGGTGATCACGATCAAGGGAGTATGTTCGGCGCAACCCAAGCCGGCTGCAGCCAAAGGCGCGGCGGCGACGCCGGCAAGCAAGGCCAAGGCTTCGGCAACAACATCTGCAGCCGACTGCAAGACGGTTATTACCAAGGCAGAATTTGAAAAGCTGGCAAGCCATCTCGCTCCTAACATAACTCCGCAATTGAAGAAGCAATTGGCCACCGCACTGCCACAGTTGATCGCGACCTCGAATGTGGCAAAGAAAAAGGGCTTGGACAAAACTCCGGAGTTTGAAGATCGGCTCAAAATCGTGAAGATGCAACTCCTGAGCAAGGAGCTGCAGCAAAAGATTCAGGAGGACGCCGGCAAGATTCCGCCGGAGGAGATTGAGAAGTATTACAAGGAGCACGCCGACATCTACGAGCAATTCAATCTGGACCGGCTGTTTGTGCCGCGTACTAAGCAGCCAGACTCCGGAGCGAAGCTCGAAGACGAAAAGAACGATAAGCTGAGCGAGGAAGCGCAGAAAGCCAAGCAGGCCGAGGAGAAGGCCAAAGTTGAAGAAGGCGAGCAGGCGATGACCAAACTCGCCGAAAGCTTGCGAGCGCGAGCCGCGGCCGGGGAGGATTTCGCAAAGTTGCAGAAGGAGGCGTTCGATGCCGCCGGAATGAAGATGCAATCCCCCACGGTGAATTTGCCGAGCGTGCGCCGCACCGCTCTGCCTCCTACCCATACCGCAGTATTCGACTTGAAACCCGGCGAAGTTTCGCAAGTGATCAATGACGCGGGAGGCCACTACATTTACAAAGTGAACACTAAGAGCGAGATTCCGCTCGAACAGGCGTCGAACGAAATCAAAAGCAAACTGCAGAATGATCGCATGCGCCAAATGTTGGACGATGTGAACAAATCGTTTAAGGTCGAAACCAATGAGTCGTACTTCGGGCCCTCGGTGCCGGCTGCCCCGATGGGAGGTCGTCCAGTCGGCGGTCCGATGGCGCCTACGCCGCAGCGAAGTCCGAATTTACCCAACGCTCCAGGCCAGGCGCCAACGACGGCCCAGCCGCAGACTCCGCCGACGACGCCTCCTCCGGCCGCGACCCCGAACTGATGGCCAAACCAGTCGTCGTCGTGACCGGAGTGTCGGGCAATCTGGGTTCCAGGCTCTTGCCAATGCTCGGAAGCTACTCGGTGATCGGAGTGGACCTGAGCCCTCCTTTGGCCAGCTCCGAGATGCAGTTTGAAGCTCTGGACCTTGGTCAAGAATCTTCCACGCGGGTCTTGTACGAACTGCTTCGCGATACTAATGCTTACGCGCTGGTTCATCTGGCATTCGTGATTGATCCGGTGCGCACGGGCGTGGTTGACGTGGAGCGCATGTGGCAAATCAATGTGGCGGGGACCGCGCGCGTAATGGAAGCAGTCACCGAGGTCAATCGTGCGACCGACGACGGTATAAAACAGTTTATCTTTCCCAGCAGCGTCTCCGCATACGGGCCGAACCTGCCGGAACCAGCGACGGAAGACTCGGTGCTTGCGGCGCACACTCTGCCCTACGCCGTGCATAAGAAACAATCGGATGAAGTGGTGCAAACCCGTTCCCACGCCCTGCGCGGTTGCAGCGCCTATATTTTGCGGCCGCACATTTTTGCCGGCGCGAGCGTGGAGAATTATCTGATGGGAGCGTTTCGCGGCACACCCAACGGCAAGAGCGCGCGGGCGGAAAAAATGCGTAAAGAAGGAAAGCGACTGCCCTGCATGTTTCCTCGCGGCCAGCAATACCTCGACAACAGGATTCAGTTTGTTCATGTCGATGACATGGCGCGCCTGATTCGGCATATCCTGCAGCGCGAGCCGGAGACCCAACGCCTGACCATCCTGAACGTTGCCGGGCGCGGCGAGCCTTTAACCTTTGGGCGCTGTGTGGAGATGGCACACGCGAAACTTGTGCGGGTCCCGGGAAGGTGGGCGATGCGGCAGGTGCTGAAATTTCTGTGGAAGTATAAGATTTCGGCGATTCCTCCTGAGGCTGTCCCTTACATGACTGGGGAATACATCATGAACACCGATCGCCTGCGCCGCTTCCTGGGTCCGGAATACGAGGATGTCATGCGCCACACGATTACAGACGCGTTTGCCGATTCTTTTCGGCGGGACGCGGCTACCGGTTGAAATATTCACCTCCCTCAGGTGCAGCAAGTGCGCCGCGGCAATCTTGCTAGTTGGCAGTCGCAGAGATCCATTCCGGACAGCCGAGGCGGGCTGTCTCTACGTGAGTTTCTTCCCGCGATACAATCCGGCGATTCCGAAGGTATAGGGCGTCCAGGTCGGTTCGGCAAAGCCTGCTCGTCTCATTCTTTCCAGCATTTCGTCTGGCGGTGGGAAGCACTCGACCGAGGCTGGAAGATAAGCGTAAGGCCCGCGGACGCCGGAGATCACCGTGCCGACACGAGGCAACACCTGCTTGAAGTAGATACGATAAAGCGCGCCGATGGCTCCTTTGGGTTCGCCAAAATCGAGGATGCCGCATTCACCACCGGGGCGCAATACGCGGACGATTTCGCGCAGTCCGGCGTCGTAATCCGCCAGATTGCGGAAACCGAAAGCCGACGTTATGAGATCGAAGTGTGCATCGGGAAACGGAAGGCTGAGTGCATCGGCTTCGATCCAGCCAGGCATTAGACCGTTACTCGACGACTTCGCGGTTGCCCGTTGCAGCATGGCGTGCGAGAAATCGGCGCCCAGAATCTGCGGAGAGGACTTCCCTGCCTGACGGCGCAGAGCGAAGGTCATGTCTCCCGTCCCGCAGCACAGATCGAGAATGCGGGCATCATCTCGAACTAGGACGTGGCGGAAGGCCCGCGCCGTACGGCGCCACCACATGCGGTCAATATTGAAGGACAACACGTGGTTGAGCAGGTCGTAGCGCGGCGCGATTGAGGTGAACATCTCACGGACTGCGCGTGCGGCGGAGTGTGGATCGCTGGCGCCTTCCGGAGTTGCGCCGACCACCGTGGATTTCGTGGATTCGTGCACGTTCTTTTCCTGCAAGCCGGCGCCGCTCATTTTCGATTCTTCTTCCGGCGTGCGCTTTTCAACTGTCCGGCAACTTGTTCAACCTGCAGGATGTGATTCGTATCATGCCCGGCAAACATGCGCGCCAGGTGTGCGATGGTCTCCTTGCCGCGCTCGGAGTGCATGCCGTAGTTGTTCCAGCTCTCACGCGGAAGCGCCTTCAGCATGGCGAGATTGTTCTCACGCAAGACTCGGAAAACTTCAAGCGATTGTTTAAGGTCACGCTTGCCGTATTGAAATACGAAAGCCCACGCGTCCTGGTCAAAAGCCTGGATGGGCGTGGCATTCGCGCCGAGTATCGAGCGCATCCGCCAACTGGCCACGATCTCGACGTCGGCCAGATGAGCGACGATCTCGGCGATCGACCATTTCCCGGGCTCCGGTTGCCACCGAAGTTGTTTCGGCGTCAAGCTGTGCGTCAGTTTCTTCAGCTTCGCCGCGCTGGCACGCTGTACTTTGATGGCATCCTGGCCTTCGACGTGGCCTAAGATTCGCTGGATATATTGCTGCGCGGTTTCCGGCATATTCCTCCCGTTGGTCCGAAGAGATCGAATCCTCAGCGGCTAAAAGCCGTTATTCATCTTGAAGATTTGCGGCGCGGCTGGGAGCGGCGCCTTTTCAAAACAACACGCAACCGCTGAACCCGCCCATACTAAACCAATTTATGAGCTCTACTTTCCCCAAGCTCCGCCGCCGCGCGACAAGCGACGCAGCTCTTCGACGGCGCCAATTACGGCACTGGCGGGCACATCACTGGCGACTTCCACTTTTCCAATTTCGCGCGGCAGAATGAAGTGCACCACGCCATTTTGCGTTTTCTTATCGGACTGGAGCCGGCTCAGAATCTTGCGCGGGTTGACATTCACTTCCGGCAAGCGGCCCAGGCTCAACACGGCCTCGGCGATGCGGCCCGCGGTGACGCTGTCGGTGCGGCCCACGCTACGCGCGATGTTGGTGGCGGCAATCATCCCCCAGGCGACGGCCTCGCCGTGCAACAGGCGGCAGTAGCCGGTTTCAGCCTCAAGCGCATGGCCGATCGTATGTCCCAGGTTAAGCACGCGACGAAGGCCGTCCTCGCGTTCGTCGGCGGAAACCACCTCGGCTTTCAGTCTTACCGATTGCGCAATGAGCCATTCCAGTTCCACAGGATCGCGCTTCAGAATCCGCGCGCGGTTCTGCTCGAAGCGCAGGAAGAGTTCGATGTTTCCAATAATGCCGCACTTCAGCGTCTCATAGAGTCCGGCGCGAAACTCGCGGTCGGGCAGCGTCTTTAGCACTGTGGGATCGATCAGCACGACGCGTGGGTGATAAAAAGTTCCCAGCAGGTTCTTACCGGCGACGAGATTAACGGCCGTTTTGCCGCCGATGGAGGCATCCACCTGCGCCAGCACCGTCGTGGGCACCTGTACCAACTCGATCCCGCGCATATAGAGCGAGGCCAGCAATCCGCTGACGTCGCCCACGACTCCGCCTCCCAGAGCAATGATCACGGCCTTGCGATCGGCTCCAAGGCGCGCCAGTTTGTCGGCGAGAGCTTCTACCGTTGCGAGGCGCTTGCTTGGTTCGCCGTCCGGCATGGGGATCAATTGAGGCGTGAAACCGCCGGACCTGAGAGACTTCACGAGTTTCGATCCCCAGCGCTGGCGCACCGGAGGGACAGTCACAACAAAAACCCGGCTGGTTTGCGGCAGCAATTCGCTCAGAACCGAACCGGCCCGGTTGAGCAAGCCGTTCTCGATCCAGGCTTGATAGGGCCGGGGAGAAACGTGAATAGTCACTTGCGGCATGCGGTTCCATGATAGCGTAAGCGCTCGCGGGATTGCCCGGGCGCGAAGTGATACCATTCCGTTCCTAATTACGTAGCTTCATTACGTAGCTTCTTGGACTTAGCGTCATTATTCAGCGTCATTACCTATCGTCGCGTTTATAGATTTATGAAGGGTCTTCCAGCCGATACCGATTTCGTGGTGATGGGCGCTGGAGTCGCCGGCCTGCGCGCCGCCATTGAACTGGCCCCTGCCGGGCGTGTGCTCGTCCTGGCCAAAAAAGAATTTGAGTTCAGGTCAGCGTCAGCTCCCGTTGCCACGCTGAGCGACGAAGAGGAAGTCGTCCTCCACTTGCAGGACACTCTCAGCGCCGGGGACGGTCTATGCAATCCTGCGGCGGTGAAGATTCTGCTGGAAGAAGGTCCCGAGCGCATCGACGAGTTAATTGCGTGGGGCAAGCACCATGGCACCAAACTCGTTTTCGAACCGGAAAGTTCCCACAGCCGCTACCGCAGTCTGCACGCGGAGGGCGAGTCGACGGGCCGGGAAATCTTGCGAGTCCTTCACCTCAAGGCACACTCCCTGAAGCATATTTCGATTGCGCATTTCGCCTTTTCAACCGGCTTGCTGACCGATGCTGGACACATCACCGGAGTCTCGTTGCTCGATGAAAAAGGCGTTCCCCATGCCGTCGGCTGTTCCGCCGTTCTGCTGGCCACGGGCGGCATGGGGCAACTCTATCGCAACACGACCAATCCAGAAGCGGCGACCGGGGATAGCGTGGCAATGGCTCACCGCGCCGGAGCAGAAGTCAGCGACATGGAGTTCGTACAGTTTCATCCTACGGCGCTGTACATGAAGAAAGTGCCGCGGTTTCTGCTTTCGGAAGCACTGCGGGCGGAGGGCGCATATCTGCGCAACATCGAACTAAATCGGTTCCTGGGCAAGTATCACCCCTTAGGCGAACAAGCGCCTCGCGATGTGGTGGCGCGTGCCATTGTTCACGAGATGGAGGTGAGCGGCGCCAAAGATCCGTTCGTCTATCTCGATCTGACGCACTTGAGCGCCGCAAGAGTTCAGAAGCGTTTCCCGCGCATTTACGCGACCTGCATGCAGCACAATGTGGACATTACCGAAGATGTGATTCCCGTTCGCCCTGCGGCCCATTACAGCATGGGAGGCGTCCGCACCGATCTCGACGGCAAGACTAACGTCGCGGGCCTCTACGCTGCCGGTGAAGCCGCGGCGACGGGCGTGCACGGGGCGAACCGGCTGGCCGGTAATTCCCTGCTGGAAGGTTTGGTCTATGGAGCGCGCGCCGGCAACGCCATGCGGAAGCAAGCCAGGCCGGTATCACGCGTGAATGTGGAAGTGAAGGCCGCTTATTCCAATGGACCGGTAGACGCGGGTGTGGAAGAGATGATCGGTCAGATTCAGCTTCTCCTGGAAAGTGAAGTAGGTATTGTGCGTAGCCGCACGGATATGCAGAAAGCGATCAAGAGTCTGGAGGAAATCGCTCCCAGGCTGGCGCATCCCAAAACACGCAGGGCGCACGAGGCGTCAAACTTACATTTGGCAGGACTGCTGGTGGCACGGTCGGCTTTGGCGCGCGAAGAGAGCCGCGGAGCACACTATCGCGTGGACTATCCGGATCATGATGACAAGAAGTTTCTGAAGCACTCGGTGGTCCGGAGAGACAAGGTGATTTTTGCGGCTTAAGGCAACTCGGTATGGGGTATCCGCTGCTCACAATTTCTCTTCTTTGCTGGCAGCCGGAAACGCCGCCGAAATCGCGATTGAAACCAGAATCATACCCGCAACTATCCCCAGCATAACGGAGGTGGGAATCCGAAAATACTCCGCGCTCAACATTTTCAATCCCACCAATACCAACACCGCCGCGAGTCCATAGTGCAAGAAGCGGAAGACTTTCAACAGGCGGGAGATGGCGAAGTACATCGAGCGCAGTCCCAAAATTGCGAATACGTTCGCCGTGTATACGATGAATGCGTTCAGGGTGATGGCCAGCACAGCGGGAATGGAATCGACCGCAAACAAAACGTCGGTAGTTTCGATGACCAGAAGCACTACTAACAACGGCGTCGCATACAGGCGTGAATTCTCCTGCAAGTTTCGAACGAAGAACTTTCCGCCTCGGTAATCGTCGGTTACCGGAATAAAGTAGCGAAGCGCTTTCACCAGCGGATTCGCTGTGGGATCGACCTTGTGATCCCGGCTGATGCCGAGGCGGATGCCGCTGAAGATCAGGAGGACGCCAAAGACGTAAAGAACCCAATGAAAACGGGAGATCAGGCCGACTCCGGCCCCGATAAAGATGCCGCGCAGGATCAGAGCGCCGATCACGCCCCAGAACAGAACCCGATGCTGCTGCTGGTCGGGCACCGCGAAGTATTTAAAGATCACGAGGAAGACGAACAGGTTATCGACGCTGAGGGAAATTTCCAGGACGTAACCGGTGACAAACTCCAGGGCTACCTGGTGCCCTTGCCAAAAGTAAAGGAGGACTGCGAATCCGGCGGCCAGCGCAACGTAAACCGCGCTCCAACTCAGGGCCGCGCGAAAACCGACAACCCGGCCGCGGCGATGGACGCGAAGATCCACCAGCAACATGCCCAACGCGAAGATGTTGAAGAGAACCCAGAAATAGAGCAATGGACGGTCCTGGCGGCAAAAGAAACTGTCGATTGTTGATTTTAGATTGATTGAAAGGCAAAACCGGGGAGCAGGAATGTTTTCAATCAACAATCAGAAATCAACAATTTATTTTTGTCTTCCGCGTCTTCCGCTGACCCAATCATCCCAAATGCCGTCAGCCTTCAGCATTTCTACACTGTTGGACTCGCGCATGGTCTGCTCGATTTGATCATGAGTGAGACGCGGACCGATCTTCTGGGGTAAATCGGCTAGCTCAACGCTCAGTGCAGCGGCCTCGGCCACATGCTTCTTCAGCTGGGGAAAATCCACCTTGTCGTAGGTATCGGAAACGGCGTGGTAATTATCGAGATAATTTGCTTCCTCTTGATCGGCGACAAATGTAGGAACGCCCTCCAGCATGAAATCGAAGTGGTCGGTACCCCATTCCATGTCCGGCTTCAATTCTTTGACGTCAAATTGCGCGAGCGGGGCGATCAGTTCTTTCGCCGTGAAGAGCACATCTTTCCGGCCCCCGATCGAGAAACCGGTTGTCTTTCCCGTGCCGGAATCGTAGACGACGACGCCCGCGGCCTTGTCGAGTTCGGCGCGATGGTTGAGGGCATAGGCGTGCGAGCCGATCAGTCCTTGCTCTTCGCCGGAAAAAAGAATGAAGCGGATGGTGCGGCGCGGTTTCACCCCGGAGGCCTTGATCGCCCGCAGCGCGTCGACGACGAGCGCGGCATTGCACCCATTATCGAGAGCGCCCGTGCCCAACTCCCACGAATCGAGGTGCGCGCCCAGGATTACGAATTCGTCCGGCTTCTCGCTGCCGCGAATTTCTGCGACAACGTTGGAAGCCTTGATCGGGCCGCCGACCTGGTTGGGAATTGAGAGGTCAGCCCACACCAGATTTCCCGAGGCCAGTAGCCGCGCCATCCGTTCGCCATCCTCGCGCGCGACGATGACCATCGGCAGGCGATCGATTTCTCCGGCGGCGGAATTCGTGTGACGATAAAGAATGTCGTGCTCGCGCGTGGCCATAAAAGCTACTGCCTTGGCCTTCCCTTTTACAGCGAGATCAATCACCGGCGGAGCCTTCGTGTATTCCGCGAACAGATCATTCCAGGTCTTCAGCACGACGGTATGAACCAGCACGATCTTGCCGGAAACGTCGCCTGCTTTTTTAAAGTCAGCTTCCGTGCCTTCAACGACATCGACGACAGGAACGTGCTTCACCGGGGCGAGCGCCGGGGCCCACGCCACCGAGACGGCACGAACGTGGAATGCCGAGAGCACGGTTCCACCGCCGACGGTCGCGGCGTCGACCTGATACGCCGTAATCGCGTTCATCTCGGTTGCGCCTTCGGACCAGGAGTACGGAATTGTGAATCCCTCGGTGTGAACGCTGTCGGCGCCGGCGGCCTTGAAGGCTTGTATTCCCCACGCTACGGCATGCTGCATGGCAAGCGTGCCCGGGACCCGGCCGCCGATCTCGTCGGTCAAACGCTGAAGATTCGCCTCCAGCGGTGACGGCTGCAACGCTGCCTGAATCACGAGGTTGGCTTCGCTGGTATCAACGGGAGGGGCTGCGGCAAGGCAAGTAAAACTGAAGATCCAAACGAAGAACAGGGTCCTCACAGTTCGCATATGTGGGTGCATTAGAAATGAAATTCTTAAAAAGCGCAAAATACGATTACAGAAGCCCGCAGGCTCCACGTTGGTGTGTTCGAAAGAATTAGACCGCAGAGACCGCCGAGAAAGCTCGCGGAGATCGCAGAGAAGTTCGTGTTTTTCTTTGCGCCCTCCGCGGCCGTCCTCAGCGATCTTTGCGGTTAAATGCTTTGCCGCGTCACTTCGGCGGAAGGGGATCCATCTTGTCGAGAATGCGAATGGTTTCGAGCATCACGCTACCCACGATTTGCAGGCTCTTGGGGCTAAGTTTGTCGACCGTATCCTGCGTTGTGTGCCAGAAAACGTTGTTATAGCCGTATGTAAAATCGATCAAGTCGGCGCTGGGGACGCCGCGTTTCATAAACGGAATGTGATCGTCGCCTACCTCGTTGTTATGCCCGAAAAAGTGCGATTGATATCCCAGGCGCTTGGCCGCCTCACCGACAACGTTTTCCAGCCACGGCGTTGAATTCAGATCGCGATCGATGTTGAGGTCGGCATCGCCGATCATGTCAGCTAGCAGGAATGCTTTAATCTTTTTCAGGGTTCCGTCGCTCTGCCACTTTTCAGCCACATGGGTGATGCCATACAGGCTGTCATCCTTGAAAGGCATTACTTCAGGAAGACCCCCGGAGCCGTCCGGTTTCATCGCCTCTTCCGCATCGTCCCAGACAAGCCAGACGCTGTAACCCTCGCGAGTCTTTCCGCGCAGCTGGTAGACCAGTTCGAGCAGCAGTGCGCTCGACGACGCGCCATCATTGGCACCCACGTAAGACGTGTTCCGCAAAGGATAGTTCGTATCGTAGTGGCTGGCGACCACGATGATGCCGTCTTTTGTACCGGGATATTTGGCAATGATGTTGTGCACCGGAAACTTTCCTTCCGGCGTATCCGCGGTGAAGATGTCGTCCTCGACCTGGTCGCCCTTCAAGTGAGACTCGATGTATTCCTCCACCTTCTTGTGATTCGCGCTGCCCAGCGGCCGCGGGCCGAACTTCACAATATCTTTTACGTATTGCATGGCGCGGTCCCCATCGAACGCCGGCGGCGGACCGTTGTCGGGAGCGAGGTTGAGTACTGGGCCGGCGCTGTCCGCTGAAACCGGAGCGGCAGCCGCAGAACCCGGCGGCGTCTGGCCCTGGGCCGTCCCTTTGTCACGGTCACACGCCAGCACTGCTAAAACGCCCGCCAGCAGAATCCACCGCAAAGCTCGGGATCCCATGATTACGCCTGCTTTTCTTTCCGTGCATTGCGCTGCTTGGGGTGCACCATCCACGAAACGCCGATGCTGAACACATAGAGTGCCAGCATGGGCGCGGCGAAAATGCACATATTTACAATGTCGGGGGTGGGCGTAACGATGGCAGCGATGACGAAAATGATCAAAATCGCATATCGAAAATGTTTCCACATGAAGGCGGGACTCACAATACCCATCAGCGACAGGAAAAAAATCAGGATGGGCATCTCAAAAATCAGTCCCATGCCGAGCACGATGCTCAGGAAGAGCTGGGTATATTCCCCGATGGTAATCATCGGCTGAAACTGCCGTCCGAAATCGATCAGGAAGTCGAGCGCCCTCGGGTAAACGATCCTGTAGCCGAAGTATCCTCCGCACGTGAAGAGTGCGATGGTTGAAATCATGAAGGGCACGGCATAGCGTTTTTCGCGGCGGTAAAGCCCGGGGGAGATGAACATCCACACCTGGTAGAGAACGAAGGGCGACGTCAAGAATAATCCGGCAAGCGCCGAAACCTTCAAGTAAAGGTTGAAGGGCTCAGTAGGGTTCAAGTAGACGAGTTTTTCCGAGAGCCCTTTGGCTTTGAGGGTCTCCATAATGGGCTTCTGCATGACGGCATAGATTCTTTCGTGGTATCCCCAGCAGATGCCAAATCCAACTCCGACGGAAATAATGGCATAAACGATGCGCTTCCGCAGTTCCTCAAGGTGATCGAGAAAACCCATGGTGGGCATGGGCTCTTTTTCGACATCGCCGCTGGCCGTCGCGGCTGCAGATTCAGACATGCGATTCCTGTGAGGTGGGAGACGTTACTTCCTCGGAACGAGGCTCGGGGGCGATCGGGATGTCGGTCGCAGCCGGTGCGATCGCCTCGGTGGCAACCGGAGGCGCCTCCGTGGAGGCACCAATCGGTTCATCGGTAACAGCTGCCAAAGTTGCGCTGGATTCGGCGCTGGTTTCGCTCGATGCTGAATTCAACGTACGGCTCGCGATGCCTTCCGGAGCCGGACTCGGCGGAAGAATCGTATGCCGGTTCTCGACCTCCAGAGTAGAAATCTCCTGCTCGATTTGCGCCTTGAATTCGTTCGAAGCTCGCTTGAATTCATTGAGCATCTTGCCGACCTGGCGCGCGATCTCCGGCAATTTCTTGGGCCCAAAGATGATGAGGGCCAAAAAGAACAGGAAGATCGTCTCGGAAAAGCTCATGCGGTTCATCATACTGCCGGAGCCGGAAAAGCGGCAATGATTCGAAGACGATGCGATGACAGATCTGTCTGAGAGCCGCTGAAAACCGCGAAGCAGGGCCGCGTTTAGCAGGATCGGGTTAAGATGTTGCCGCCATGCGATTCTGGTTTGCCCGCGAGAGCGAAGTCTCGATCCGCGAACAACTGGTCACGCAGGTCGTGCTCGGCATATTGAGCGACGATCTCGCGCCGGGACAGCGCCTGCCCAGCACGCGCGATCTGGCGCGGCGTTTTCAAGTGCATCCCAACACGGTGAGCGCTGGCTACCGGCAGCTTGAGCGCGAACGCTGGGTGGAGTTTCGTCACGGCAGCGGAGTCTATGTTCGAGCCCGAAAGCCGGAGACGTCTTCAGCGCCCAGCCTAGCCTTGGATCAACTGATTGCCCGGCTGTTCAGCTCGGCGCAAAAACTGGGAGTGTCCCTACCGGCGCTTCGCTCACGTCTTCGGCAGTGGCTTGAAATGCAACCTCCCGACCACTTTCTGCTGGTCGAGCCGGATGAGGAGTTGCGACGAATCCTGGCAGCGGAGATCGCGCGGGCCGTAACTTTTCCGGTAGTGTCGTCCGCGCCGCAGGATTGCACAAAGATAGCGGAGGGCGGCATTCCAGTGACGCTGCCCAACCGCGCGGCGGCGGTGCGACAATTGCTGCCGCCTGGCACGGAGTTGCTGACTCTACAGATTCAGTCTGTGCCTGCATCGCTCGCTGGATATTTACCTGCGCCTTCCGGAGCTCTGGTGGGCGTGGCCTCGCGCTGGCCGGAATTTCTAAAGGTAGCGCGCGCCGTGCTGAACGCGGCGGGATTCCATCCTGACAGCCTGGTCTTTCGCGATGCAAAAGAAGCTCATTGGCAACGCGGCTTAAAGCAGACCGCAGCGGTGGTTTGCGATCTTCTAACCGCAGCGGACCTTCCTCAGGGCTGCCGAGCAATTCCCTTCTCTTTGGTTTCGGAGTCATCCGTTGAAGAACTCCGGCGTTACGAACAGTTCGTACGCCAGCCGATCGTCTCATGACAGAGCTACTCGATACGATGTGGCACTCGAGAAACTGTCCCAAGCGCAGTAACGCAGTTGCCCGGCCCGAGCTATTCTGCGCTCATGAAAAACCTAAAAGTAATTCCTTCCCTTTTTGTATCGCTGCTCATCGTGTGGAGCGCGGCAGCGCAAAACTCCGATGGGCCTGCCACCGAATCCCCGCTGCCTGACGAGATTGTCGCGGCGCGCAGCCAATATACAAAGACGACGGAAATCTCGTCCGATGCGACCGATGGCAAATTGCTTTCCCAGCTGCCCCACGGCAGGCCGCCGATGATGCCTCGCCGCGGATATTACCGGGGCACCTATCAAAATCCGTGGATCGGCTGCGGCAGCGCGGGTCACGCCCTGATTGGAGCGGCGATTGGATTCGGCTTTGGGGCAACCCTCGGCGCGCTGGGCGCGATCAACGGTCACACTCCGGTCGGAAGCGGAGTGCTCATCGGAGGGTCGCTTTTGGGTTTCATCGGCGGTGCCATTGGCGCGTCCCACGGCGGATTGCCTCCGTCCATGCATCGCAGGAGAATCTATCCTCCCTGGCCAGACGATGATGAGGAAAGCAGCTTTGGTTCGCCTTCCAAGCCCAAAGAAACTCAACCAGAACCGTCGCCATCGCGAACGGCGGTTGTGGCCGCTCAACCGACCGTAGTTGACGCATCAGCTCCCCCTTTACCCGCAAGGCTAGCAGTGCCGTAGGTCGTCGCAACGCGTCGACAAGTAGCGCAGCCACGGTTCCGCGCTTCCTCAGGGAGACGAGCGCTGTTGCCTGCGAGTAACGCCGCGCCGACCTCCTTCGAGCGACTGATGCAGAGCGCGGTAGCGTAAAGCCCCTGATCCGGATTCTGAACCCGAACTCTCTAGCAGGAGAAAGCGCAATGCGTTCCATATCCACGATTGTTCTGTTCATGCTGTGCAACTTAGCAGTTTTCGGGCAGGATACTCCGAAGGCGGAGATTTTTGCCGGCTATTCCTACGGGAACTATGAGCTATTCTCGGTTCCCCCCAGTACCTTGACCTCGAATATCACAACAACGGTGTCCAGCACGTCCAGCGCCCGATTGGGCCTTAACGGTTGGAACAGTTCGGCTGCGGTTAAGCTGAACCGCTGGTTCAGCTTCGTTACCGACTTTAGCGGCTATTACAGCGCTTCCTCCGCTGCGGCCACCACAACTGCAACGGTGACAGTTTCTCTTTGCTCGGCTTGCAAAACTGAGACAAGTACGAGTGTGAATACCTTTTCGCGTCCAAAGATTCACAACTTTATTTTCGGACCACAGTTTTCCTACCCTGCCGGAAAAGTCAGGCCATTTGCTCAATTCCTGGTTGGCGGAGAGCATGTGGATACGACACGAACGATGCAGATCATCGGTTTGGGTGGCTTCACAAGGCCCACGATCGTTGAGTCGCAGCACGTCGCGCAGACTGGATTTGCGATGGCTTTTGGCGGGGGTGCTGATTTCTCGATCAAACACAATCTTGCTTGGCGGCTTCAGGCGGACTATCTGACGAGCGAGGCGGGTCTGGCGCAGAATCATGTGCGCATTTCAACCGGAATCGTCTGCCGGCTGGGAGGTTAACGGGGCTTCGCTTACCGAGACGTCGCCCTGGTCGCACCACTAAGACACTGAATTGTGGAATTTGCGTTTAACCTCAATCCCCATCTTCCGTGGCTGCATCTTAGATAGACAGTCGCCGAGTGATTACCAACGGTGACTTTCCCGATTCGGGGTATTCTAAAGTAATGGTATAATGTTTAAATTCAGCGCCGTAGGTGGGGTGGAGTAAGCCCTCTACGAAGGAAATACAAGATGGCCCGTAGTTCTCGCCGTTCACTCTTCCTGGTAGTCTTTTTCCTGCTTGCTTGCGGCTTCCTGGGAATTTTGTTTGCCCAGCGTTCTGGCCAGCAGTCGTCGATGACTGGCGACTCCGAGGTCAAGGATAGCCTGAAGCAATTCACCGACGTGTACGCGCTTGTCGAGGACAACTACGCCGAGCCGGTGAACGCAGACAAAGCCATCTATAACGGCGCAATCCCGGGCATGCTGCACGCCCTCGATCCGCACTCAAATTTCTTTGACCCCAAGTCGTACGCGCTGATGCGCGAAGACCAGCGCGGCAAGTACTACGGCGTGGGTATGACCGTCGGTCCGCGCAACAACAAAGTGATCGTGATCTATCCCTTTACCGGCACGCCCGCATATAAAGCCGGCATTCATCCCGGAGACGTGATCATCGCCGTCGACGGCAAGTCGACCGAGAACATGAGCACAGGCGACGTGGCCGATCTGTTGAAGGGCCCTAAGGGAACGACGGTTCACATCAGCATCGCGCGCGAAGGCGTCGAGAAGCCGATGGAGTTTACGCTGGTCCGCGACGAGATTCCGCGCTACAGCGTGGATGTTCATTTCCTGATCAAACCAGGCGTGGGATACATGCACGTCAATGGCTTCAACGAGACCACTGAGCATGAAGTCTCCGACGCGCTGGATTCGTTCGGCGATCTGAAGGGCCTGATCCTTGACCTGCGCTCCAATCCTGGCGGTTTGCTCAGTGAAGGTGTAGGAGTGGCTGACAAGTTCCTGAAGAAGGGACAGCTCATCGTCTCTCACCACGGGCGCGCCTCAGCGGAGAAGCGGTACGTCGCGCAGCACGGCAATGGCGGCAAGGATTATCCGATCGTCGTATTGGTCAACCGGCAGACCGCATCGGCCGCGGAAATCGTTTCAGGAGCGATTCAGGACCACGACCGCGGCCTGATCGCGGGCGAAGTGACCTTCGGCAAAGGGCTGGTGCAGACGGTGTATCCACTGTCGGAAAACACTGGCTTGGCGCTGACCACGGCCCATTACTACACCCCGAGCGGACGCCTGATTCAGCGCGACTACAGCAACATCTCGCTCTATGACTACTACTACAACCGCGACAGTTCGGAGAGTTCTAACACGGCCAATCGCGAAGTGAAGCTCACTGACAGCGGCCGGACGGTTTATGGCGGAGGCGGCATTACCCCTGACGTCAACATTCCTGCCGTGAAGAGTAATCATTTCGAGGACACTTTGCTGCAGCACTATGCGTTCTTCAATTTTGCCAAGCGCTATGTAGTGACCCACAAACCCGCGAAGGGCTTTGAGGTGGACGACGCGACGCTGCAGGAATTCCGCAAGTCACTCGATGAGGCCAACATTCCCTACACCCAGGCCGAGTTGATGGACAACAACGACTGGATTAAGTCGAACATCAAGTCGGAAATCTTTACCGATGCGTTCGGGCAGGATGAGGGGCTGAAGGTTCGCGCTGAGTCCGATCCGGAAGTGGTCAAAGGCCTCGAGTTGCTGCCGCAGGCGAAGGCCCTTGCGGACAACGCCAAGAAGATTGTCGCCGAGCATAATGCGGCGCCTGCATTCAACCGGTAGCGACTGGGTTTATCCCGTATTGGAGTCATCCTGTCCGGAGCCGTTCTTCAGGCGGAGGGAAGGATTTCGCGCGCAGACTGCGCGCGTCTGGGAACGCACGTCCCTGCCGACCATTTCTGAACGTCACAAGTCGTAGCTTCATCCGATGCATCTTTTTCACTATCATGGGAAAAGCATGGCAAGGTTTCCAAGCCGGCTCGGCTTGGGGCCCATTTGAAGCCGCTAGTTTTGGCGGGGGCCATGATTCTGGCCGGCGTCGCCGGATCGACGGACCTGCGCTGGCGGCGGATCCCAAACTGGCTGACCGTTCCGGCGTTACTAATCGGGGTGATTGCGAATACGGCCCTGAGCGGCTGGCCGGGGATGAAAGCTTCCCTGCTCGGCGCAGCGCTGGGATTGGCGTTGCTGTTACCTTTCGTGCTACTGCGCAGCCTGGGCGCAGGCGACTGGAAATTTGCGGGAGCTTTAGGGGCGTTTACAGGTCCCAGCCTGTTGGTTGATCTCTTACTCGTATCGATTCTCGTGGCCGGAATCATGGCGGTGGTTTTGGTGATCTACAAAGGACGAATGCGTCAGACCATTCGCAACATCGGGCATATTCTGATTTCGCTGGTAACCTTCCGGCTGCCGGGAACTCAGGTCTCGCTCGACAATCCGGACTCGCTAAAAGTTCCGTACGGAGTTGCGCTGGCGTTCACCGTACTGCTTTATGGGATTCTCTGGAAAGCAGGAGTCGTGGCGTAGCATGTTCGAGTCATCGCGATCAATTCTTCGAAAAGTCGCCACCGACAGCAGCGGAGCCGAGATTGCGGAAGCTGCCGCCGTCCTGCCGTTGATGTTCATGACCCTTCTGGGAATTTTCTGGTTCGGGCAGGCCTTCAGCATCTATGGCACCATCACCCGGGCGGCGCAGGATGGCGCGCGCGCCGGAGCCGCTCCTTATTGCGCCACCTGCACTGCCGGGACGAATTCACAGAATCAGAATGCATTCAACGCGGTCCAAGCCTCGATGGCGGCCGCGAAACTGGACCCGGCGAATGCCCGATATCCGTCGCCAGTTCCCGCATTCAACGCTTGCAGCGGAGGCACGAGCGTGGCATGCGACGGCAGCAGCGGGCAAGTCTGCGTGCAGAGCCCGGTGCAATTCACGACCACGAGTTCCGGCGGCGTCTGCGGCGTGTCCGTCAGCTTTCAATACCCCTTTCAGTTCTGGTTGCCTTTTACCTCGCTGAACAAGCAGAAAATCTGGCTGAGGGCTTCGGCGCACGCGCGCATGGAGAACCAGTGATGGATGGCGCTCGCCTGTTGTGCGCGGGCTTTGGGCGGCGCTGCTGGCGCGAGGATCGGGGCGCCCAGTTAGTGGAGTTTGCCGTTACGCTGCCTTTGATGATGGTATTCGTAGTCGGCATCTTCGATTTCAGCGGAGCCTTCACGCTCAAGCAAAAGCTCACCAATATCGCCCGCGATGCCGCTCGCGCCGCAGCAGCAGAGCCGGCCAGCGATCTAAGCAACACCTTGCCGGTGTCGGTTAGCGACACTTTTCAGGCAGTAAAGAACTATCTGGCTACCAACAACATTCACGATTGCGGCATTGCGGCCCCAGTCCATTCAACAGGGTTGACCTGGACATCTACGGCCAGCGGAAATGGTTGTGTGACGCCAGGTCTAATCTTGACTATTAATCGGGGATACTACTTTCCCCAGACGGGAGCGAGCCTGCCGTCCGTGAGCTGCACTTCACAGGCTGTAAGCAGCGGGACCGCGATCGTGGGGACTTGCGTAAGTATTCAGTATCCGTACCCTTGGCGGTTCGGCCGAGTAGCCAGCCTCTTGGGGTCGGCCGTCGCCCTGCCCACCGAAATCAGCGCTACCGCAGTAGCGATGAACGAGAATTGAAATAAAGTATGAAAGCGCCCGCGATCCCTAAATTCAATCGCACTCCTCCGACACGGCATGCGGAGAGTGGTATTACGATGGTCCTGGTCGCACTGGCGATGGTCGCCATCGCCGCCATCGCCGCTCTGTCGATCGATGTGGTGACGCTTTATTTAGCAAAAGAGGAATCTCTTGGGTTGTGTTTCTAAGACTTATTGGTTGGGAGCGTTGTTATCCGGCGGCGATTTCATTTCAAGCTGAGGTCCGGGCGGATTCTGCGCTGGCGGATTGCTTGGCTGCGTTGGAATGGGCTGAGGCGAGGAGCCGTCGTCGCTATCCGCGCTGTCATTCTGCGTTGGCATGGGAGGCAGGGGCATGACGCCGCCATCGGCTCGGGCGCTGAGAATCACGCGATCCAAACGCCGCGGATCGTTCGCTGCACTCAGAATCAGAAAATTAAAGCGGGAACCATTCAGCAACTGTGCCAGAACTTCTGGGGCTGGAGCAGGCGCGATATCGGCAACCACTTTTTCCTCTTCAGCGCCGGCAGCAATCGAAATCTCGGCGCCGCTGCGTTGCTGCACCGCAAACAAAACTTCTGATAATGTCACCTTGTTGGCCGTGATCCCCAACAGTCCATCGCGATAGGTAACCTGGAGCGTCGGTTGGGTAGAGTTAGAGCTCTCGACACTCAGTCGTTTTTCTGCCGGCGCGTAGTTGGCGACGACGAGGCCGGGACGAGTTGCCGCTTCAGAAGAAGAATGTCCGGCCGGGGAATTATCGGTTCGCGCCGCAGTATCCCCTGCGCCGCCGCCCATCACCTTAATGATTATTGTCCGCCCGGACGGAAAAACCTGGTACGACTGCGCGCTTTTCAAATCGAGTACGATTCGTGTGACCGGGGGTTTGCCTTGAAACAGGCCGATGCGGACATCTTTCACTTCTCCACGATCCACCGATTGACTACGCAATTGCCGGCCCGGAACGGCATTCGGAAAGTCGATGACCAAACGATCCGGGCCGGTCAAGACCTGCGTCTGCGGCACAACTTGATCGCTCGACTCCACTTCAATTTCGACCGCGTCCCTGGCGCCAAGCACCTTCACGGTGCGAACCGAAGTCTGCGCCACTAGCAGCGAGGCCAGCGGCCCGCAGAGCCCAGCCAATAGGAGCTGGCTCACGACAATTCGCGAAAGCTTGCACATGAATAATTTGCGCCTGGGACAGTTTATGCGGGTTCTAGCGTGATTGTAGCAGCGCTGATCGGCAATGTGGCTTACTTAAGTGTTAGAACGGCGGATGCCGGTTAATGCGTCATCGGTTTCAAAATGTCTCCCAGAATGTCCGGTGTTCTGAAACCCTTCCCGATGCGGATTCTTCTCACCAGCGTGGACGCGGACGACAGTCGAAGGGCCGATTCTGACGGCTAGGCTCGGGCAGGCTTTTGGCGGCTCTTCCAATACGTAGCGGCCAAACCAGAGGCGACCAGCAGCCACGTGCCCGGCTCAGGCACCTCGCTTCCACCACCTCCACCACCAGTGGTGCTGCAAGGATATCCCTTGCCCTTTGTCGTGCTGTTCGCGGATTTCTTTCCGATGCCGCAGACATCAGGGAGCAGCGGTGGCGTAATCGGCACCCAGGGGCCGCCAGCAAAAGGATCGGCCAAACTCAGCGGCAAGGCTGGCCCGACGGGATGGTTGAGCAATGCGGACTGGAATGGAAGCGGGGGATTCGAAAGGGCAATGCCCGTGGGGAACTCCGGTTGGTCAAACTTCACAGCAGGTGGTTCTGACGAGGACGTCTCTTGTTGCGGAGATTCTTCTACCCGATTTCCGCAGCGGGTCCGTGCTGTCAGTTTGCCATCGGTGATCACCGTCTCGCCCTTCTTGAGCGTGACTCTGTGCCGGGTAAAGTAAACCTTGCTGCCAATGCGATAAGAAACGTAAGCGCTGCGTGCCGAGAGCAGACGCACAACGCGGGCACGATCGTAATCGAAGCCCGCGTAGTGAGACGCGACCACCGGATCGTGTTTCGCCATCCACTTCAATTCCCGTCCGTCCCGCACGCCCCCGGAGACGACAGAATAGGGATAGACCGGGCGGTTTTCGATTTGCCGCTGCGATTCCTGTTGCGTCAACCAGAGGACGTTGCGGCTGGCTTCGCCCGCTCCGCTATTCGGCGCCCCCGATATGGACGCTCGAAAGAGCGATGGGCTCAAATGCTGAAGTGAAATGCAGGCAAATGCGAAAATCGTGCCGGCGCCGAACACCAGCAGCAGGCCGCGCCGAAGCACGCGATTTCGCCGATGGCGACGGGTCGGACGTCGCCGAATTATGAGCTTGGCGCTTCCTGATTCGGATTGATTCGACAACCTCTACCTACCTTTGACGGTTTGGTCCGGAGGGGGAGACATGGACCGAGACACTTCCCTGCACCTTGGTTGCAGTTCCAATGCCATTGCCAATTACTTAATCCTTCATAAGAACGAAGGAGATATAGGGTTTGATGGGCAACATGCTAGCAGACCACGCAGCCATTTGCACAAACTTTCTTCGTCGTAGGGAACAAACTGAGTACCCTCATAGAAGGTATGCAACCCACCTGCAGATTACGGTGGTAACGCCACTAAAAGGCCATTCCTGTGAGACTGAGCTCTGCGTACTATGCCTTTAGCCACGAGGGCAAGCGGACGTCAATCGAGTTTCTCATTCCAATCGCGCAGCCAGCATCCGGATGAAGGGACAGTGCGCGCGCTGTTCGTTCTCATACAAGATTCATTTTTGTCCGACTTAACCCTCTGAACGCATCTCACTCTCGCCGCACAACTCCATGTTGTGCGGCTTTTTTTGCGGCGACGCTCTCATTCGATCTCGGCCTCCAATTCGACGCCTACTTCCGCTTTCAGGGTGATTCAAGCCGTACTTCACCTGGGTCCGTTTCGCAAACTTTGACTTTGCTCGCATTTCTCCCAACCTTCACGGTTTGCGCCGCAACTAACTCAGTGAAGCAAGGCCTCAGTTGTGCGCGCTTAGCAACTGGATGTTCTGCGGAATTCAGAAAGTCCCGGCCGTTGCGCCGGGATTTCGTTCGTAGCAGGAGAAAGATCCGTTGGGTTGGAAAGCATGGAGGTTCTATGACGCCAAAACCCGATTCGCAAGCACCCTTGCTAAATGCCGTGGCGCGTAAGCTGGGACGTGCCGCCGGAACGCTGGCGAACATGACGCATTCGCTGACGGCAGAGCCAGCGATGAGAGAATTTCATTCACGATTCAAGACCGAATCTGCCAGGCCGAGCGCCAGCAGTTCAAAATCAGTCGACTCAAAATCAGTCAATTCGAGGCCGGCAAATCCGAAATCATCAGATTCTGGGTCCGTCACTCTCCGAAACAGCCAACAGAAAAGCGCTGCCAGCGCTCGCCACAATCGTTCGACGAACCAGCGTCACGCCACTCAAAGAAAGCAATCCGCAGGGGCGGGAACCGCATCGCGGAGAAGCCCCAGCACAACGAAATCGAGCTCCAGAAAAAAGGGTTAGCGGGGGCTTGCGGCGAGGAATTCAGTTTCCAACATTTAACAGGCATTTTGGAGTCCAAGATTCATGTCGTCCCCTGCTCTAACAAGTACCGCCGCTCCTCCCGCCCCTGGCGTCGCTAAGACGACACATCAATCTGGGCAACCACATCGCGGCAGAAGACTAATTCTTCTACTTGCGGCAGTCCTAATTTGTTTAGCGGTTTCTCTCGCGGTTTCCTGGCATCGCATTTGGCCATTCACGGAAAAAGCGATTGTTCAGGATCTGTCGGAAGCCAGCGACAGTACCGTCACCATCCGGAATTCCCATCGCACTTATTTTCCGTCGCCGGGATGCATTCTCGAGGGCGTCGAGTTCCATCACGGCCCAGACAAGTGGACTCTCATTACGATCGAAAAGTTGACCATCGAAGGCAGCTATTCCGGAATCATCACCAAGCATGTCCCGCGTATCATCGCCGAAGGCGGCCACGTGTACATTCCACCCTTCGGCAGGAATGTAACCTTTACAACGCAGCACTCCAATCTGGTTGTAGATGAAATTGTCGCTAATGGAACGGTAGTTGAGTTCGAGCGCAACGACCCATCGAACAAACCGGTACGCTTCGAAGTGCAGCGTGGCCTGCTCCGTGATGTTGAATGGACCCGTCCGATCATTTACGACTTGAAATTTCACAATCCCGAGCCGCCGGGTGAAATCGCGGCGCGCGGAAAATTCGGCGTTTGGATCAAGGGCAGACCCGGCGAGACTCCCCTGTCCGGTGAGTACACTTTCGATCATGCGGACCTGGGAGTTTACGAGGGCATCGCTGGAATGCTCTCATCCAAGGGAAACTTCAGCGGACTTCTCAAGCACATCGACATTGCAGGCGCTACTGAAGTTCCCGACTTCGAAGTCAAGAAGGGCGGCCACAAACTCAAACTCGTGACTCAGTTCAGCGCCTACGTTGACGCTATTCACGGCGATACGTTTCTGAAACGTGTCGACGCCGACTTTGGACGAACCCAGTTGATCGTGGAAGGCAGCATAGCCGGCGTGAAAGGGAGAAAGGGCAAGACTGCGATGCTCGATCTGACTTCCCGGCACGGGCGAATCGAAGACATCCTCGGCATGTTCGTGAAAGGTCCCCGTTCACCCATGTCCGGAGCGGTCGCGCTCAAGGCCAAGGCGGAGATCCCCTCTGGTAACGAGCATTTTCTCCAGAGAGTGAAGCTGCAGGGCACGTTTGGCATCGACGATGGAACTTTTTCCAAGCCGGAAACACAAAAAAACGTGAACGAATTGAGCGCCGGGGCCAGAGGCGAAAAAATGGACGACGCCGAAACCGTGCTTACCGGCCTTCTAGGCCAAGTCAGGCTCGAACGAGGGATTGCCGATTTCTCCAAACTTTCCTTCGGCATTCCCGGAGCCACGGCGCACATGTACGGCACCTACGACATTTTGAATGAAAAGATTAATTTGCACGGCCGCATGCGCGTCGACACCAAAATCTCGAAAACTACAACCGGAATGAAATCGCTTTTACTCAAGGCAATGGATCCGTTCTTCAAGAAAAAGAAGAGGGGTGAGATCGTACCCATTCATATCACAGGGGTTTACGAGCACCCGCAATACGGACTGGATCTCACAAAACCCAAAGATCCGGCGCCTGCCCGCCAATAGGTGGCGGCCCAACGGTTTTTGTCGAAAACACCTGAGCATGTCCTGACATCCTAAACAAAGACCCCTATGGCAGCCATGCTGAAACCGGAATTCGTGCACAAAACTGCTCTCGCGTTCCTGGTTATCTGCGGATTCGCCGCGTTGCAACTCGCCTGCGGAGGCTCGGGCCTTTCCTCACTCAGCGTTCAGACGCCCCCGCCCGCGGGCCAGCCTACCTTCAGCCACGTCGTACTGGTCATGGAGGAAAATCACAGCTATTCCGATGTGATTGGCAGTTCATCCATGCCTTACCTCAACAGTCTTGCTTCGCAATACGGACTGGCGACGCAATATTTTGCCAACGCGCATCCTTCCATACCGAACTATCTAATGCTCACCACGGGCCTCACGGAAACCTTCGACGACGGTTTCACCGGCGTAATTAGCGATGACAACGTCGTGCGCGAACTCGTAAAAGCGGGAAAGACTTGGAAGGCTTATGCTGAATCTCTTCCGTCGACGGGGTATTTGAGCAGCGATTCCGGCACCTATCATCGGAGTCACAACCCGTTTACGTATTTATCGGACGTGCAGAACAGCAGCGCGCAGGCGGCAAACATTGTCCCTTTTACCCAATTCGCGACTGACCTCGCCAACAATGCACTGCCGCAATATTCTTTGATCGTTCCCAACCTGAATGATGACGCCCATGACGGCAGCCTCGCCCAAGCGGACGCCTGGCTGCAGAGTAATATCGCGCCGCTGATCGCCAACTCCGCGTTTCAAAGCAGCGGCCTGCTAATCATCACCTTCGATGAGGCGGAGGACTCGGAACTGAACCACGGCGGCGGTCAAGTCCCCACTGTGATCGTTAGTTCGTCCGCCAAAAAAGGGTTCCAGTCCACGACCCTCTACCAACATCAAAGCACGCTGCGCCTCATCCTTGCCGGATCGGGTGTCACCACTTTTCCCGGCCTGGCCGGCACGGCGCCCGATATGACGGAATTCTTCACTGGCCACTAACTCCGGGCGCTTAACCCTAGCAATCCCCCTACGCAAACTACCCCGAAACCGCTAGGAAAATGGCTAAATGTGGGAACTAACACGCTAATCCTACGCGATGTGGGGTATAGACATGCTTGCCCAGAACTCGTACTTTCTGGTATGCCTGTTTTAGACGCAAGGCAGAAGGCCACGTCCGTACGCATTCTCGTCGTAGACGATAGCCAGCTCATGCGCCGCTGCCTGCGAATTCTCTTGGAGCAACACGCTTCATGGAGAGTCTGTTGTGAGGCATCCAACGGCAGAGAAGCGGTACAGAAGGCCCAGCAGGCCGATCCGGATGTAATCGTTTTGGATTTCCAGATGCCTGGAATGAACGGTCTGGATGCCGCTAAAGAAATCAGACGCCACTCTCCCGAGATTCCGATTCTGATGCTGACTTTGCACATGTCTCCCCAACTCGCAGACCAAGCGAAACGGATAGGAATCCGCGGCGCCTGCGACAAAGGCAACATCCACTGCGTAGTGGAGGGAGTTGACACTCTGCTGCACAACGGCACCTACTATCGAAATTGATTCCGACTCTGATCGATTTCGCCCGTAGAAAGGACTCTCCACTAGGAGTCGACCTGGACGCGTGGAGACGAAACCTCGGATCTTACTGAGTGAAAACACCAAAATCGCAGATCTTTTATGACACCTCGATCTGCGTCGCTGCAGCGCGAGAACAGATCACAGCGGAGGAGTGGCAAACCGTTCGCGCGTTTTGTATCGCGCAACTTCCGATATCGTATCTCCGCCGTCACCGTTCACGAATTACTTCGTGGTATCGACTTAGGTGGTCCCGAACAGTTTCGAAAGACCAAGAAGGCCTTAGCTTTCGTATATCCAGCACATGAGAGGGAATTTCTTCCTCCCCCCGGCAACTTCGTACTGGAAAAGCTTTTTGCAGAAAAGGTCATGCCTTGGCTAAATTCGCCTCGCGTGCGCCAACTCGTTAAAGCTTTTCTGCGAACGGAGAGCTCGGACACTTTATACTCCACGCAGATTTGGAAGGGAAAAAACGTCTCCCCAGTAGCCAGCCTCATTTGGACCAACCAAACCTACCTCCAAAATACGGGGGGAGTTGCTTTGAGGTGGGAGACCAATCGTTTTCTAAGAGGGCGGCGGCCATTTACTCCGGACGACTGGATAGAAACGCAGCTCAAACAGTATGGGCAGCCCGATACGCCCGGGAACCGAAGCAAAGTGGCAGACGGTTTAAGCGCGGCATATTATTTCGCAAAGTTCTTGTGGAACGCACAAAAAGACGCCGCGTACGATTTCCTTAAACATTCCTCTGACAATCAAGATCTTAAGCAACTCCATTATCTCGCCGATCCGAGCGTGTACTTTGTGACACGGGACAGTAAAATCCAAAAACATATCGCGCCCAGCCCGCAAGCCTCACGTGTCTGGGGATGGCGAGACCTCTATGAGAAGGCCAAGGCCCGATAACGCTGTTGGCATTCCAGCCACGCAAAAATGTGACGAGATTTGGAGAGCGTTTACGCGACGCCTTAAGAAGTGGGGGCTTGTCGGGATCTAATCAATGAACTCATCATTGCCAAAGTTGGGTATCCGCCAAGCGAGTTGCTGTCTCGCCCCATTTCTTTTCTATTCCCGTGCGAACCGGGGTGCACAGATTAGAAGCTTTCCCTCGGCATGAAGCGCGGAACATCATCACACCTGCAGCTTGCGAAGATACGGGACGCTCGCCTTCATCTTTTCCAGATCCATTTCGACAAAATAATTCTTGATGCCGCCGGTTTTCGCCGCGCTAAAGATCTTCTTCCAATCCAGACTACCTTGACCTACCGGCATGACTTTCTTCGCCTCCGCCGACCACCCTTGCACGTGCATCGAAATAAAGCGCCCAGGATACTTCTTAAAATACTCGGCCGCGTCGTAGCCTTTGCTAATCGTAGAAACCTGAAACTGAAACTTCACCAGCTTCGGATCGAGCAGGCCGAACAAGACGTCATAGGTGCGCTTCCCGTCCACCATCGAGAGCTCAAAGTCTTCGTTATGAAGTCCCTGCTGGATGCCCGCTTTCGCTGCACGGTCCGCGATTTTGTTGTACTCATCGGCCGTTCGCTTCACATCGTCCATCGTAGGGTTCTTCGGCCCGTCGAGGCTCGGCACCAACATTTGTGTCAGTCCGACATCTTTCGCCCACGCGATGGCGCGCTCCTGATCCTCGCGGAGTTCCTTAATACCGAAGTGAGAACTCACACAGCTCACGCCAGCGTCGCCGAGAATCTTCCGGATGTCCGCTCCTTTGTACTTGGCGAGCCCGGCGAATCCCGAATCGGCATAGCCGACCGGCGAGCATAGCTCGACCGTCTGAAATCCGGCGTCCGCAAGCTGCTTGATGGTGCCGGGAAAATCCGTAGCGATCATTTCCCTGACCGGCCAAGTCTGACATCCAATGGGCATGCCCAGTGGATTAGCGCGAAGCTCGACCACTCCTGCGGAAAGAAAGCTCGCCGCGGCAGCATACGTCGACGCATTCTTGACAAATTCTCTTCTCGAAATCATTGACATGAAGGCCTCCTGACTCGCTAGAACAAAAAACAGTTTGCGCAAAAGCTCGCTACAGTTCCCATCCGCTACGCCGTTCCGGCCGGACGTATTTCTGCGCGACCTCAGAGTTCACGCTCAAATTGGAGCGGTCCCAAGTGAGCTTTTGCCCCATGCGCGCCGCCACATTTCCGAGCAGCAAGGTCTCGGTGACCAAGCCCTCGAATTCAAAATTCCCGCCGGGTTTCGCTTTGCCTGCCTTGCAGGCGTCGAGCCATTCCCGTTCGTTTCCTGGCGACCGCGGCAGAGTTTTCGGCGGCTGTTTGTAGCTGTCCATCTTGCTTTGAGGAATCAGCTTTGGATTCCCGCCATTGAAGGTGCAGAGAATTTTGCCGCGATCTCCGACGAAGAGAAGGCCTTCGTCTTCTTCTTCGCCGTCTCCCTTAAGCGGACGATTTTCCTCCAGTTCATCGGGACGCCGCGGCTTCAGGCCACCGTCATACCAGGTGAATTTCACAGGCGGCATGTCGCCGCGCGCGGGAAAGTTGTAGCGCACAATCGAAGCCATCGGATACGTCTCTTCGTAGCGGTCGGTCGAACTGGCTTCCACACTCACCGGCGCCTCGAGTTTCAACACGCGAAAAATTGTATCGAAACTGTAGGAACCCATATCGCCCAGCGCACCGCAACCAAAGTCGGTCCACCCCCGCCATACAAAAGGCAAGTATGCATGGTTAAAAGGCCGCTGCGGAGCCGGACCGAGCCATAGGTCCCAATCCAAACCTTCGGGCACGGCTTCGGCTTCCTTAGGCCGCTCTACGCCTTGAGCCCAGAAAGGGCGGCTCGACCAGTTCATCACCTCCCGCACCGGCCCAATCGCGCCGTCCCAAATCCATTCGCAAAGCAATCGCGTGGACTCCGACGCCTGGTTGCCCACCGCAATCTGAGTTGCAACCCCCGTCTCGCGCGCTATCTCGGCAATGCGTCGCGCCTCGTAAATGGTATGGGTCAAAGGCTTCTGGCAAAAAACATGTTTGCGTTTCTTCATGGCCGCGGCCGACACCGCTGCGTGCAGGTTGTCCGTGGTACACACCACGACCGCATCAAGATCTTTCTGTTTCTCCAGCAGCTCGCGGAAGTCGTTGTATGCCGAACAGCCACGATACTGCCCCGAGCGCTGCTGGCTGCCGTAATACCCGTCCACAATTTTCTGGCAAGGTTCTCGACCCGCAACTCCGCTGGTGACGCCAAGAGAATGCGTAAGCTGAATCGGCTGGTCGGGACTGAGCCAATCCCAACCGCTATTCACACCCAGCAATTTCCGTACGGAATTGCAGAACTCATGTGTGTCCCACTGCGGGTAGTTCGCACCGGTCTTATTAACGTCGCAGACCGCCACCCCTTGTACGTCAGGCTCCCTCAAAAAATGAAGCATCACCCGTAGGCCCTGCGCTCCCACACCGATGAAAGCAATATTGACCTTGTCGCTGGGCGGAACGTATCCCGCCCCGCCCAACACCCGGCGCGGAACGATCGTAAAACCAATCGCCGCCGCGGCAGTCTGCCCCAAAAATTTGCGTCGCGAAATCGAACTGTCTAGAAACTTGCCAGACCGAACTTGATTCTTCATTGCTCCCCCTAAACCCAGACGGCGGCGATAGTTTCATTTCTACCTTGCCGCTGTCAACGGGCCAGCGAGCCCGACGGGCCCATCGGTTGTGTTGCAGCGCCAGCTTCACCTTCAGCGGTCCCGACCGCTGGAGTCCTGCCGAGCGAAGCCGTTTTCAGGCAGAGCGAAGCATCTCGCGCGAAGACCAAAGTTTTGTCGGAGTAGGTTCAATTGTCAATGCAATGACCGGTTGACGAACAACAAATATTAGTTCTTGGGCAATAGAGGCCGGCCGGTTTCTCCACAGGGGTTGGTCGCTGCCTCAGATCCGTAAAAAGATCTTCCGGCGGTACATCCAGAACAGGATGAACCAAAAGATCAGTATCACTGCAAAACCGTGAAGTACGGGCTGAAAGGTCGGCCCTGCTATCGCCGATATCTCCCTACTAAGATGGCGGTCTAAGGCGTTACCGAAGAAGCCCGACATCGTCCAGCTCATCACATAAACGGCAATCGAGTTCATTCCGACCACGACCAGCGGGAACGCCCATCGCCGCCATCCTTTCCATTCGATCAGCGCGTAAAAACCGGCCAGGATCAGCACCACCCAACCTCCGCTATACAGCGTATACGACGATGTCCAGACCCTCTTGACGATAGGGCAAATGCCGGCCCATTGAAACACCAGTCCGAGAAGCAATAAACCTGTTCCCGCGATTATGAGTCCTCGCAGTTTTTGTTCCTTGGATCCTTTGCCCTTGAGCCATTCTCCCGCCAGGAGCCCGAGGATCATGGTCCCAAGAGTTGGAATAAAACTCAGCGTAGACCAGCCGCCCTCATCGAAGACGAAGGGCTGCTCTCGCGGAAACAGGTTTAAAAACCAAACATCGAATGCCCACGCAAGATTGGAATTCTTGTTCCAATGAGAGAGAAATCCTGTGTAACTGTGAGACCAGTTCTGTGGAACTCCGACCCTGGCATAGTCAAACTGCGGACTTGGCGCTGGATAAAGCGCGAAAGCTGCCCAAAAACAAATCAAGATCAGCACCAGCGTGATCACTTGAATTCGCGGACGCGAGAATCCCAGCAGAAACAGGAAAACGTAACCCAATCCGATCTGCGTCAGCGTGTCCTCAAATGTGAAGTAGGTCTGACTCGACCACAGGGACCGAAGAAAGATTCCGAGAGAAATCAGAAGTAGCGCACGCCAGACCGCATGCCCAAGCATCGGTCCGAAGGTTTGTCCCTTCATTTTCCGGCTCGCAATGGAAAACGGAAGTGCCACACCGACCAGAAAGGAAAAGGCGGGCTGGATCAGGTCATGCAGTGAGCACCCCTGCCACTCCACGTGCTCGGTATTGAAAGCGGTTAAGCGCCATATTGCGCTATGCGGAAACGCGCGTGCCACCTCAGGCAAGCGCATCTGTTCCGCCAGCATCAGGATCATCACTAGCCCGCGGAATGCATCCAGCGAGATTAGCCGAGAGGCAGTTTCAACTTTGCGTTCAGGTTCTGCTCTAGGCGTTTCCGCTACGGGACTCTCAATTTGCGCGCTCTCGATCATGAGGGCTCCTGCGACCCAAGTCGAAGTTCGGCCGACGTAACTCAAGTCTGAAGTGCAAAGCCTGGGGAGTCCCAATGGACGTTCCACTTGCCGCGCGTGAAATCGGGGAATTTCTGGGGAGCGCCATTCTGTGCCACCGATGTTTCACTTAAAGGTGTAGGCGCACTCCAGGCGGCGGCATCATAGACGTTGATGTCGGGCACGAGCCCCCTTTTCAGGCAATCCATCAGCCGGTAATTCATGATGTAGTCCATTCCGCCGTGGCCACCCATCTTGCGGGCCAGTTCTCCCGTTGTCTTCCAGAGCGGATGCTCGTACTTGTCGCGAAAAGCGTCGATGTTCTCCCAATCTTCTTTCTTTGGACCATCCTTTGGGCCGTCGATTGGGCCATCGATGAAGACACGCGGCGGGTAATCGGCGAATATTCCCTTTGTGCCCGAAATCGAGTTGAGGCGGCTGTACGGCCGCGGGTTGACCACGTCATGCTGGAGAAGAATGGTGCGGCCTTTTTGAGTTTTTATGATGCTTGTGTTCATGTCCCCGCAGATGTACTTTTCGGCGCGCTTCGGGTCCCCGTCAGCGAAGTTTGCTCTCACATATGCGCTCAACGAGGCCTCGGACGAACTCACGGAAACCATGTAGTCGAACCTGTCACCACGATTTATATCCATGTAATGGGCGACTGGGCCCAGTCCGTGCGTGGGATACAGATTGCCATCGCGCTTCATATGCGGGAAACGGCGCCACAGGCCTTCCCCTTCAGTCGAGGTCAAAATGCTGCGCAAGTCGTGGAGGTAAGCCGCCTCTCCATGGGTGATTTCGCCGAAGAGTCCGTCCCGCACCATGCCCAGGACCATCATCTCGGTAGAACCGTAGCAGCAGTTCTCCAGAATGATGCAATGCTTGCGAGTAGCCTCGGAAGTCTCGACGAGGTCCCAGCACTCCTGCAAAGTTGTACAGGCCGGCACTTCGACGGCAGCATGCTTGCCATTCTTCATGGCGCTTAGCGCCATTGGAACGTGCCAGTTCCACGGAGTCGCGATGTAAACGATGTCGAGTTCGAGTTCTGTCAGATTCTTGAAATCGAATTCGCCCTTGCTGAACCCTTGAGGCTCTGCCTGGCCTGAGTCTGTGACCGTCTTCTGCGCTTTCGCCACCTTCTCGGGCACCAGATCGCAGACCGCCTTGACCTCTACCTTTTCAACTGCGAGAAGATCCTGCAGCAAACTCGTACCGCGTCCGCCGACGCCGATGATTCCCAGGCGGACCCGTTCCCTTGCCTCGAACGGGACGCCGATCATCGTTGAGTTCGCACTCTTCGGGGTGCTGGCGCTGAGGTCCGGACTCAAAATGTCATTCGCAATCAGAAAACCCGAACTGCCGATTGCGGTGCGCTTTATGAAACTGCGTCGCGAGATTTCTTGAGATCCTTTTCCCGTTGTCATGCGGCGGCCTCCTACTAATTGCGATTCGTTAGATGGATATTAGTTCTACACCAAAGCGTGCTGACATTCACGCCTGTGGTCGCAAACCGGACGTGAAGATAATTGCTTTGTGCGCGTCCCTACCCGCCGGGAGGCGGCGATTCGCGCTTGATTGGACCATACTCACCTACGACCACCGCTGGAATATCGCTTCAAATTGGACGTATTACCCAAAGCAGGACGTATTGATTGGACATTTTTGACTTGAAAAGCTATTTTCTGTTTACCCTGTACCACGAGGCGGTGCTTCTATGCCGACGGGTTCGACGACAGGTAGACAACGCCATCTCGGTGACACAATGCGTCGGGATGCGTGGTGGCTTGAGTTGTTGCCCGTGATTGCTCTGCTCGGGGCATTCGGAGTTTATGCTACCCTGCGTGCCTTCGAAGGGACTTATTACGAATGGGGACCTTACCTCTCCCCGTTTTATTCGCCTCTCATTGACCCCCATCATCGGTGGTGGCCGTTCTCTCCGGCGCTGTTGATTTTGATCTGGCCCCTGGGATTCCGGGTCACTTGCTACTACTACCGCAAGGCCTATTACCGAGCTTTTTTTCTCGATCCACCCGCCTGCGCAGTTGGCGAGCACAGGAAGCATCGTTATCGGGGCGAAACTGCGTTTCCATTTATCCTGCAAAATCTGCATCGCTACTTTCTGTATGTAGGGTTCATCTTCCTGATCTTTCTTTGGCGTGACGCTTTCCGCGCCTTCATTTTTGACGGACGAATCGGAGTGGGAGTCGGCAGCCTCGTCCTGTTGTTCAACGTAATCCTGCTGACGACTTACGCCCTGTCCTGCCATTCGCTTCGCCACATCGCAGGGGGAAAGCTCGACTGCTTTTCCTGTGCAGCCTTCGGGGGCCCTCGTCATAGCGGGTGGAACTGGTTGAGCCTTTTGAATGAACGCCACATGCTTTATGCCTGGATCAGCCTGATTACGGTGGGCCTTACGGATCTGTACATTCGCCTGGTGGCCAGCGGCACGATTACCGATTTGAGAATCTTGTGACTACAGAATTCGAGACTCACGACCACGACGTATTGATCATCGGTGCCGGCGGTGCGGGTTTGCGAGCGGCTCTCGGAGCCCTGGCTCAAGGCGCGAAGGTGGGAGTGGTTTGCAAATCGCTCCTGGGCAAAGCGCATACGGTTATGGCGGAGGGTGGAATCGCCGCGGCGATGGCCAATGTGGACTCGGCGGACGACTGGCGCACTCATTTTCGCGACACCATGCGCGGCGGCAAGCTGCTTAATAATTGGCGCATGGCTCAGATCCACGCCCAGGAAGCTCCCGAGCGCGTGCGAGAACTGGAACAGTGGGGGGCGCTTTTTGATCGCACCGAAGACGGACAGATTCTGCAGCGCGCCTTCGGTGGTCACACCTTCCGCCGGCTGTGCCACGTGGGTGACCGTACAGGGCTGGAAATGATCCGCACTCTGCAAGACCGCGGCGTTCAACTGGGGATCGACGTATACATGGAATGCACGATCAGCCGACTGCTGAAAGATGGCGACCGCGTCGCCGGGGCGTTCGGTTACTGGCGCGAGCAGGGCCGGTTCGTGGTGTTTCGAGCCAAGTCGGTTGTCATGGCTACAGGAGGGATCGGCAAGGCGTGGAAGATTACTTCCAACTCCTGGGAGTACACCGGCGACGGCATGGCGCTTGCTTACGGCGCTGGCGCCGAGTTGATGGATATGGAATTTGTCCAGTTTCATCCCACGGGCATGGTGTGGCCTCCGGGAGTGCAAGGGATTCTGGTCACCGAGGCGGTCCGCGGCGAAGGAGGTGTGCTCCGCAACAAATTGGGCCAGCGCTTCATGGAGAAGTACGATCCGAAGAAGATGGAGCTTTCCACGCGCGACGTGGTTGCGCGCGCGATCTATACAGAGGTTCGCGAGGGCCGGGGCACGGAGCACGGCGGAGCTTTTCTCGATATCTCGCAAAAACCCGCCGACTATGTGAAGAAAAAGCTGCCCAGCATGTATCACCAATTTAAGGAACTCGCTGATGTAGACATCACCAAGGGGCCGATGGAAGTGGGACCAACCTGCCATTACATGATGGGAGGCATTCGCGTGGATGCGGAAACCGCGAAGTCATCCGTGGCCGGATTGTTTGCGGCTGGGGAGGCGGCAGCCGGGCTGCATGGCGCAAACCGGCTGGGCGGCAATTCTCTTTCGGACCTGCTCGTCTTCGGTCGCCGTGCGGGGTTGGCTGCCGCCGAACATGCAAACAAAATATCAACCTCGGCCATCGACTCCGGGCAGATCGACGAGGCCGCGCGCGAAATGCTGGCTCCATTCCAGCGCAAGGAAGGCGAGAGTCCATATGCGATTCATCGCGATTTGCAGGAAACCATGCAGAATCTGGTTGGCATCTTTCGTAATAAAGAGGATCTGATTCGGGCCCTGGATGAGCTGGAGAAATTGAAAGAGCGCGCCGGCCGTTTGAGCGTCGAAGGCTCGCGGTTGTTCAATCCGGGCTGGCATCTAGCACAGGACCTGAAGGCGATGCTGTTAGTTTCCGAGGCCGTGACGCGCAGCGCATTGGCGCGCGAAGAGAGCCGCGGAGCGCACAGCCGCATTGATCATCCCGGCCTGGACGCAACCTGGGGAACGAAGAATAATGTACTCGTCCGCGAGGAAAGCACTATGACGCTTCGCCAATTGCCAGTGCAGGAATTGCCCGGCGACTTGAAGCAGCTTGTTGCTGAAGAGAAGTAGCGGAGGTGCGATGGCAGACGCAATCTTTGAAGTATTCCGGGGAAACCGCGAAGGCGGCCAGCCTGTGACCTACCGCGTCCCGATTGCTCCGGGGATGGTTGTCCTGGATGCGCTCCACCACATCCAGGCGCACCAGGCGCCCGATTTGGCAGTGCGCTGGAATTGCAAGGCCGGCAAGTGCGGCTCCTGTTCGGCGGAAGTCAATGGCCGGCCGCGGCTCACGTGCAAGACCCGTATGGACGCGCTTCCTCTCGATAAGCCCATCACCGTTCAACCGATGAAAGCGTTTCCAGTGATCAAAGACCTGGTCACCGACGTTTCCTGGAATTATCGCGTAAACAAGAAAATTCAGCCATTCGAGCCCCGTTCCGGCACCGACTGGAAAATGTATCAGGACGATGTGGATCGAGTGCAGGAGTTTCGTAAGTGCATTGAATGCTTCTTATGCCAGAATGTGTGCCACGTTCTCCGTGATCACGAGAAGATGGAGCAGTTCGGGGGACCGAGGTTTTTCGTTCGAGTGGCGGCGCTCGAAATGCATCCTCTCGACTCGAAGTCGCGCACTCGAATGCTCAAGGATGAGCTCGGTCTCGGCCTGTGCAACATCACTAAGTGCTGTACGGAAGTGTGTCCCGAGGAGATTCACATCACCGACAACGCGATCATTCCGTTGAAGGAGCGCGTAGTGGACGAATTTTATGATCCTGTGCTCATGCTCGTGCGGAAAATTCGAGGATTAAAGCAAGCATAGGAGCGAAAGAAGTCTTGGCTGGCAGTAAGGAGGTTCCATGGAGTTCACGCTGAAGACCATCTCGAAAGCCGGTATTCCGGAAGCCATCTCGAAAGCAGAGCTCTACCGCTCGCTCAATGAACCGGAAGAGGCAGAGTCGATCTGCCGCGACATCCTGGCAGTCGAGCCCGAACACCAACTCGCGCTCCGCCTGTTGGGCCTGGCGATCACCGACCAGTTCTGCGGAGACGCATCGGACCGCTCAGGAGAAGTAGAAAGCTTTTTCCAGAGACTCGCCGAGCGCTACGAACGCCTCTACTACACCGGTCTGCTGCATGAACGGCGGGCGAAAGCACAAATGCGCGTGGGGCGCACGCCGCACACTGTTGCCCCACTCTTCGCGGAGGCGATGCGCTGCTTCGCGGAAGCCGAAGCGATTCGTCCCACGGGGAACGACGACGCTATTCTTCGCTGGAACCGTTGCGCCCGGCTGCTGCAAAGCAATCCAGGCTTCATTGGAGAGAATGAGTCCGAAGCCTTCGACGCTTTTGATAGCTCACCCGTCTGACGTTACCTGATGCACCTCGGGAACAATCAGAAACGACGGGAGCGTCGATAACTTTCGGAAACTTAGCTGTTACAGGTCCTGTACGCGCGCGGCCCGGAATTCCGATGGTGGCGTTATACCGGTGGCACGGCAGACTCAGAGCAGAGACAACCGGCGGGCGCAGTCCAGCATGATCTCGGCCTCCCAAGCGGAACGATGTGGATTGTCGGGGTGGGTCCGATCGCTCGGAATCCGCCCGATGAGGTTCAAGAACACCGCGGCAGAATGTTTGTATGCGGGAATGGGTGCGCGAAAGGCGACGTTTCCCAGGTACTGCAGGGCGTCCGAAAGAGCATAGTACTCGGCGTCTCCGGTCTCCCAGAGTCGGTCTCGCCCGGCAAACTTCTCAGGCGCAAACGCGGCAAGTCCCAGCAAATAGTCCGACCCGTATTCAATCATGTTGATCCCCAGGTCGTTCCCTGTGTAGATGCGAAAGTCTGGCCGGTGTGCATCGCGAAGGGAGAGTCGTTCAAGTTCTAGAAAACGGTTGAGGGAAGAGTGTTTCATACCCTTAATCTCTGGGATGTCCATCAGGCGCCTGACGGTCTCCGAGTTGTAGATTTCCCCGTTCGCAGCAAACATCGGGCCCAATTCGAACGCCAGTACATGTGGATAGTCCCGACAAGTGTCTTGATAGACCTCGGCTATTCTTGCCGGAGACTCACCCTGCAAGCGAGCTGTCTGGAACAGGATCGGTATGCCATCAAAACGAACGATGGTGTCGATCTGCCGGCGATAAAGCATGGCAATGTCATCGCCGGCGTCATGTTCGATGTACGCGCCAGCCACAAACGGAATTCCTTTGCCGAGAGCCTGCCGCGTCCAGTCCAGCACCTCTTGCTTTTCCGTGTCGCTCAAGTAATTGACGTAGCCGGTGTCCATGTTCACGGCATTCATGAGGCCGGCTTGATGTGTGGAAGTCAGTTGCTTCGCAAATGCCTCGACAGCGACTCGGCCGTCTGGCTCGTACGGCAACAGGGCGGCGGCGATGCCTTGCACTTTGCGTCGTGGTTGTTGGCGCTCGAGCAACTCGTTAACTGTCATGCTTGATCTCGACAATCTCGATCTCCACACTGGGCTCGGATACTTTGCCCGAGAAAATCTATGTCAGCGTTTCTTGGCTTCCTTCAGTTTTTCCGCCAGGTCAGAGTCCTTGTAGTATTCGTCCAGCGGATAGCAACCGGAGGGCAGTCCGTTGCGTGGTGCAGTCGTGCAATCGCTGAAGGTCCTGCAAACCAACTTGCGTTGGATCTGGATGCCTGTCGTTGCCTCCCAAAGGAACTCGGGATAGCTCAATACCATCCGGCCGAGCCCCACGAAGTCGACCCATCCTTCGCGCACTGCGGCCTGCGCTACATGAGGCAAGAAGTCCTGCAAATAGGTATAGCCCGATCCCACCATGAGCAGGCCTGGGAACCGCCGCTTGAGGTGACGGGTCACTTCCATCTGGCGAGCAACTCCAACCAACGGGTCTTCTGGTGGCAAATATCCGTCGGAAGGCGGGTACAGGGCCGGGCGTTGGATGTGCGGATTGTAGTAAGGGCTGCCGGCAGTGATATTCACTAGGTGGATTCCAAGTTCCTCCAATAACGATAAGAAGTGCTCGGGCTCATGCAAGTCGCTGTCCGTCGGGTCGAGCGGATTCACGCCAAACCCCCAACGGTAAGGGAGTAAGTCCGGGCGCGTTTCCGCAACTCCGACGGAGGATTTCCCTGTGACGCTCTGGCTTGGGTCATGGTGGAACGGCACCGTGTCAATCGCCGATAGCCGCACTCCAATGTGCAATCCCGGAGAGTGTGAGCGAATCCCCTGTACAACCTCCCGAAGAAAGCGTGTGCGCCCTTCGAAGGTTCCGCCGTAACGTCCCTCCCGCGTATGAGCGCTCAGAAATTCATGGCCCAGGTAGCCGTGACAATGCTTGATGTCCACGAAATCAAAACCTAACTGCCAGGCCATGAACGCCGCCCGATGAAAGTCTTCTATGATCGCCTCGATTTCCCCGTCGGTGAGTAGAGGATAGTCAGGAGGCAAGTTCAGGCGCCGGTCTAGAAATGGATGGTGATAGAGAATGCGTGGTTCTGGACGGGTATGTTCGTTCGGGCGACAGTACCGACCAGAGTGGGTCAGTTGCAAACCCATTACCAATCCATCGTCGCTGCCGGTTGTAAGAATATGGTCGCGCCTTAAAACAGTTCGCAAGTGCGCAAGGCTTCCTTGCGTTCGAGGGGCGGCGAGAAGCTGATTGGGGTTCGCTCGTCCCTCGTGGGAAACCGCAACCGCTTCTCCACCCCAGATCAGCTTGGCGCCGCTTCGGCCGAACCGCTGCCACCGCCGAACGGTATTCTCCGAAGGCGCCCCATCTGGAGTGCCGTCCCAACCCTCCATGGGCTGAACGGCGATCCGGTTGCCAATTTTGAATGGACCGCGGTGCAGTGGCTTGCACAACGGCGATTGGGTGCCAGTCACGATCTCGGGATCGCAGGGGATCTGCAGGTTGAGGGCCTGCAAGTGAGCCTGAAAGCGTCCGACATCCTTCAGGCTACCCAGGCGAAGTATTGCACCGCCGCTCATATGGCCCTCCGGCGCGAAGGTAAACCCAAAACGGCGAGTCCGCCCAGCAACGCGATACCCACCAAAACAAAGCAACTCTCGGTGTAGCTTCCGGTGGCGTCGCGTAAACGGCCGGTCAGCCAGGGCGCAGCGCCATCCGCGATGCCGCCCGCGGTCAGGATCACACCCAGCAATTTTCCCAGAATCTCGATCCCAAAGATTTCCGCTGTCATTAGCGGAATGATCATGTAGTCGCCGCCAAGCCCTATCCCAAAAATGGCGGCGGAGACGTAGAGGACGAGGCGGCTAGTCCCGAGGAACA
>Ga0193751_1000282_pt1 | contig 43062 bp, 41 predicted proteins | sample L1c2metaG_FD_143050 | JGI IMG/M metagenome (GOLD analysis project Ga0193751, IMG submission 143050) | Soil microbial communities from a riparian zone of the East river system, Colorado, United States - L1c2 | ecosystem: Environmental > Terrestrial > Soil > Riparian zone | place: USA: East River...
TACCGAGCAGTCGTCAACACGGCCGCGGCGGCGAACGCTCCGACTGAATCTGCCGGCGAATCAAAGAGCGATGGCAGTCAGCTCCGGGTGGACACCAGCAGAAACTGAAAGGTCCGCGCACGAATCTTTCACTAACAACCCCTAGTTGGTGTAATCGCCTGGTTAACGCCATCTGAGTCCCGCTGTTGAAACTGAGCTGTGACGAGCCTATGCTGGCGATGTATGGAACGCCCCATAGGTGTGACTGTCTTGGCATGCCTCTACTTGCTCATGGCGTTTGCGGCGCTCGTTGCTTTGATCCCAAGTCAAACGTTTCAGCCACTCCAATGGCCACGATTGCTTGCACTGTCGGTGGGGTACCTCATCATCGGGGTCATTCTGGGTATCGGACTCTTAAGAATGAAAAACTGGTCCCGTTGGTTAGCCATCATAATGAACGCTACGCAGCTGCTCTTCATTCCACACGAAGTTGCTGTAGGCCAAGGCTCTATTTCCATAATCCGCACCGGATTGCGGACATTGCTTTTCGTTTGGGCAATCTGGTATCTGACTCGACCGCACGTAAAGACCGCGTTCAAGAGCGCCTGAGGCTTGTAAGAACGAACTATGGCGGGCTCCCGCCTTTTCGCATTCCGATAACTGTCGAGAAATCGTCATGACACTCATAAGCCCTGCCCGCAGGCCCACACCGGGCGCAGTTGGTGTAAACGCCTGTAGTTGTTGAAATACCGCCTCTCTAACCATCCTCAGTGGCCATGTCAGTGGACGGGCAAACCGTCCTCGTGTATTGTCCACCACGAGCATCACGAGAGCTCCGGGAATTCGAAACACTCAGTCGCCTCTGTTCAGCCGACCAGCGCCGGGTGCCCCATCCTAACGTCGCGCCCTTCGACGTTAGGGTGGGATTCCACAGCCCTGTCCTGCGTCGGCCCTTTCAGGACCAAAGGAGCCGAACATTGTCATGAAATCAACCTTCTCAACGCAAATCTGGCGAAGGGGTACGCCTAAGAAAAGGGCGCGTATCTACGATGTGGTATTTGCATGTGCTCTGGCCCACCCGTAGACGGACGGTGGTGTGGCCCTTGTCGATCTGCGCCGGGTAGATTTTTCCTATTTCAGCGTTGGCGCACCAATCTGGCGAGATGTACACCGTTCGCTCGATTCGTATCTCCGTCACGACATCGCCAACGTTTTTACCGCGTGCAACGTCAACGTGAGCGAGCAGCGGGTAAACCACGGAGGCGATGACCAGTGTCCAGAGTGTCATAGTCGCTCCTGCCAGCGCTCGCATTATACGCAGGCGGCGGCCGCCAGAGCTTGTTACGCCAATGGATTGCCAGCGAAACATCCCCTTCCGGCCGGGTGGCCCACTCGATTCTCAGCTAGTGTAAAAGCTGTTTGCAACAACTACCGCGCCCCTGCCTTCCCGCGTAATGCAAAGAAAAGCCGCCCAGATATCGGGCGGCTGATCTCGTGGCAGGGTGGGTAATTTTATTTCAAGTCTTTTAGCTGCGAATTGCTGGCAGGCTCAACGCAGTTTGTAATACCCCCTGTACGTGCGACAAAGTGAGTGATCGTGAATTGCGGGGCGCAGTTTACGTCCAGACCACTCAAGTTACCCGTTACAGTCGCCGACTGGAAACCCGCGAAAGAGGCGTCTTCCAGATGGACACCGTCCCCGCCATTGCCCGTTACTGTTGCTCCATTCCGAAACACTACTGTGGAGCCGCCGAGCATTGTCATGCCATTACCGATGCTCCCGCTGATGGTTCCGCCGTAGATTAGCAGGTTGGAAGCGGCTGCCAAAATGCCAACCCCATTGTTGAGAATGCTGGAATTGGAAGCTACGAAGTAAACTCCATCCCCGAGGACGATTCCAAGCTCATTGCCTTGGAAGATGTCATTACTGCTGAACATTTGCGATCCATCATCGACGGTTGCACCGCGGCCCCCATTATAGTTCTGGATCACATTGCTTTCGAGAAAGGCATGGGAGCCACGACCTACCCCTAGACCACTTCCTCCACCACCCTGAATCGTGTTGCCAGTCAGGTAGCACACACTTGCGGTGCTGCATAGGATTCCCTGGGCGCCGCCGTTGATGGTGAATCCCTGCACGCTCACGCTGTGCGAGTCCTCAATATCCAAGACCGCTAAGCTTCCGTTGGAACGATCTGTGATCGACGCGCCCTTGTTGGTAATTAGCGTCAATCGATCCATACTTTGAATCACGAAGTTTCCTTTGCAGCTGCCCAAAACGGCAATCTTGTTCGGCCCTTGCGGATTGCTGGCCGCAAGCAGACGCAGGGCTTTGTGAAGGGATTCGTGTCTGTCGCAATTCACGGTTAGGTTCACTGCCTGAGCGTACTGGCTTGCTGCCCCCATCGCCACCAACAGAAATAATGCAAAAAACTTTGCGTTTTGCCTCATGATGTTCTCCTCTCTCACTTCAGTGAGTGTGGTGCTTTTTGTGGAGTTTCTATTGATCCTCCGGTAGCCACTCAATTCGCACTGGCGTTCAAATCGCGAAACTAGACGTGGCGGGCGGACGGGAAAGACAAACTAGAACTGCGGACGCTCCGTTGCCAGCGAAGCGTCCGCGCGGTTTTCACCCCAACCTCAATTCGCCGGCACTTTCACTTTCAACACTTGTCCCTCCCCATCGGGAGGCGGACCGAACCCGAGATTCGACACATACAGGTTTCCATCCGGACCGAACGTCATGGCTGTGGGCAGCGATAAGCCGGTCGCAATCTCCTTGTATCTGTTCTTGCCTTCCACTCGCACGATCTTTCCTGTTCCGGGCGTCGGGAACGGGTTCCCGGTCGTGTTCTCCAGCACATAAAGTCGGCCGCTCCCGTCGAAAGGCAAGTCCCAGAATGTCGCTCAAATTGATATAGACCGTGGTGAGCTGCCCCCCAGGCGTAATCTTCATGATTTTCGATGAACCATCCTTGATGGGAAACGTGTCCAGGTTCCCGACAAGGAAGTCCTGGCCGTCGAAAGCAAGGGCGGTGGGCACGATATGGCCCTGGATATTCGAGATATCCAAGACCCTGCTGACTCGTCCGCGTGTCGAGATAGCATCAAGTTCCCCGTGATTCGGCTCGATCGCGTAGAAAACCCCATCGACTGCGATCATGCTGTACCACGTGCCATCGGGTTCGAAGTCGTCAGGTTGGGGATTGGCGACCGGGTGGCTCTTCTGGAACGACGACAGATTGGCAATCATGGTCGTGCTGCCATCTTGGTTCACACGAAGCACCCCGTTTACCGTGCCGGCCAGTCCATGGGAGCAACCCGCCCCGGCCAAAATCGCGTACAGCGTATTGCCCATGAACACCACATCGGCAACGCCGCTTACCAAGCTTCCCAGAGCGGGGTTGGTCTGGCTGGAGGGTAGACCATCCACAACCGTTGAGACGGCCCCGTTGGGAGCTACCTTAGAGATGCGTGCAGTAAAGTCGCCGGTATACGGACCGGCAGTGGGAACTTGCTTGCATAGACCGACGGTTGAGAGACTGCCCCCAGCGCCGCCCTCCGCAACATAGAGATTGCCGTCCGGACCGAACTTCAGACCGCGGGGATTGTTGAAGCCCTTGGCGAACACCGACACGTTGGACGACGTTTGTGCCACCGCCGCGAACGCAGCGAGCAAAACCATTCCTAGAATCACTAATTTGAAAGTCTTCATACAAGTCCTTTCGAGCTCGATGAGCTCTTCCTGGCAATTCCTGCCGGGGTCTCAGTCTGTTCATTGCCGACGGTTGACCTCCGGCAATCGACAGACAATTTACCGAGACGCGCCATGAGTGACCGGCGTGTCCCAGCACTGAAAATGTAGGAATTCAATCTGAGTAAGGGGGGACAGCCTTCAGATCAGAAACGTACAGAGGAGATCTTGGAGAAAATGTGGATGGCGCTGCCTCGGCATGGCTGCCGCTCCGAGCACCCGACTGCTGAGATCGCACCCACAGTAGAACCGCAACCCCGGCATCACGAGTGGGTCGCTAACAGGACGGACGAATCTGACAGTAACTTGCGAAGGAGGAGCTAGATTTACAGGTGCATCGGACTCATTGAAAGTGGTCTCAGGCAGGTCCACTGGTGGTATAGCACATCCACCAAAGACTCCTGCCAGGAGGAACAGAACTAACATCCGACGGCGTCGCTTCACGGCCACGTTACCCCAAGTGCAGGAAAGTTACTCCCGCAGACATCGGATGTCAAACGGGGCGTTCCTCATCTAGAGTAAGTTGCTGGCGTTTTTTCTCTTCTTTGCTCACGGATCTGCTCAAATTACCGGAAAGTAATAGACGCCGTTTTTGACTACCGCCCAATAGCCTGCTTCCAGAGAGCCGATGACTTTCGGTCTCTTCGCTGCCTGCTGAGTGCCCCATTTCTCGCGTTCCTTGCGAGAAGTGGGAGTAGGGGCGGCGTCGGAGGAAGGGGTTCGTCTTTCACGCGGCAAAGCGGGGCGTGTGGATAGAAGGAAGCTGACTTGGATGAAAACCTTTCACACTACGCGCGCACGAGAAATAGGTGTACATTAGTTGTCGCTGTAACCGAAAAGCCAAATCCGGACGGACAACCATGCGACTGCGATTGCTGCTCGCTCTGACGATTACTGCGACGACAAACATCAACGTTTTCGCTCGCACCATCATCTACGTCCCCAGCGACCAGCCTACGATCCAGGCTGCTATCAATGCTGCCCACAATGGGGATTCGGTAGTCGTGTCTCCCGGCACGTATCTTGAGAACATAGACTTTCTCGGCAAAGCGATAACCGTCAAGAGCGCAAACGGTCCATCTCACACTACTATCCAAGGCAACAGCGGGAACGTTACGGTCAGGTTCAGCAACGGGGAACAGACAAATTCAGTCCTGAAGGGTTTTACCCTGTCGGGAGCGGGAGTTCCGTTGACGACGGGCGTATTGATTCTCAACTCGTCTCCCACTGTGCTCGGTAATCGCATCACCGCGAACCACTGGTGCGATGGAGCGGGCATTAGCGTAACCGGCGGTTCACCCATTATTCGAACGAATGTCATCACCGGCAATTTCCATGACCAATGCAGCGGAGGCATAGGCGGCGGAGGCATCGCAATCATTGGCGGAGCGAACGCTCAAATCATCGGCAATGTGATTTCCGGAAACGATGGCGGAAATGGCTTTGGGGGCGGCGGAATTTCTGTGGACGCGGGCGGAACCCCAACCATCATGAACAACATCATCAGGAACAACACCGTCGAAACTTCCGGTGGGGCTATTACGACATTTAACGGAACGGATGCACTCATCGTTCAGAATTTGATCTACAACAATAATGCCCCGCAGGGCCCGGGCATCTATTTTCTGGTGCCATCGGGTGCGCGCGGCCCGACCCTGGTAAACAACACAATTATTGGAGGAACTGGATCGACTCAGGGAACGGCGGTGTTCGCTTCCGGTTTTGATGACCAGGTTCAGTTTTATAACAATCTGCTGATCGGCTCCTCGGGGCAAAATGCAGTGTACTGCGACAGTACTTACGACCTTGTGCCGCCCACCTTCACCACTAACGACGCATTCAGCCAGGGTGGAACTGGATTGTTGGGAACTTGTGCAGGGCAGAAAGGCGTAAACGGCAATATTTCTGTCGACCCGCAATTTGTTTCCAAGAACGCGAAGCTCTCACCTGGATCACCGGCTATCGATTCAGGTACGAATTCTTCGCCGAACTTGCCGGGAAAGGACCGTGCCGGTAAACCGCGCATCGTGGACGGGAACAACGACGGAATTACCACGGTTGACTTGGGGGCCTACGAATACCAGCCCTAACGGTGGGCCACCGTCCATCTTTCCGAACTGCTATCGAGGCGGGTGGGCCCTTTTTAGCGGTGAGACATAACACGGGCCTCCCTCTGAAAATTGAGCGAAACAACTGGGGGTGCGCCCCTTCTCGCGCTTTTCGAGAAGGGGCCCTGCCCAACTGCCGACGCCAGAATGGAAGCCCCGGAGGGGTGGCCAAGCTTAGCCCAGCGCTTCAAGGACTGGAATCGGCCAAAGGACGGCAAAAAGCACGGCAAAGCGGACGCACGCAAGAGGAGTGACCACACAGGGTGCCGTCCTGCCATGAGATAATCAAGCGTTTGCTCATGCTCAGGTGGTTTCTATTGATGATGGTGCGGCGCGCGTTTCTAGTTCTTTTACTGATCTGTCTTGGCTGTTCGGCCCAGTCCCCTCCTTCTACTTCTGCTCCTCTTGCGGACATCAACCACGTGATCGAGCGGCAGGTGCGGGCGCATTATTCGCTCCCACCCGACGTAAAAGTGGTCTTGGGGCCGCTCCGATCGAGTGAGTTTGCGAACTATGACGCGCTGACAGTTACGTTTGCCAGTCCCAATAAAAAACAGGACTTCGAGTTCCTGCTCTCCCGCGACCACAAGACGCTGGTGCGCTTGACGAAGCTGGATCTGACCAGTGATCCGTACGCTGCGATCATGAAGAAGATTGACGTCAGCGGGCGCCCGACGCGCGGCAACAAAGATGCCAAAGTGACGATCGTCAATTATGACGATTTCGAGTGTCCATTTTGTTCGCGCATGCACCAGACCCTTTTCCCCGGACTTTTCAAGGAATACGGAGATCGCGTCCTTTTCATCTACAAGGATTACCCGCTCGAAGAAATTCACCCATGGGCTGTGCACGCGGCGGTGAACGCCAATTGTCTGGGCGCGCAGAACGGTGACGCTTATTGGGACTATGCCGATTACCTGCACGGCAATCAGCACGCGATCAGTGGGGAAAAAGGCCGCGACGGCCAGAATGCGGAACTCGATAAACTGGCCGCGCTGCAGGCTCAGAAGCATAATCTCGACGTTGCGAAATTGCAGGCTTGCGTCAAGGCGCAGGACGAGAAGGCCGTGCGCGCTTCGATGCACGAGGGCGAAACTGTCGGAGTGGACGCAACTCCGACGATGTTTGTAAGCGGACGGAAACTGGATGGAGCCGTGCCTGCGGACGAGGTACGACTCGCGCTGGACCAGGCGTTGAAGGATGCCGGCGTTGCGCCTCCGGAGCACAAGCCTGCCGCAGCGGAAGCGAAGACTCCACCGGCTGCGCCATCGAAGTAAAGGGTTATCGGACTGAGATTGGCCTTAGATCGCCGACGTTCTGGTCATCTTCTAGGTGACAGTCGTGGGATTGACTCGCCGTCGCGGCGGAGGGAAGAACTTGAAAAAGTGTAACGGGTTGAAGCGAGCGGGCCTGGCCATGGTCAGCGCGTTTCTGTTGATTGGGCTATTGGCTTGCAACCGCAACAGCAGTGGCGGCGACGTCATGGCTTCGGTCAATGGGCGGAAGATTTATCGCAGCGAAGTCGACAAGTATTACGCCAACCAGACAGCAGGCTCCGATCAGCAGCCGGCGGGCGAGCAGGCAGTGAGCCTTCGGCTGAGCATTCTGAATGAGCTGATCGAGACCGAAATCCTGATGCAGCGCGCGGAAAAGCTTGGGCTGCTGGCAACCGACGAAGAAGTCGATCGTAAGCTGAATGAAATCAAGTCGCCCTACACCGCCGAAGAATTCAACAAGCGTCTGCAGGACAAGAAAATATCGCTCGACGACTTCAAACGCGACCTGCGGCGTTCCCTCACCCGCGACAAGGTATTGAACAAGGAAATCACGTCGCGCATCAACATCACGGACCAGGATGTTTCCGGCTACTACAACGATCACAAGGCCGAGTTCAACCTGATTGAAGCGCAGTACCATTTGGCGAAAATTGTGGTTTCCGGAGCGGGGAACGTGCAGGTGCACAACCTGCAGAACAGCAAGGCGCAAAACGCTGTGGAGGCGGGCAAGAAAATCCAGACGATCGCCAACCGCCTCGATAGCGGCGACGATTTCGCTACGATGGCGATGAATTATTCTGAGGACCCGGAGACCAGCAACAATGGCGGCGATTTGGGAATGGCGCCCGAATCCGCGCTCAAGAACGCCGACCCGGCAACTCGCGAAGCAGTGATGAAGCTCAAGCCGGGGCAATACACGCCGGTGATTCCCATGCTCAATCCGACCAATCATCAGCCCGTTGGTTACATGATTGTGAAATTAATTTCCAAGGAACCAGCGGGCCAGAGGGACTTGAATGATCCGCGGGTGCAGCAGGCGATCCGCCAGCAGTTACGCGATCGCCGTGAGCAGTTGTTGAAAGCGGCGTATTACGAGAGCCTCCGCGACGACGCCAAAGTCACGAATTACTATGCTGAACAAGTGCTGAAGAACGCGGGAGCAGTCAAGTAGTAACTCTCGTAGAGACGGGGCTTGCCCCGTCTCCGCAGCGAGGCACTGCTGGGACGCGGCAAGCTGCATCTCTAAGCGAAATTATTGGGCATCTAGCTTCTTGGTCAACACTTCGTTCACCAACTGGGGATTGGCCTGGCCCTTCGAAGCTTTCATCACCTGGCCCACGAAGAATCCGATCATCGTCTTCTTGCCCGCGCGATATTGCTCCACCTGTTTCGGATTCGCCGCGATTATTTCATCTGCGAGTTTCTCCAGAGCCGAGCTATCCCGCGATTGCTCGGGACGCCCCTGCGCTTCGTAAACGGCAGGAAAGTCCTGGTTGCGTTCGAAGCAGAGGTCATAAAGATCTTTCAGCATCTTGCCCGAGATTGCGCCCGACTCGACCAGATCGGCCGAGGCCGTGACCCCAGCCATCGAAATGGGCGACTGCTCGAGTTCGAGGCCGTGGGTTTTCAGGCGTCCGAGTAATTCACTCTGCACGAGATTGGCGACGCGCTTCGGATTTTTCGCGGTGCGGGCCGCGGACTCGAACTGGCCGGCCAGCGCTCGCGTCAGCGTCAGCGTGTGGGCGTCGCCCGCGGTGATCCCGTACTCCTTCATCATCCGCTGGCGGCGCGCTTCAGGAAGCTCGGGCAGGCTGGCGCGGATCGCGGCTTTCCATTTCTCATCCACTACCAGGGGAAGCAAATCGGGCTCGGGAAAATACCGGTAGTCGTGCGCCTGCTCTTTCGAGCGCATGCCGTAAGTCTTGCCTTCGTGCGAGTTGTAGAGGCGCGTTTCCTGCGTGATGCTGCCACCGGCCTCGATGACACCGATGTGGCGCTCGATCTCGTACTCCAGCGCCTGCTTGATGAAGCGGAACGAGTTGACGTTCTTGACCTCGGTCTTGGTGCCGAATTCTTTTTGTCCGCGAGGCCGCACGCTGATGTTCGCGTCGCAGCGCAGCGACCCTTCTTCCATGTTGCAGTCGCTGACGCCGGTGTAGAGGATGATCTCTTTGAGCCGCGTGAGGTACTCGTAAGCTTCCTCTGGCGATCGCATGTGGGGTTCGCTGACGATTTCGGCGAGAGGCACGCCGGTCCGGTTCAAATCGATGGCGGTCTTCGAGGCAGCGTCGGCGAAGCCCTCGTGCAGACTCTTGCCCGCGTCTTCTTCAAGGTGCAGGCGGGTAATGCCGATTTTCTTCTTGCTGCCGCTGAGGTCGATTTCGATGAATCCGAACTCCGCCAACGGCTTGTCATATTGCGAGATTTGGTAGCCCTTCGGCAAGTCGGGATAAAAATAGTTTTTCCGCGCAAAGATAGAAACTTCGTTGATACGGCACTCCAAAGCCATCGCCGCCAGAGCCGCGAACTCCACCGCCTTCCGGTTCAGCACCGGCAAAGCTCCCGGAAGTCCCAAACACACTGGACACACGTTCGTGTTCGGCGGATCGCCAAAACGAGTCGAACATGAGCAAAAGATTTTCGACACGGTCACCAGCTGTACGTGGACTTCGAGTCCGATGACCGGCTCGTATTTCGCCAGCAAATCCTCGGAAACCGCTGGAGTGGTCGCCATATCGGGAGATTATATCTGGCTGGTGGAGCGCCGGGCGTCCTCGCCCGGCCACGATGCTGCCGACCATGGATTCTCTCAGCACGATAGTGGGACGGGCGAGGACGCCGGTCTCTCCATCGTAGGGCTAGTCGTAGGGCTACTGCAGTTGCTTGGCCTGAGGCGGTGCGCTCAAGTACTTTTCCATCGGGATTTCGAAATACATGAGCTCATTGCCTTTTCCGTCGTGGACTCCCATCAGGTAGAAGCTGGCGCCGGCCAGCGGATTCGAGATGTCGGCGATATCGAAAAACAGAAAGCCCCGCGCCGTGGAGTGCGGTTCGACGGCTTTGGCGCCAAACTGAGCTTGCTCGATTTCGTCCCACGTCTTGCGGTCCACTCCACCTTTGACCTCTTTTCGCGGCAGCGGAATTGGCAGCGTATTCGGCCTGTCATTCCGCGAAGGATGCGAAAGCCGACGCACCAGATCGTCGGTAGTGGAGGGGAACAACTTGCTGCGATCTTTGGTATTCAGCTGGGCCTTCATGCCGACGAGCGAGACGGGCTGATCACCATCATTCGTGATTACGAAAAAGACCGGCATATAACCATGATTGCGGTAGTTGACACTGAAGATCGAAGCTTTGTCCTCCACGTCATACGGATCGACTGCGACCACAACTTTTTCCAGGGGATGGTCGTCGTGCGCCGGGTAGGTGCGGGCGGGCTGCACAGCGGGCATCACAAACTCTTTGGCCGCAAACGCGGCCAGGCAGCAGAGCAGCACGAAAGCACAGACCGCCGCAAAATGAACGACTCGCGGCATGAGCGTGCGAACTGATTCTTGCCTACCTGCATTATGCATACGTGGATTATAGGATGCCGTCAGCGCAATACGAGCTGTACCGTCACCATCCTGTCTCTATCAAAGATGAGATTTTGGTTCCCCATTTAGAATGGGGCTTCTTTCATGTATGCGTTCTACAGTGCGCTGCTTGCCTTTTTTCTGGTCTTGACGCTGCCCTACTGGCTGCTGCAGATGATGCGGCACGGTAAGTATCGGGCAGGGTTACGACAGAGGTTCGGCGCGGTTCCGGCTGCTCTCGCCGGCCGCGGCGAGAAACCGGCAATCTGGGTGCACGCGGTTTCGGTGGGCGAGGTGGTAGCGTCGAGCGCAGTCGTCGAGGCGCTGCGACGGGAGTTCCCGTCCCATCGCGTACTGGTTTCAACGACTACCAGCACGGGGCAGAAACTCGCCGCGCAGCGGTTCGGCGCGGAGAACGTTTTCTATTTCCCTTTGGACTTCGCCTTCGCCGTCCGTCCCTACCTCGATGCTCTGCGGCCGGAACTCGTGGTCGTCGCCGAAACGGAATTCTGGCCGAATTTTCTCCGTCTTGCCAAGCGCAGTGGGGCTCGCATCGCGGTTATCAACTGCCGCATTTCCGACCGCTCGCTTCCTGGGTACAAGCGGTTCCGCTTCTGGCTGCCGAAATTGCTGGTGACGACGCTCGTGAACGTCGATGTTTTTTTGGCTCAGACAGAGGAAGACCGGAAGCGTCTGGTAGAAATTGGCGCACCGGAATCGAAAGTTACGGTCGCCGGCAACCTGAAATTCGATGTGGCGCCGCCGCCACCGCCAGCGATCGTTGCTAGTCTTCGTGACAGCTTCATCCACTCTGGAGCGGGGCCGGTTCTGGTATGTGGCAGCACGCTCGAGGACGAAGAAGGCTCGCTACTTTCGGCATTTCGCAACATCCTGGCCAATCATTCGAAGGCGGTGATGATCCTTGCGCCTCGCCATCCGGAGCGTTTCTCGGAGGTTGCAGAGCTTGTCGAGACACTCGGCTTCCGAATGTGGCGGCGGTCTTTGTGGAGCGGCGAACCGCTCGCTGGCGGCGTGTTTCTGGTCGATACTATCGGGGAGTTGGCTGCGCTCTATTCGCTGGCTACTGTCGCGTTCGTCGGTGGCAGCCTGGTGCCGCGCGGCGGACACAATATTCTTGAGCCTGCGCTCTATGGCGTTCCCATTGTCACCGGCAACCACTACGAGAATTTTCGCGACGTCGTGAATTTTTTTGCCAGCCGCAATGCTGTCCGCATCGTCGGAGTAGCGGAGTTGCCCCTGGTCTTTATGGAACTGATAGAAAACGAAAACGAACGAACGACGCTCGGCCGGAACGCACTGGCGGCGCTCGAATCCCAGCGCGGCGCTACGGCGCGGACGGTCTCAGCGCTCCTCCGCCTGATGGGGGAAGCGTCGCGTGAGGGCTCGGCATGAATCCGCTCACCGGACTCTACGGCGCGGCCGCCGCTCTGAGAAACACCCTGTTCGATCGCGGCGTTCTGTCCTCACTGCGGCTTGAGCGGCCCGTGGTCAGCGTTGGGAATCTGTCGGTGGGTGGTTCGGGCAAGACTCCGTTCGTCATCGCGCTCGGCGAACTGTTGAAGGCTCGGGGCATTCGATTCGACGTGCTCTCACGCGGATACGGCCGCAAGACTCGCGGCGTTTTGGTAGTTGAGACCGATGGCAACTCCTCCGACTTCGGTGATGAGCCGCTGCTGATCGCCCGGCGGCTGGGTGTGCCGGTTATCGTCGGTGAAAGCCGTTATGATGCAGGCCGAATCGCCGAGCAGAAATTCCAGGCGCAATTGCACATTCTCGACGACGGCTTCCAGCATCGTTCTCTGGTTCGGGACTTCGATATTGTCCTGATGACAGAGCGCGACTTTGACGACAAGCTGCTACCCACGGGACGCCTGCGCGAGCCGACTTCAGCGCTGCAACGGGCGGATGCGATCGCGTTGCCGAGAGATTTTTCTGGACAGAACTTTTCTGTGCACGAATTGACGATCGAAAGCCTAGCACGGCAAGGGAAACTCATCTGGCGAATGTCCCGAGAAATCTCGATGCCCGCAGCGCCCGCAGCGCCGATCGTGTTCTGCGGTATCGCGAGGCCGCGGCAGTTCTTCGCCCAGGTTCGCGCCGCGGGAATCGTGCCTGGAGCGGAAGTTGAGTTTCGCGACCACCATGCCTATGACCGAAGGGACATCGAGCGACTGCTTGCCATGCGCGGCAAGCACGGCGCCTCCGGCTTTCTGACCACTGAAAAGGATGCGGTCAATCTGGGGTCACTTCAGGAAGATCTCAAGCCGTTGGCGATCGCAGCGCTAAGCCTTACGCTCGAACGTCCTAATGACGTTATGGATGCCATCTTGGCGAGAACCATTTTCACAAGAATCGCGGAACGAAGGCCCCGCTCGTGAGAAAATCTTGGGTGCACCCGATCACCACGCAGTCGATGACTAAGGCAGTGATAATCGGCGCGGTTTAAGCGTTGAATGAAATCTCTAATTTTTGCAGTTGTCTTGATTTTACAAATCACCGGTGTAACGGCAGCGATTGTGCCGCCGAGGGAGGTTCAGAACCTATTAAGGCCTATCCTCGATCTTTGTGCGGAGGCAGAGCAATCTCAAGGCGAGCATCAGAACGCAGCATTTTATCAAGTCGCGAAGCTGACAGGTAGACTGTTTCAGATGAGGACGAAAGCCGCTGACGAAGCTCTGGTCGTTCTGATGAACTTTTACATTGGAGAATCTCCCGGAGAGGATCTGCTCCATCAGGTTACGGTTCGCGGAAAGCGAATGCTGCCGCTGCTTTTGAAATATCGGAACGCACACGTGAGCTTTTCCCAGCGGAAATACCCGTCATCGATCCTGCTCGCCCATGACGTTAAAAAAGAGTTTTTCGAGAACGCAATCGAGAGCGTGACAGCGGGGAAGGTTTTCGGCGAGGATTGAAAGCGATTGATGACAAAGCATATTAAAGAAAACGACCGTCTGCGGAAGATCGTCGAATCGTTTCCCAAGCTGACGGTAGCCGTCCTTGCGGATCTCGTCGCCGATGAGTTTGTCTTCGGCGAGATTTCTCGAGTCTCGCGCGAAGCGCCCGTGCTGATTTTGAAGCACCGCGATCGCAAGATCGTTCCCGGTGGCGGCGCCAATGCGATCTGCAACCTTGCCGACCTCGGAGTCAACGTCTTGCCGGTTGGAGTCGTGGGTGACGACGAGCCGGGAAAGCTGCTGTTGCGCGCCTTCCGTCACAAGCACATCCCGGTCAGCGGAGTCTTGAAAGACCGGAGCTACACCACCGTAACCAAAACGCGCATCCTGGCCGGATTCGCGCACACCGCCGGACAACAGGTCGTGCGCCTTGACCGCGAACCCGGTGAAGGCCCCAATGGACATCTGCGCCGCGAACTCGTACTTGCCGCCCGCGAATACACACGGGCCTCCGATGCGCTGCTGGTTTCCGACTATGGATACGGCGCCGCCACGCCCACCCTGCTGAATGTGATTCGAGAAAAGCGCGGGCTCGACAAGGTTCCCGTGACGCTCGACTCACGCCATCGCATGCTGGAGTTTTCCGGCGTCACCGCCGCTACGCCGAATGAATCTGAGGTGGAAGAAGTTCTCGGCATCCGCATCGGCAACGATTGGGAGCGCCTTCTGGCTGCCGGCGACCAGATTGCGGGCGAGATGAATTTGGAGTCGTTGCTGATCACGCGCGGTAAGGATGGCATGGTGGTATTTCCGCGCCGCCACAAGCCGGTCGATATTCCCATCCACGGCAGCGATGAAGTCGCCGACGTGACCGGTGCCGGCGATACCGTCATCGCGACTTTTACCGCTGCCATGGCTGCGGGCGCAACCGCCGAAGAGGCCGCCCACCTGGCAAACTACGCGGGCGGCATCGTGGTCATGAAGCGCGGGACGGCCACAGTCAGTCAGCAGGAATTACTGGAGGCACTTGATAAGACACCGCCGGTCGCGCGAGAGCATTAGACAGGGGCGCAAGTATGCTTGGTAGCGGGGCACGCTTTCGCCTTCAGGGCGGTTCGTATCAGGGCACGCCTTCAGGCGTGCCGAGAGTGCCGGCTTAGAAAGCGCCTTTAGGCGCTGAAGCCCAGCCCCTGAAGGGGCATCTGGTTTCGAAGACTTTCGGCATCGCTAAAGCGACGCTCTGATACGAAGCCAATGCTTTTTCAGTATCCTGATAAATCGAAATCATTGAGCACATCACTCCATCAGAAGATTGTTTCGCGCGACGAACTTCAGCAGCGTGTGGCGAATTGGCGGCGCGCTGGCAATTGCATCACGCTGGCTAACGGTGTTTTCGATGTGCTGCATGTTGGCCACGTCCGCTACCTGCGCGCTGCTCGGGAACTCGGCGGCAAGCTGATTGTCGCAGTGAACGCAGACGCTTCCGTGCGCGAGTTGAAGGGCGAAGGTCGTCCAGTAATTCCGGCCGAAGAGCGCGCGGAGATTCTGGCGTCGCTGGCGGATGTGGACGCCGTCGTAGTTTTTTCCGAAAAGGATGTGCGCGCGATCATCCGCGAAATACGTCCTGATTTTCATGCGAAGGGCACCGACTACACGGTAGAGAGTGTCCCCGAGCGCGATGAGGTCGAAGCCTGTGGAGGCCGGGTGGTCATCGTGGGTGATCCCAAGAATCACTCGGCCACCGAGATTATTCGTTCGCGTTCGCGCTCGCGTTCGCGGCTGGGGCCGCGAAAATCGTGAGGGGTCAGAGGGGATCAGTATGACCGACTCCTTTTCTCTCCGCGCCCGCACTCCACGATTCGATAGCCTGCTCATCGTGCGCCTCAGCGCCATGGGAGACATCATTCACACCTTGCCTGCCGCAGCCGCGCTGCGCCATGCTTTTCCTCAGGCTACCTTGGGATGGCTAATTGAAGAGCGCTGGGCGGAACTGCTATGCACGCTGCGTTATCCGCGATCGGGACAGCGCTCTCCGCAGCGCCCGCTGGTCGACCGCGTCCATTCCGTCAACACATCGGAATGGCGCCACGCGCCGTTCTCGTTCAACACCTGGCAGCAGATGGCCGTGGGCTTGAGTCAATTGCGTGGAATTCAATACGACGCCGTGATTGATTTCCAGGGCGCGGTCCGTTCGGCATTACTGGCACGTTGGTCGGGGGCACCCATTGTGTACGGGAGCGCCCAACCACGTGAGAACGCTGCCAGCATGTTTTACACACGAAGTGTGTTGCCGAACGGTACTCATGTCGTTGAACAGGCGCTTGCGCTAGCGGGAGCGATCATCCCAACGGCGACCATTCCCGCACGGATGGTGGAACCTCAGGTAGAGTTTCCCGTGGACCCTGATGCGGAGAACAAGATTGCTGGCCTGACGGCGGATGTGAACGACTTCGCGATTCTTAATCCCGGCGCGGGCTGGGGAGCAAAGCGGTGGCCGGCCGAGCGTTACGGACAGGTTGCGAAGGAACTTGCAAAAGATGGATTGTGTTCGCTTGTGAACTCCGGGCCGGGAGAAGAAGAACTGGCCGTCGCGGTGGAAGCGGCTGGCGAAGGGGCGGCGCGAAGAGTCTCCTGCTCGGTTTCTGAGTTGATCGCGCTCACGCGCCGCGCTCGTCTGCTGATCGGCGGCGATACTGGGCCGATGCACCTGGCGGCCGCTTTGAAAATTCCGGTGGTGGCAATTTTTGGTCCGACAGATCCAGCGCGCAACGGCCCCTTTGGAACGCGATCGATTGTGCTGCGACGCGCAAGCAGTATGACTGATCACACCCGGCACCGCGAGCCGGAACAGGGGCTGCTCGAAATCACTGTCGGCGCAGTCGTCGCCGCAGCTCGGAAGCTATTGCAGCAAGTCGCAGAACCTCGTCTTGCAAAATCAAAGTGAGTGAAGCTTCACAATCCGGATCGCAACCCTCACAGACCACCGTCGACACCTGGTCGCGCGTGGCCCGTCGCATCCGCGTGCCCCTGGGATTTATTTTTGCGGTTGTCTACGTATGGCTGGCGCGGCCAACGCGAACTTCACTCATCGCGGGCGCACTGGTGTTGCTTCCGGGACTAGTCTTGAGGGGACTAGCTTCCGGCCACGTGCAAAAAGACAAGCAGCTCACCATGAGCGGCCCCTATGCCTACACTCGCAATCCTCTGTACCTCGGCTCGCTAATGCTGGCCGCCGGTTTCGCCGTTGCGGCGCGCAGTTGGTGGATCGTCGCGGTCATGCTCCTGATGTTCGCTGTGATTTATGTCCCGGTCATCGCCGGCGAAGAACGGTACCTGCGTCAGACGTTCCCCGACTACGACGACTATGCCCGCCATGTGCCGCGCATGTTGCCGCGGCTTACCCCATACGGCAGCCAGCAGAGTGCGTACTCTTCCGCACGGTACTGGAAGCACCGCGAATACGAGGCGAGCATTGGATGCGCGGTCGTGCTGGCCATCCTCGTCGTCAAGCTGATCATCAAACCAGTGTGGTAGTCTGCCGTGGAGCATGTGCCGTTTACCTCAGGGGCTAAGGCCCATTTATTCTGGTGCTCCCCTTCAAGGCATCCGCGGTCTCCTCCCGCCGGTTGGACTGCTATGCGTGATCTTCCTGATCGCGGCCATGTTGTCGGCGCAGCAAGCTCCTCCTACAGCAACAACAGCGATCGGCCCCGCTCCCGTGCAGATCACGCCTCCCCGTCGCAACTATCCTTTTCCCGATGGACGAACCTACGTCTATTCGGTGGAGTGGCATTTGATCACCGCCGGGACCGCTGTCCTGAAAATGGAAGCCGCCGGGAGCGAGCGCAAGGTCACCGCGTCCGCCGAATCCTCAGGAGCCGTTAACGTCATCTTTCCCGTGCACGACCGTTTCGAATCGCGCTTCGATCCCCGCGCGTTCTGCTCGCTCTCGATCTTCAAGCATAGCGAGGAAGGTTCGCACAAACGTGAGACGTCGATCCATTTCGATTACGCGCGCAAAAAAAGCACGCTCGATGAAAAGAATCTGAAGACGGGCGAGACCAAGCACGTCGAGAACGATCTTGCCGACTGCGCCACCGACGTAATTACCGGCTTCTATTACCTGCAGTCGCTGCCGCTGCAACCGGGCGCCAGCTACGAGTTCCCGATCAGTGATGGGAAAACGACGATCGTCCGCGCCACCGTGGAGAAGCACGAGCAGATCAAAGTGCCAGCTGGAACATTCCCGGCCGTGCTGGTTACGGCCGAAGCCACCTCCGGCCCGCTGCGTTCCAAAGGCAAAGTGTGGGTGTGGTATTCAGACGATCCAAATCACACTCCGGTGCAAATGCGAGCCAAGCTGGGATGGGGCACGCTGTTGTTTCGCCTGCAGCGAGTTGAGAAATAAGTTGAGAAGTAAGTCCTATTTCAGCGCGACAACCGCCTGCTTCGCCTTCGCCAGTTCGGGACGCACTGAGCTCGACCCTTCACAAGTCTTGACCAGCACGGCGTAATACTCCGTTGCCTCGGAACCTTGTCCCGCCATCTCCGCCGCCTGGGCTGCGCCATACAGGCTATTGAAGCGATTCGGGAAGAACTTCAACCCAGTCTTGTATTCTGCGAGAGCTTGTTCCGGGCGCTTCATCTCGAGCAGCATGTCCGCGAGCATCTCCCGGGCAGGTAGTCCTCCATCCGGTTCGTCTCCGGACGATTCCTGCTTCTCGGCCCTAGCGCGCAAGGCCGCAATGGCATCATCATTCTTGCCCTGCGCATGATCCAGCCACGCCGCCGCTTCCTTGCGATCCTGATCTACGGCTTCGGCAGAGCCTTTCTTCTTCTGATCGAGAAGAGTTTTGTGAATGGCGTCAATGTGTTCGATATCAGTGCGTGCCTGTGCGACGTTGCCACTGCGGGCGGCGCCGATCGCCCGCGCCCAATAGGTAATGGAAGCATCCCCAGTGCGCGCCTCGGGAACGGGCGTCAAAGAAGCTGCCTCGGCCCAGTGGTGCATCTCCAACGCGTAGCGGGCGGGAAAAGCGACCAGCGCGTAGACGCGAGGATCGAATCCCATTCCGTACATGTCTTTCATCGACGGCATGGCTTTCACTTCTTCGATCACTTTGAGGGCATCGGCTTCGCGTCCACTCTGCATATAGGCGGACACGAGGAAATCCATGGCGTGGAACTGGTGACCTTCGCCGCCCATGTGCATCGCCGCCGTCTTGCGCGTTGCCGCGATGGACGCCAAATTCGAATTGATGTCGTCCTGCCAGAGTCCGAGCCGAGCAAAGATATGCGACGGCATGTGCAGCGCATGCGGAGCGGCGGGAGCGATCTGCGCGTATCGTCGGGCGGCCGGCAATCCAAGTTGCGCCAAATTGGGGCTTGTCATAGCTGTGGATCAGGTAATGCGCAATTCCGGGATGATTGGGCTCGACAGAGAACAGCTTCTCCAGAACGGCGCCGGCTTCCTTGCGGTTGGCAAACGTCGTGTCATTGTCAGGCTCGGCGGCCAGCAGCGAGAGCGCATAAAAAGCAGCCGCCTCGTGGTCGTCAGGATACTTCCGGTAGACCTTCTCCATCGCGACGGAGTAAACCAGGGCTCGCGCTCCGTGGTCCGCTTTCTTGCTGTTGGAATAGAACGCCTTCAGCGCCTGGATGTAATCACGCTCCCGGTCAGTCGTCCCGGCCTTCATCTTGCCGGCCTTCTTCAACTCCGCCGAGGCGCGCTTGATGGTTGGTGCGTCCGGCCGATTCCAGAGCTCATGCCATAGGCTCATGGACTCTCCCCAGTACGCCATGGCGCACTTCGGGTCCTGCTTTTCGACGTCGAGAAAAGCCTTCTCCGACTCTTCGTACCAGAACGAATGCAGCAGCGCGACACCCTTTTCGAATGTCTTCTGCGCGTCCGGAGTACACGACACGGGAAAATGCACCGTGCCCAGTTGTTCCTGCGTGAGCTCCTCGTGATGATGGCCTTCGTCAGCCGCCGCCACGCCGGAGAATGCCGCAGTAATACATAGAACCCAGATTAGTTTGCGCATGGAGCACCCCAATCGGAGTTTATTGGGCGAGTTGAGGCGGGGTCAAGGCCGAGGAACGAATCAGGCGATTACAATTTTTCCAGCCCACGGGTCGGGAAGGTCGCTAGGCCCCTCAGACTGAGAAAGGGGCGCTGCCGCTTGCGGAGCCGCGCTCGGAACTTCGAGCTCTTCCTGCTTGATGGCGGGCGGGGAGATGATGCGAACGTCGATCGGCAACAGATGGATGTTCTGAGCAGCCCACTTTGCCGCCAAGCCGTTCAGAGGACTCTTCGTGTTGTATTCCTGGTACGCGATCATCCGTCCGAGACGGATAATCAAATCATCGAGACGTTCCGACGCAGCCCAGAAATCTCCAGTGCATACCATGGACTCGTCGAAATTGGGATGAAAAACCGGCGTCAACATCCGGCACTGCGGTGCTCGCCGTGGATAGCCGAGCGAGAGATTAACTTCCAACACATGCTGCTCGCGTTCCAGGATCTCTCCGGACGGCGAGACGAACAATCCACGGATGTTGTAAGTGAAGCGATACACCTCGGGCGGAATGCCCGCCTTTCCCGTAATCTGGATCAGTGGCCAGTTGTGCAAACGAGCTTCCAGCGTTTGGTCGTCCAGTAAGAGTCGTCGGATACGAGGAGAAGGCATATCAGTTTTACCTGGCTACTCTCAGCTAAGATATCACTCCGGTCTTCTTCCAGCGCGCAATACGGTTGACATGATACTGGATATAAATCGTGCTGAAGAAGAAGGTCATGACGCCACTCATTTGGAGTCCCATTTTCTCCGTCCAGTTGTAGTATTCCTCCATTGCGGATTTTATGCTGAAGATGCCCACTAGGTAGACGATCGCGCCGGCGATGATAAACAGGCCCCCGAGCGCCTCTAATGATTTGTTCGTCATGATGACCAGGATTCCAGCAATCATCCCGGCTGGGTACATGGCGACGAGCACCATCGGTTTATTATTATTGATCAGCTTGCGAGCCCAGTTAGCCAGCACCAGTGCCCAGACCATATTGAACAACTGGCGCGTTACGACATCGAGCAACAGAACGAAGCCCCAGTGCAGGTTCGGGGCCAGGGGAACGAGTTGCGAGGGTGTCTCGAGAGCTGCGTCCCCTGCGGGCGTGGTGGCCGGAATGTTCCCCAGAACCTGCGAAACGGGAGCCCACTCAGTCATGCCCTCGCTTTGAGCGAGGTCCTCGGACGCTATATTTCCCGCTTGGACGTAGCGCTGCAATTCGGCCAAGGTATACGGGCCGAACCTCTCATCACCTCGCTTTACGAAGTACTGCATAAGTTCCCCCTAGGAACTGAATTGGACTCCGTTGTGGTCACAATCGACAGTACAGATATCAATGATGGCCCAAATCCACGTCATTGGGCTTCCGTACCCAAGTGTAAGAACCGTAATTGCCAATTGCGCGCCGGCTTTTTTGTAATAACCCGCATACCAGTTATGCGCTCCCAACGGACCGAGCAGGGCTCCAAGAATCATGAAGCCCATTCGATTTTTCGGTTCAGCCGGCGATACCGGCTGCTGCGATGGCGTGGCGATGGTTGGAGCAGTGTCGTAAGACGAAAACATCGAGGGTACAATCCGGTTGGCAATCTCCCGCAGTTCCTCGGTTGTCATAGGCCGTTTGGGGGGCGGTGGCGCTGGAGTGGCGGCAGGGGCTGGGGGAGTTACAACAGCCTGGGTACCCACATTCATCAAGTCTGGAGTCGAAACACTAAGTTTCGGTTCTTCGGGGGGCGCGCACTTACACCCGAAGACCGTGCATCCGTTGTTCTCTTGGTAGCAGTCCTTGTGATGTGGGGTTTCACAGCCGGTACATTCGATCGACTCCTCGAAATCCGAGATCGGTCCCTGACAATACGGACATAGAGTAGCGGTCACGCCCGGTGCTTCTCCTTGTAGCGGAACGAATAGCGCCCGACCTGCAACAAGTCGCCATCTTGAAGGACTCGTGTTTGGATCGAGTGCCCGGAAAAGAAAACATTGCCGGTAGCCCGAATTTGTACACGAGCGCCGCTGATCTCAATGACTGCGTGCTCCGGGAGGATATTCGGGTCCTTGAATAGGTAAATGTCAGATTCCTGGCGACTCCCCATGGCCGTTCGATTCTTATAGAGAATAAATTGCTTTCCCGCCAGCGGCCCAGTGGTCACATACAACCAGCGGTCTTTCAGAGCGCTCTCCACCAGACCCATGCCCACACCGGTGGCAACGCCGACGAGCGCGAACCCGACGGCTCGGCTGACTGCGCCCCCATGGGTCGCCATGGCGATTGGGTTAAATACGATTCCGCCAATACCCGCTCCAATAATCCCACCGAGAACTCCGTACTTACCTTTTTTCGACGATTGGCCCACGATTCCATACACCAGGCCGCCTGCTGCCCCGAAGACCATCCAGGCTATGCCCCGAGCGATCCAAAGAGCGGGGTTTCCTTCCGTCGTCGCTCCGAGTTCGACGCAAATTCGTACGCCGACGGCATAGATGATGTCCGCACCGAACGAGAAGATAAATCCGAGCACAAGGCCAAGAGGAAGGGAGAGAACTCCGCGCAGAGCAGCCTTTTTGACGGAACGTTCCACGGTGCTTTCAGCAATCGCGAATCCAAACGACATGAGAGTGATGATCAAGGGAACCATCACGATCCCGCCCCAGCTTTGGGTGTGGGGACCATCGACAAAGCCCGGCTCCGCGATCGCCCACCCCGCGATCGCTCCCAGAATCCCCGCAATCCCCAGATAGAACCAGCCTTGCAGGAAAATGCTGCCGCGCTCCTCCGGCAGGGCTGGTCCTTGCTCAGCGGCTTCGCTTACTGTGCCATAAGTTCGAACTCTACCGAGAACGGCGGGAGCAGGTGCGGGTTGGGGTTCGGGCACGGCAACGTTCGCCAAATCTTCTAAGGTGATCTTGATGCCTTGTTTGTCGCTACCGTTGGTCATGGGCCCCCTCTCCAGCATCGGGCGCGTTTGGTTTCGAAGGCCGATTAGAGGATGTTCCGTGACCGTCTTGCGGCGAAGCAGAGCCGGGCTTATCAGGTTCGGACTGACGAAGTTGGAGCGGTTGGCCGGTGATAGGGTCGACCGGTACCGGAACCAATACGACGCGCTGGAAAACGTACCAGCCGATAGCGAGGCCGAGTAACAGCACCGACAAATGAGACAAGATGGTAACTGTAAGCTGGGTCAACGACACCATCTCGGAGTCTTTTGGCTCAGGTTCCCATCGCTCTCCGCCGACTGGCACGTTATCCTCTGGTGCTTCCAGTTGTACGTCCGATCGCGCGTCGAGGAGCGGCTCAGGCCGGCCGCCGACATCGGCGGTCTCGCCGCCTTGCCGGTCGATGATCCGGATCTGAGTAAGTCGTTGAATGCGTCCGCTCACCCAGCCAAAGCATCCTTCTTCATCCGAGTGCGGGTCACAAACCCATGCGATCTGTTTCGGAGAAGAGAAGAAATTCTTGTGAATGAATGTATCGTGGTCGGAAAGGAAGATCCCAAAACCGGGATGTGAATGATACCAGCCAACGATCCGTTGGTTGGGATACTGCTGGTCTTTGACCTTATAGATGTGCTCCCAGGTGTCTTGGGTAAAAGTAACGTGCGCGCCGGCTTGCTCCGCATTCAAGCCGCTGATACAAGCCTCGACCTCCATGCCGTCACGGTTCTCGCGGCCCACCAAAACACCACAGACTTCGGTCTTGCTGCTGGAGCGAGCGTGCCGTCGTATCTCGCGGATCACGTCACTGCCGACCGCCACGCAGGGGTGCTCGCTCTCTCTTTCTCTCTCTCGAGATCTGTGACTCATGCCAGACTACCCTCCGCTGCCAGCGGGCCCAGGACCTGCGAAGCATCGCCGTACGGAATGTACCCGATCTCGCGTAGCGAAGAGCGCGCGACAAAAAGATCGAGTAACGGCAGACCGAGTTGATCGAGCGGCCGATAGCCGAAATCTTCATTTCCCGAAAAACCATGGAGAGAAACGACGGTGCGCAAATGACCATCCTTCGGGCACGTCGCTTCCTGCAGGCGAACTTTCCCGGCGGGGGCATACATCTCTTCTTCGCCCCCGCAAGACGGGCAGACAAGCTTCTGAATAACGTCGCGGCTGAATTCAATTACCACGTCATCCGAGCCCGCATCAGCGCGCGCGCGTTGAAGCAAGCGTGCAAGCGTCAAATCACGGGAACTTTCCGGCATGTGCACGATGTCCGGCACCGTGTAGTGACTCATGCAATCGGGATTCTCGGTGTACTCCACGGTGTACGAGGAGTGATTCAATCCCTCGAAGACGTAACCCTTGCCTGTAAGTGTGGGAAGGCCGTGAATCATCTTTATGGCCTCCTGCACCTGGATTCCGGCGATTACCGACGAGATGGTCGGGGTGGTTGGCGTTTTGCCTTCGTCATTCTGCTCAAGGGCGAGTAAGTTGCAGGACATGCGCTTGTCGAGCAACGCCCAATCGATCTCTCCAAGCGTGCATTCGTAGCACGGAGGAGCACCAGGGACGAACACGCGGACGACTCCGTTGATGCCTTCAATTGCCCCATCAAACCACGGCCGGTTCACTTTCCAAGCGGAGCGGTTGATCCAGAGTCGCGCCTCGCGGTTATCAAGACCAGCCAGAATGACGTCGCTCCATTCAAAGAGGCCCAGACCACAACCGTGCACCACGTTTTCGACCAGGGGCTGCACGACGGAATCAGAAGCGATCTTTTGATAAGCGTTCGCGGCAACGTTAGCTTTGAATTTTCCGATGTCCTCGTTTCGATACAGAATGGTTCGCGAGAGGTTCGACTCGTCGATGCGATCCAAGTCCACGATCAGCACTTTGCGGAAGCCAAGCAAAGCTGCGTTCTTGAGGATCTCGTTGCCGAGCGCGCCCGCTCCGACAACTAATAACCGACAGTTGGCGATCTTGGACTGGTCCCACCAGGGGATCAGCCGAAAACGGCTGAACCGGTCTTCCTGGATCTCTGCTCGAATTACCGGTTCCACTGGGTGCCTGCAGTAATTTCTGGCTGGAGCCGGAGGATGTCCCCGTCTTGAACCTGGGCTTGAGCCAAGGTTTGATTATCCTGTATCTGCCGGCCCGAATTCTTGTGATGAAACTTGTAACTCAGCGGAGCCCCGTCGGGACCATTGGTTGGAAGTCGTAATTTCTGCACGAGGACCGCGACGATTTTGTTGCAGGGCGCATCATCGGGAAGTTCGACGGGCACCCGCTTGTTTTCCGTGGAGTCGTAAACCGTGACATTGATGTTTGCCATCTGTAATGTATCCGCGAATAAACTCTGGTATCCGCCCACTAAGCTCTCGCTTAGTTGGGTTGTTTCCAGTGAGTCTGGAAGTCTATCAGGCGCTGGTGCCCGGAGCCAAAGAACTTCCATCCGGAACTTTCGAGTACCGCATTGGCACGCACCGCAAAGTTGATATTCTCGGCGTTAGGATCGTTGCCCTTGTCGATGACCGATGTGACAATGGCAACCAGATTTCCTTTGTCATCGAAAACCGGACCTCCACTGTTGCCAGGACTGGCCGGAGCTGTCATCTGGATCATGCGATCGTCGGTGCGCGAAATCACTCCCGTGCTAAGGCTGAAGCGCAGGCCTTCCGGATGGCCGATCACAAAGATGTTTTCTCCCTGCATAACATCAGTGGCACTGGCCACGGGTTGGGAGAACTCTCCGTGCCCCGACTCTCGTGGGAGCCACAGCAGAAGAAGATCGAGATCCTCACGTTGCCCTACCACTTCGGCGCGCGCCCATGTCCCGGAAGCAGTGGCCACTAGGGCATTAAGTTCGTTTTTTTCTCGCTTCCCGAAACGAGCCCGACATAACATGGCGCGCAGTGACGAATAGGTACCCAGCTGAGGTGGCTTGCAGTAGCGCGCCAGCTCCAAAGCTACCCGAAGCGAGGTCGCGATCATGAAACCAGGAGCGGTGCGCGGGAGCTATTACCGCCACGAGGGGTTTGAGCTCATGGGAGATATCCGTTGCCGACATCGCGGTTGAAGCCGGCAAATGCGGGAAATCGGTTTTCTCATCGAGCTCAACCAGATTTCGACTGACAAAAGATGGGGGCGGCACGAGAGATACGAACAAGATCGCTGCCGCGCAGGTAAGCAGCCCGCTGGCGGTCAACAGCGTTGCCAGAAATCCGGTCCACGCATGTCGCGCTCTGGGTGGCATTCCCCGCATTGCGAAACGAAGAACGATGGCGATCACGCACAACAACGGAAGCACCAGAGCAAGGGGCCACATCGTCAATTTGGCCCACCATGCAACCGGTGAGGGGAGCTGCGGCTCCAATCGTGCGGGCCCTTCCAATAGTAGGGTAGTTTCTGCCACCTCGGCGGTGCTGATGACTATCTTTTCCATTGTTCGAGCAGTCCGGCGGAAGCCGGAAGAGAGAGCCAATTCTTGGTTATTTCTTGGAAAATTGCAAGGACTGTTTCGCAGCGGCGAAGCGATAACTGGACTCGACGTGCCGAGATGCAATCAGGCAGCAGTAAATTGGCCTTGTTTTTCGCTGTTACTTATATCTAGTATCGACATAATGCCTCGAGAAATTACGAGCTATTTGGACGGGTTGGTGCTTGTGGCGCGACCCCCCGAAAGGTGGCCAACGTCTCCCAATGCCCTCGGACGCGGAGTGTCGGATTCCGCGTACGTCGGCGGCATAGGGTCCCGAAATTTTCGAGAACCGAAGCCAGAGTAGAGATCCTCACTTCCCCGCGGCCAGAAGCGCCTCTGCCAGGAGTTTCCTGGTCTGTTCATCCATTTGCATTTGCATTTCCGATGGCCCGGCTTTCAGGCTGGCCTCGTTGGCTAGACGCTTGTTCTTGATTCCGATATAGACGGCGCTGTATGAAGTCTCCCCGAGGTTTTCCACTCTGTGCTTGAAGGGCGGGAACCACCGGGCCTCGCCCGGCTTGGCAAACACCTCTTGGGTCTTGCCATTTTCATCGGCGAAGCGGAGATGCCCGCCTGTGATGACAACGACCACGCCTCCGGGATGCGAGTGCATGCTCGACTTTTCATGCGGTCCATAGTGGACGTTTACCACCTGCACATACTCGTTCTCAAAAGCCAGCTTGTAGTGCGTGGGCTCAACCTTGGTGGGATCCTGGGCGAACGCCGCGGCGCAGAAAAACGAAACCAGCAGCGCGGCGCAGAATGACCTGCCATACGCAAGTTTCCGCATGAGAGACGACCTCGTGGATTCTTCTAAGCTTTCTTCAAGCTTATGCCGCCCCAAGCAACTGTCAATGAGGGAACGAGGGTTCGGACCAAACTGGTAAGAAGGCAACTGTGCTGGCGAAGTTTCTACTGCAGCCGGAAGCGTTCATTCATCAGCCGCTGGAGTCGCGGCCGGTAGAGAATATCGTAGGCAAGCTCTTTGTCGGGAAACATGCTCAGGGCGGCGCGGCGGGCATTGGCGGCCATCTCCGACGCCTCTTCCAGCGTCAGGTCGGGATCCTGGCTGATCACCGACATCACCATGCTCATCATGATCTGCAGGCGCCGCAATCTTCTCGCCTCGTCCACGTGCTCATTGTATTCGCCGCCTGGCTGTTCGGCCCGTTCGACTTCCATACTGCCCCCGTCTTCTTTCGATTTGGATGTTGGCCGCATTCCCCGCGTTGGCTCCAATCGCCGGCTCCAATCGCCATTGTGGCACCTTCTACGCGCGAATCAAGCTGCCCTTGGCCGTACACCTTTGTGACCCACAAGACAACCGTATAGTGACTGCCGTAATCTGTTAACAGCCAGTTCTATGGAGGACGCATGCCAGCAACTAACCCCGCACCTCAGTCCGAGCCCCAGCCCGAACCTAACGAGAAACTCGTCAAGATTTTCGACACCGAAAGGGAAAACGAAGCGATCGTCGTGCAGGGATTGCTTGAATCTGCCGGCATCGATTCGGACTTGAAATCCATTGACGCGGTCCAGGACGCGTTTCCCGGCGTCGGCGGAACGGTCATCCTGGTGCGTGAAGAAGACGCGCCCGAAGCTGGAAAAATTATCGAGGCTTACCGTCAACTGCCGCCCCTCGATGACGACAGCACCGCCGATATCGATATCAGTGGAGTGAGAGGCGAATCCGCGTAGAGACGCGGCTTGCCGCGTCTCCTGCCGCGCCGTCTCCTGCCGCGTCCAAAGCGGACGGGGCAAGCCCCGTCCCTACACGAGAGAGTCAGTGGATGAGGGCGACGTCTGGAGTCACGGACTTGCCGTCGAGATAGAAACTGACCGCGCCTTCCTCATCGGTGCGGTAGGTTTTCACCCCGGCCTGCTGTAGTCGCTCCAGCACTTCGCGCCGGGGATGCCCATAGACATTTCGCGCGCCGACGGAAATGACCGCATAGTGCGGATGAACGGTCGCGAGCAGATCGGCGGAAGTTCCGCTCGCGCTTCCGTGATGCGCGACCTTCAGCAGCATCGCCTCCCCGGGACGCTGTTCCACGACGCGTTGTTCCGCTGGACGTTCCGCGTCTCCCTCGAGCAAAGCGGTTGTACCGCGAAACGTGGCCGTAAACACCAGGCAGTCGTCGTTCGGCCGCATCGACCCGGTGACTTGGTCGCGTCCGGGGGCGAGCATGTGGAAATGCGCTCCGCCATAATCGAATTGATCGCCTTCTTTTTTTACTGAGACCTTCATTCCCGCTCTCAGGGCTTGCGCAACGATCGGCGCCAAGGCACCCACCGGCTTGTCGATACTCAGCCAAAGTTCTCGCGGGTGGAAATTTGCAATCACCGCGGGCATTCCGCCGAGGTGGTCGGCATGAGGATGCGTGATCACGACCACATCCAAATGATCTATGCCTCGATTCCACAGATAAGAAGAGACCACCTGTTCGCCGAGATCGAAGTCCGAATGGATCCACTGGGGCAGGCCTCCAGCATCAATGAGCAGGGAGCGGCCCTCGGGCGTGACCAGCAGAATGGAATCGCCTTGTCCGACGTCAATGGTGGTCATCTCCATGATGCCGGCGCGAAGGTGAGGACGCGAGGGGACAAAGGCAATCCAGACCGCGACGCCGAACAGCAACGCTACGGAAGCGAAAGTGGCCAGACGCGGGCGACGGATCTGCGCCGCCAGCATGGCGAACGTCAGCGCGGCGATCGAGGCCGTGATCATCGCGAGCGAAGGCATGGCCACTCGCAGATCGGCGATTGACGCGCCAGCGAACGCCTTTCCGGCAATTGGTGCACCGCCCAGCCAGTGCACGGTTCCAGCGATTCCCTCGAGCGCGAGGCCGGAAATCCAAACCGCGGGCTTGGCCAGCGCAGTCGAGATGTATCCCAAGCCGACGGCGGCGGCGGCGGAAGGCATCAGCAACTGGGTGAGTGGAATGACCGCCAGGTTGGCCGGCATTCCCATGGTGGTCGCGCGATGAAAGTGGTAGGCCATGAGCAGCGCCAGTCCCGCCTGCATCAGCGCAGAGATGAAGAGCAATTCGCCGAGGCCAATTGCCACCCGCATAAGGATCGCGGGCAACGCCATGCTGAGGCGTCCGCCGACGAATCTCTTCAGTCTCCCTGCGATCAACCGCAGGTCGAGCCGGAACTGTGCCACCGCGGGAGTGACCTGCAAATCGTAGCTGGCAGATTGCAACAGCCTTACACCTCGCGCGTAGGGCAATGTTGTCCGTTCCAGAATTGGCGAGCCGATGCCCGCGATGATGAAGACGGCAAGAAACGTCAGCTGAAAACTGGCGCCAAACAGGGCGTGTGGATCGGCGATCAGAACTCCCAGCGCCGCCGCTCCAATTGCGTTCATCATGTTGCGTTCGCGATACAGCAGACGCGCGCCCAAATATGTCGCCAGCATCAGGGCAGCGCGCCATACGGGAGGGCCGACTCCGACCACGAACGCATACCCGAACGAGACAACTACCGTCGCGATGGCCGCGAGCGCGGGATCGACACGAAACTGGCGCAGCGTCCAAAAAATGGCGACCGCCAGAATGCTCAGGTTCATTCCGGAAACAACCAGCACGTGATAAGTGCCCGAGCGCTGGTATTCGGTGCGCGTCGAGTTGCGCAGGAACGATTCTTCGCCAAGAACCATGGCGTCCATGAGCGAGGCCCGCGAGGCGGGCCACAGTTGGTGAATCTTGGCCACGATGCTGGCATGAGCGCGCATCCGCCAGAATTGAATTCGGCTGCCGGAAAACCCAGAAAGCCGCTCAATATTGTTTGCCTCCGTCGACCCCAGCACGCTGATGCCGTTATCGCGCAGGTAGCCTTCATAATCGAAGGCTCCGGGATTGCGATAATTGCGCGCCGGATGGAGCTTCGCGCGAATGCGCAGCCGCGTGCCATAAGTCGGAGCCAATGGAGCGACGGGCGTCTCGCCCGTCCCGATTGGGCCTTCCGTGGCATCGAGGCCGGGCGGGGACGCCCGGCGCTCCATCGGCTCGGAGTTCTCTACTTTCTCGTAAATCGTCAGCCGCACCCCAGCCCGCACCGGCCAGCGTTCGCCCGGGCTCGCGATCTCTTCCGTCTCCACATCAATGGATTCGCGAATCGACCGCGGTCCGGCAGCCTGCGCATATCCTTCGCGAATGACGCGCGCCGTGAGTGTGACTTCACGCCCATCCGCCAGGGAAAAAATGCTGGCGTCATTCTGCTGAAGCTTGTCCGTCCGCTGACCTCGTACCTGAATCAGAAAGGCGCCCAAAAGAATCCACGCGCCCAAAGAGAGCGCTTTGGCCAACCAGGCTCGCTTCGCAAGAAACCATGACGCGGCGAAAACGAAGGCCACCACGGCGATCACCCACCACGATGGCGGCCGCCAGGCGCGCACGCCCATCCAGAGGCCGAGCGAAAATGCCAACGCCGCCCAGAACAACGGCTGCCGTGGCGGCTTCCTGTCGTGCGTCATTAGGTTTGATCTCCGGTGGAGAAATGTAGGGGAGCAAACGGGAGGACGAGCGGGCCCTGGTGCGTCCGTTGCTTGCCAGGGCCCTCGGCCATCCACCCGTCTTCCAGGAGGAACTGGACAACGTGAAAACGGTCAGCGCGCCAGCAGCAGCACCGATTCGATGTGAAACGTCTCGGGGAAGAGATCGAATAAGTGTGCTTCCTCGATGTGGTATCCGGCCGCCAGAAGGGGGGCGATATCCCTGGCCAGCGTCGCTGGGTCACACGAAACATATCGGATGCGGGGCGCTCCGAGGTCCACCAGAGAGCGGATCACTACCTTGCCGGCCCCGGTGCGGGGAGGGTCCAGGACGACCAAGTCAGGACGTTTTCGCACCGACCTTCTTCTCAGGTAGTCGCTCCTCAGGTAATCCTCGGTTCGCGCGCCGACCGCTTTCACGTTCGCAGGGACATTCTGTACCAGATCGCCATACGCTGTCTGTGACGCCTCTACGCCCAATATGTGATGAAAGTTCTGCGCCAACTCCACCGAAAATAACCCCACTCCGGCATACAGGTCGAGCGCGAGGTCTCCGCATGCATTTCCGGTCACGACCGAAACCAGTTCGTCGATGAGAGTACGGTTCACCTGGAAGAAGGCTCCGGCACTGACCTGATACTCGTGGTTCTTCGTTCGATAGCGAATTGACTTCGCGCCCGATTGCGCCAGCGCTTTCGAATCTATCGGCGCGTCATCTTCTAGTCGTCGATCTGAAGATCGTTGTTCTGAAGATCGGTGCCGCGAAGAGAAAAACGTCGCGCCACTGATTTCCGGCAACTCGTGCTCGAGCGCGTCCGCCCAGCACAATAAATCTCGCTTGTCAGCCTCGCGCTCGCAGAACGCCCATGCCAGCAAACGCTCATCCGCCGCATCCGCGAACAGTTCAATCTCTTCAACCGCCGCCGGACAATTCAGTCCGCGCAGTTCATGCAGGCGCGCCATCACCCGATTGAGCAGCGGCGAGCTGATCGGACATTCGCGCACTGGAAGAAATTCGCGCGAGCCGAATCTGAAATAACCCAGCGCAAATTCAGGTACAGTCTGCACCTGCAGCCGCGTCCGATTGCGATAATTCCAGGCAGGAGAAGCGTGGAGGCGAAGCTCGGACTCCAGTTCGATTTTTGCGATCCGCTGCAGCGTCTCACGCAGAATTTCAATCTTGAGTTCCAGTTGTCGCTCGTACGGAATGTGCTGATAGTGGCATCCGCCGCACTGCCGGAAGTATGGACAGCGCGCTTCGACGCGATCGGGCGACGCCTCGATCAACTGCGTCACCGAGCCGCGCGCGAACCCAGGCTTCTCTCGCCGGATCTCGACGTCAACCTGCTCTCCCGGCAGCACAAACGGCACAAACACCGCCATGCTGCGACCGTCCGCGCCGGTCGGAGTGCGGGCCAGCCCATCCCCGCCGTAAATTAGTTTTTCGATGGATAGAAGCAAGTCGTAAGTGTAGCGCGGGCACTCCTGCCCGCGTCGGACGATGCGAACTTCCACCAAGAGCCTTCTTGGGCGCAGAAAGGCGGACAGGAGTGTCCGCCCCACACAATCTTGGCTAGTGCATGTAGAACAAGCTCAGCCGCGGCACGCCGCAGCGCTCCAGCAGCCGCTTATGCACATATTGTTTGTGGAGCTGCTCAACCTGCCCCGCCGTCATGTTTCGCCGGCAGGGAGCAATATCCCGATCCGCTTCCGCGCGAACATTCACCAGATCTTCATCCGGAGTTGCCGCCATCAACACCGCGAAGAGTTTTTCCTCCACCACGGTCAGTCGCCGCTCCAAATCCTCCAGCCGCGGAAGCTTCCCGGTGCGGTCGATTGACTCCGCCATCTCGCGCAGCGAAACTGCTTCTTCCCGTGCCAGCGCTCCAGTCGCGAATCCAGCGCGCTCCGGCAGATTTGCCTTTTCGAGCTTGTCAGCGTTCTCCCGCAGAAACGCCGCAACCTGCGCCGCTTCAAATCCAGGCTCCCGCCTAACTTTCTCTTCTCCAGTCGCACCTACGGCCGCTTCTTTCATATCTTCGGCTGCAGTTAAGACGGCCTGTGAACAGTACGCCAGGCTATTCACCTTCTTCGATTTCGACGGACGCTGATCGTATTTGTCAAAGGCCGCATCCACTCCACGGAGCACGGCCTCCAGCGGCACGCCTGCACTTTTCCAAGTCTCAATCAATGCCCAATCGAGCGTCGAGAGCAGCAGATGAGTCCCCCGCCGCCGCAAATAGTGTTCTTCGATTTCCGTGAAGTAATTGAAGTAATTTTCCACGACAAGTCTCTGGAGAGGTCAAAGGTCAGATTGCAGACTCAAACCATGGGTTCTAACCTCTGCAATCTGACCTCTAACCTCTCACCTCGTTTTGGGAGACTTCGGCGAGGGCCAGGGCTTCGCATCGGCGTCCAAGGGCTTGGCCGGGACCGGCGTTCGCGTCTGCGCCTTCGCTGCCCTCGGCGCGGCGTCGCGGCGGAAGGACTGGTTACGATCCCATATGATGCGCAGCCCTTCAAGGGTGAGAAATTCGTCCACATCTTTGATAAAGCGTGAGGCCGTGCCAATCAGCGATCCCAGTCCGCCCGTCGCAATCACTCGTGTCTCCTCGCCCAGCTCATCCACCAGCCGCTCCAGGATGCCGTCGACCAGGCCGAGATAACCGTAGTAAAGCCCCGCCTGCAAGCTGCCCACCGTAGTCGTTCCAATCACGCGGGCCGGCTTGCGAATCTCCACCCGCGGCAGGCGCGCTGTCCGCTGAAACAGCGCATCCGCTGAAATTCCAATCCCCGGACAAATCACGCCGCCCATGTACTCGCCCTTCTTCGAAATACAATCGAAGGTCGTCGCCGTGCCAAAGTCCACAATCACGCAGGGCCCGCCATATTTCTCAAACGCCGCCACCCCATTCACGATCCGGTCCGCGCCCACTTCCGCGGGATTGTCATACAGCACCGGCATGCCCGTCTTCACACCCGGCTCGATGAACAGCGGCTTGGTATTGAAATAGCGCTCGCACACCTGCCGCAGCACGGAGTCGAGCGGCGGCACCACCGACGAAATCACGATCCCATGCACAGCCGAAACTTCCAGATTGTCCATGGAAAAAAGATTGCGAAAGATCACTCCATACTCGTCGACCGTACGGTTCAGATGCGAGCCGACGCGCCAGTTCGCAACCAGCCGCTCGTAGCGCGCGGTCTCAGTGGTCACGTCCTCGCCCGGGCGGTGCGCCACCCGCTCAAAAACGCCCAGCACCGTATTCGTATTGCCGACATCAATGACTAGCAGCATAATCAGATCACGTTGGGGTAGCCGCCTTCGGCTGTCCAGCGGCTCGAAGAGTTGCAGAATTGCCCGCTCACTGCATCCTCACCGTTCCACTCACCACTGTCGTCAAGCCCTGCGCCGTTCTTACCAGCAAGAATCCACGCTCATCCAATCCCTCGGTAACGCCGGCCAGGCTGCCGATCTCGTCGGTGCTCACTTCAATGCTCACTTTTCTGCCACGCACCGACGACGAACTCTCCTCGAATCGCCGCAGGATCGCTTCTCGCGCTCCCGTATACTCAACAAAGCTCCGATACTCCCGGTCGAGCGATTTTAGCAAAGCGGCGCAGAGTTCCACGCGCGACCACTCGGTACCGGTTTCGATCCGCAACGACGTCGCTATTTCCCGCAGCTCAGCCGGAAATTTCACCTGGTTCACGTTGATCCCCATCCCCACCACTAGATGGTGCACCCGCGTGGCCTCGGCATTCATCTCCGTAAGAATGCCGCAGAACTTCTTGCCGCTGAGCAGCAGGTCATTCGGCCATTTCAGATCCACCAGAAGTTGCGGCGCAATCTCCGCAACCGCCGCGCGAACCGCCAGACCCGTAGTCAGCGAAAAAATTAGCGCATCCGAAGGTGGCATCGCCGGACGCAGGATCACCGAGCAGTAGATCCCCGTAGACCGCGCCGATTGCCACGCGTGCGAGCCACGTCCCCGCCCGGCTAGCTGTTCTTCGGCAAGAAATACGCTTCCTTCCGGCGCGCCCTCCACCGCGGATCGCATTGCCTCCGAATTGGTCGAGCCGATTTTGTAGTAATGATGGATCTGCTTCGTACCTCCAAAGATCGTGCCTTTCAATGACGGTGCCAACATCTCCGGCAGGAGTAAGTCTGGAACCGCGCGCAGTTGATAGCCCGTGGCCGGATGTCCAGCAACATCCACACCCAACCCGCGCAGTTGCTGAATGAGCCGCCAAACTTCTGACCGGCTCGTCCCGATCTCTTCCGCGATCTTCGTGCCGCTGACGACAACGGTGGCGTGACTCATGAGCAGGCGCACGATGCGGCCCAGGCGAACATCCGTCGCTTTGTGCACAGACGGCAAGCTGCGAGTTTTCGTGGAGACAGAGATGGAGGGAATTATAACCAGTCGCTGGTCGTTGGTCGTTAGTCAATGGCAACCGAATCGTGGATGATCCCGGCCCGCGAACGACCAGCGACTGACGACCAGCGACTGGCTTTTAAGCCGGCGTAACCCGCAAACTCATATCCACTGCGGTGGCCGATTGCGTCAGCGCCCCTACCGAGATGAAATCGACGCCCGTTTCGGCGTATGACCGCACATTCTCGAGATTAATTCCACCCGCGCACTCCAGCGGAATCCGTCGTGGCTGGCGAGAGCAGATCTCGACCGCCTTTCGCACCGTCTCAACGCTCACATTGTCAAGCAGAATCGCCTCCGCCCCGCTCTCCAGCGCCTGCTGGAGCTCTTCGAGCGACCGAACCTCAATCTCGATCGGCTGTCGGCCCCGCCGGTTGCGGATCGCGCGCTCCAGCGCCTGTATGATGCCTCCCGCCAGCGCAATGTGATTGCCCTTGATCAACACGCCGTCGGAAAGATCCAGCCGGTGATTCTGCCCGCCTCCGCATCGCACCGCGTGTTTGTCAATCAAGCGCAGGCCCGGCGCTGTCTTGCGTGTGTCGAGAATCCGCACCCGCGTGCCCTCCACCGCATCCACAAACTTGCGGGTGGTGGTCGCGATCCCAGCCATCCGCTGCAGAAAATTCAAGATGACCCGCTCACACGACAGAATCACTCGCGCGTTGTGTTGGATCACAGCGATCTGCTGCCCGGCGTGTACGCGGATCCCATCAAAAATTGAAGGATGGCTAGTCACCTCATAATGCGAAGTAACCGCCCCGTCGAGCGCCGCATAGACGTCGAGAATTCGCGGCACGCATCCGAGGCCAGCCAGAATGCATTCCTGCTTAGCGATAATCGTCGCTGCGGCGCGCAGGCTGGGATCGATGCAGGTGTAGCTGGTCGCGTCGCTCGTCGCCCGATCTTCGTTCAGCGCGTTCTCAATAATCGCGGTAATGCGTCGTGAATTCCAGTCCATGTTTGTAGTAACAGTTCGTGTGGGGACGGGCGCCCTCGCCCGTCCATGCTCGCGTAGGGACAGCCGCCCTCGGCGGTCCAACGGCTCGTAGAGCCGCCGTTTCGATGCTGCGTCGAGCTTCGCTCGACTGGACAGCCGAGGGCGGCTGTCCCTACGTGAGTCGTGCCTAACCCAGCTCTTTCAACTTGGCGACGATCTTCTCTCGTAGAATCGTCGCTTCTTCTGTCTGCTTACGCAATCCCTCTACCACGGGCGCGGGAGCCTTCTTTAAGAACTGCTCGTCACCAAGTCTCCCTTGCGAACTCGCCAGCTGCTTTTCCATCTTTTCCAGTTCTTTTGTTAGACGCGCGCGCTCGGCCGCAACGTCAATCTTTTTTTCATAGATCGCGTGCACATCGAACCGCGACGTACTGCGCGCGCCTGGCAAGTTCGCCAGCGGGCTTTCCACAAAAGTAATCTTCTCCACATTCGCCGGACGATCAAGCAGCACCGCTTCAAGATTCTTTTCGAGCATTGCTCGAATCTCCGGTTCGTGCGCAAACACCTCGATTGGCACCTTGACTTTGGGCTCGACCTTTAATTCCGCCCGCAGATTGCGCACGCTGACGATCAAATCCTGCAGAATAGCCATCTCTGTCTCCGCGCCCAGATCGATCTGCTTTTCCTCCGCTGCCGGATACGACGCCAGCGCAATCGACTTCAGCGGCGGCTTGCCATCGTACATCGCGTGCCAGATTTCTTCCGTGATGAAGGGCATCACGGGATGCAGCAGCCGCAAGGACGCCTCAAACAGATTGACCAGATTTGCACATGCAACTCTTGCTGCCGCCATGTCCGCGCCTTCCTCGAAGTTCAGCCGCGGTTTGATCAGCTCGATATACCAGTCGCAGAACTCGCCCCAAAAGAAATCGTAGATGCGAGTCGCCGCCTCATCGAAACGATACGTCTGCAGAGACTCGTTCACATCCTTGGCCGCGCGATTGAAGCGCGAAAGTATCCAGCGATCTTCGAGAGTCCGCGCATCGAAGCCCGCAATGCCTGCGGATTGCGCGGGCGAGTCGCCCACGCCCACACGAGCTGGCCGCAGGCCCGGCTCGATCCTATCCACATTCATGAACATGAATCGCGCCGCGTTCCATATCTTGTTGGCGAAATTCCTATATCCCGCCGTGCGGCTCTCGCTGAACGCGATGTCGGTGCCCGGCGCCGCCATCGCCGCTAGCGTAAACCGCGTTGCGTCGGTCCCGTACTGCCCGATCACCTCGATCGGGTCGAGCACGTTCCCCTTCGTCTTCGACATCTTCTGGCGATCCGCATCGCGCACCAGCGCGTGGATGTAAACTTCGCGAAAGGGAACGCTCGCCCGCAGTGCGTCTTCTTGTGATCCCGGATTCCCACTCGGCCTGTGTGGCGGCATCATGAACCAGCACCCGAGCATGATCATGCGCGCAACCCAGAAAAACAGGATGTCAAAGCCGGTAATCATCAGCGAATTGGGATAGAACACTTCAAGGTCGCGCGTCGCCTCCGGCCAGCCCAGCGTCGTAAACGGCAGGAGTCCCGACGAAAACCATGTGTCCAACACGTCCCTGTCCTGCTCCAGCTTCGTGTTGCCGCACTTGCAAGCGGCCGGAGCCTCGCGCGCCACCACCACATCCTTGCATTCGTTGTTCGTGCAATACCACACCGGAATCCGGTGGCCCCACCATAACTGCCGCGAGATGCACCAGTCGTGGATGTTATGCATCCAGTTCAAATAAATCTGCCCGTAATTCTCCGGCGTGAACCGGATGTATCCCTTCTCCACCACCTCAATGGCGCGCTTCGCGAGCGGCGCAATCTTGACGAACCACTGCGTCGAGAGCCGCGGCTCGACAATCGTCCCGGAGCGGTCGCACTTGCCGAGCGCAATCGTGTAATCCTTCGTGCCTACGAGAAAGCCTTGTGCGGATAGATCTTCGACGATGCGCGCGCGCGCCGCGAAGCGATCCAGTCCCGTGTAGGGACCGGCATTCACATTCATCCTGGCATGCTCATCAATCACTTCGATCTGCGGCAGATTGTGGCGCAGGCCGGCCTCGAAGTCGTTGGGATCGTGTGCAGGCGTGACTTTCACCGCGCCAGTGCCGAACTCAGGCTGCGCCAGTTCGTCCGCGATGATCGGGATTTCGCGATTCATCAGCGGCAGCAGCACATGCTTTCCCTGCAGATGCGTGTAACGCTCGTCCGTTGGGTTCACCGCGACCGCCGTGTCGCCGAGCATCGTTTCCGGACGCGTGGTCGCCACCGTAACAAACTCGTCTTTGCCCGGTAGTCCGCCAATCACCGGATATCGGATCTCATACAGCTTGCCCGCAACGTCCTCGTGCTTCACTTCGAGATCGGAGATCGCGGTCCCGCAATCGGGGCACCAGTTCACGATGTACTTCCCGCGATAAATCAACCCGTCTTCATAGAGCCGCACGAAGGCTTCTTTCACCGCGTGCGACAGGTTGTCGTCCATGGTGAAGTACAGGCGGCCCCAATCGACCGACGCTCCGAGGCGCTTCATCTGGTCGAGGATCGCGCCGCCGTACTCGCGCTTCCATTCCCACACCCGCTCGATGAACTTCTCGCGCCCCATGTCGCGCCGCTTCTTGCCTTCTTTTGCCAGCTGGCGCTCGACCATCATCTGGGTCGCGATGCCCGCATGGTCGGTGCCGGGCAGCCAGAGCGCCACATGGCCGCGCATGCGATGCCAGCGCGCGATGATGTCCATCTGCGTCTGGTTCAGCATGTGCCCCATGTGCAGCCGCCCTGTTACATTCGGCGGTGGCAACAGCAGCGTGAACATGGGACGCGAATCTCCAGGCGCAGGCGTCTCCACGTGAAACAGTTTTTCCTGGACCCAATATTCGGCCCAGCACGTTTCAATCGCGCCCGGTTCGTAAGCTTTCGGCAATTCGTGCGGCATCGTAGGTGTGTAGCTCCAGCTTTGTGTAGGGACGACCGCCCCCCGGCCGTCCAGCCGAGCAAACATCGGCAACTCCTTGCGGAGAGACAAACGTCAGCAGCAAGAGGGTGAGCATTGATCTTACAGGCGCGAGAAAACAAGGGTCAAACTTAGGAGCAGGCTTGGTCGTCTGTCATTCTGAAACAAATTTATGAAATACCTTAGCCGCGCCCCAACACAGCAGCGAATACACAATTATATTGACAGATGGTCCGATTATCGCTGCTAGAGTCTCCTGTGCCATCGTTCCTCCGTGCCCCCCTGTGATCAACATTTGGACGGCCATCCCGGGGAACAATGCAAGGAATAGGATGAGGGAAAAGAGGAGGTTGGATGACGATTGAGACTGATATTGCAGGAGGGTTAGGGGAATTACAATGGCGGATGCAACGTAAACCGACCTCTTCGCATTCATGGTTCCTCGCGCTGTTCCGTAACAGAGCAGTCAGTCGTCCCGGGCAGGAACCTCAAAGGCTGAGAGCCAAAAGCTAAAGGCCAAGTGCTGAATGCTGAAAGCTGCCTTACTTCCCCGCCAGCTTCTTCGCGATCTCTTCCACGATCTTCGGGCGAAGATCGGCCATTACGCTGTCCACGATGCTGGCAATGGTGCTCGCGTCGGTTGCAGACGGAGACGTTGAACCCTCTGCGGCTGCCGCTGCTGCCATGGCCTTTGGAGACTCCTCGGCCCCGGCTGCCGCCTGTTTCGCCGCTTCCACCACATCACTGTTCGCGCCAGCGCTGGCCGGCGCGGTGTGGATCTGATGCCAGTTCGACTTCCCCGATTTCGCTTTCACGTCCTTGCCCATGGAATCCTGACCCCCAGAATCTGAACTCGAATCTTGATTCTCTTCTGCTGCCACTTCTGCCACCGCTGCCGTCGTGCTACTGATGGGCTCTCCGCTTTGTTCCGCCTTCACTGGATCTGCGAACGTCGCTGCCGCGACCTGTTCCGCAGCTGCTTCCTCCGCGATTTTGGCCGGTGAATCTTTCCCTTCCGCTTCGAGCTTTTCCGCTTCGATCTTCTGCGGTTCGATCTTCCCTAGTTCGATCCCGTCCGCCCTCGGACTCGCTGCGTTCGAAACCGCCGCTTCCACGACCGATGTTTCCGCGGTCGCGGCGGTGGTGTGTGCAGAACGCTCGGCTCCTTGCTCCGACGAAGCGTTCGCACTAGCCGTCAGCCCTGCTTCTGCCAGCCTGTTCTCAACGGCGGCCGCAATCGCGGAAACTCCAGTGATTCCTACCGATTCAATGTCGCCGCCGGTCGCCGCCGCGAATGTCGCCGCGAACGTGCTGAACATTTCCGCTTCCAGCGAAATCGCCGCTTCCTCCGTAGTCAACGCCACCGGCTCCGCTACCCACCGCGGACCGGCTGCCGCATTGCGTGCCGCTTCCTCTGCCGTCGCCTGACCGGCTGCCACTACGGTTCCGTGCGACGGAACCGTCGAGACATCCGCGTTCGCGGTAGCCGGTGTCAGCAAGCGCAACGCCTCGGCCAGTGCCTCATCGCTCGGCGCTGGCTCTTCGGCCTCTGGTGCTTCGGGCTTGGATCCTTGGTCCTTCGCAGCAACTGCTTCGGCTAGCGCGCTCGCCTCGGTCGCTTCGATCGTTTCGCTTTTCGCGACGGCTTCGGCCGGCTTCGCTTCAATCTTTTCTTCCGCCGCCTGCCCAGCTGCGCTCGCAGCCGTAGCGAACATCGGCTCGTCGTTCTTGTCCACAGGCGACGGTTCCTGCGCAAAGGGGGCGGCATTCACCTCGACTGCGACCACCGTAGCCGGCATTTCCGGAGGCTGGGCTTCCGGACGCTCGGTTTCGTGTTGATGTACTTCGACCGCAGCCTCAGCGACCGGCGCCGGAGTTTCAACTTCTTTTTTCGCGTCTGCCGCAGGAGCGTCCACTTCAGTCCTTGCCACTTCAGTCTTCGCCGCCGCCAACTCTGCCGCCGGAGCCATGCCCGAACCCATCTTTTCCGCCAGCGGCGCAATATTTTGAGCCGCGGGAGTCGGTCCGTCGAGTTTCGCGGCCAACGCACTGAGTGCGTCCAACTCTTCCGGCGTGATATCTCGCGGAATATCCGGAACCAATCCTGGCTCCGGTGCTGGCGGCGGAGACTCCTTCACCGTGAACGGTACGTTCGCGCCCGTCTTGCCCTTCGCCTTTCGGAAATCCCGGAACGTCGCTGCTGGCACGATATCTTCTGATTCCGGTTCCGGTTCTTCTTTCTTTTTCTTCGACGGAAAACCCAGCCGGCTCTTCCACCCAGCATCGGCGCCCGCTTTACTTTCCGTTGTCCTGCCGTTTCCTTCGCCGCTGAACCGCTCCACGCCTGAAGCCGACGTACTGTAGCGCCCGCCCTCGGGCTGCTGCGGCACCATGCGGTCTTCGAGTCGCGTAATCGCACTCAGCAACTCGCTGGCTTCAAATGGCTTCACGATATGAGCGTCGGCCTTGACCCGGCGCGCTTCTTCTGGCTTGAAAGGTTCCAGCTTGCCCACCGTCAGCAGCACGGGAATGTGCGCGGTCCCGGGAGCATCCTTAATCCGCTGGCAAACTTCGAGCCCGCTATAGCCGGGCATGTACACATCCAGCACGATCAGATCCGGTTTGATTTCGGTGATTCGCTTCAGGGCGGCAGATCCGTTGTTGACCGTGACGACGTCATACCCGGCATCGGCCAGGATCTTTCGCCCCATGTTCTGGGCCGTCACACTGTCATCGGCGAGCAGTATTTTCCGCGCCAAGCGTTATCCTTCGGCAAATAAGGAGAGATAACGCGAAAGTACCTTGTCCCTCAACCTAAGTCAACGATTCCCGCAGAGGTAACCGGTTACGACCGTTCCTAGCCTGTTGGGAGGGGGGAGGGAGGTCGGAGTCAAGAGGTCAGATTGAAGAGGTGAGAGGGAAGACTTTGAAAATTAGGGGCGTATTGCAGAGGTCGGCTGACAAAACCGGTAGTAACCTCTGCAATCTGCCCTCCTACCTCTGACCTCACTAGAACGGGTTCAGCTTCCCCAAGCCCTTTTTCTTTTTCTTCTTGCTTGAAGAAATATCCGCCAATTCCTCGGTTTTTGCCGCCGCACTCGAAGAGACCGCGCCCGACGCCCCACCACCATTCTCCAGTTGATTGCTCTGCTGCAGCGGGGGAAGCGCGTTCGGATCGGCCTCAACGTTCGGTTTCAGTTCATTTGGATCCGCCACACTCGGCTTTAACTCGGCTGCTGCGGTCGCCGGATCCTGCGCCGCCGCAGGCTGTTCCGGGGCCGCTACCGCTGGATCCACCGCTGCCGGAGCATCGGAACGTGGCGCCTCCTGGTTCGGCGCTACCTTCCCATCGACTGTTTCCACACCGATCTTATTGTCACCGCTCGCCATTCCTCCCGCGTTTACCACCTTCCGCACCACATCGTTCGGATTGGTGGGCGCTGGATCCACCATCGTCGGATCGCCCACATGCGAGGCTTTGGCAACGTCGGGATGCTTCTCGAAATTCCCCAGCATGCTCGACATCATCCCCGCTTGCTGCCGACTCGCCACTTCCTTCTTGTTCAGTTCGAGCGCCGCACGCGTTGGCCGCGGCACCGGCTGATGCAAACCCTCGAGCCGCGCCTTGGCATCCAGCGCCCGGTCCATCGCCGGATACCGCTTGATGATCCTCGCGTACGCATCAGCAGCATCTTTCGTTGTTTCCTCGATCATCTTCGTCTTGGCCACTTCATTCATACGCCCATTCTTGCGGATCACATCGATCTCGCCTTCGTAGGATTGCCCCAGCAGATACAGCGCCTCGTCCGCGCCGCTGTATAACGGATAGCGGTCCACCAGCGTTTTCAGGCGCGCAATCGCCGCCGGATACGCCAGCCGCAGATAATAGAATCGCCCGATGTTGAACTCCCGTTGCGCCAGCACTTCCTGCACTTCCCGCAACCGCTGCTTTGCCTCCGGCACCAGCTTGCTGTCCGGATACTCCTGAATCAGCGACCGGTATTCCTCTTCCGCCCGCATCGCGTGCGTGAAGTCGCGGTCCGCCTTTTCCATCTCCTGATAGTGGATGTTCGCCACCTTCAGCTGCGCCTCGGCCGCTTCCGGCATATTGGGGAA
>Ga0193751_1000283_pt1 | contig 42982 bp, 40 predicted proteins | sample L1c2metaG_FD_143050 | JGI IMG/M metagenome (GOLD analysis project Ga0193751, IMG submission 143050) | Soil microbial communities from a riparian zone of the East river system, Colorado, United States - L1c2 | ecosystem: Environmental > Terrestrial > Soil > Riparian zone | place: USA: East River...
CCGCCCGTTCGCGACCGTCCACGCGCGGCGGCAGGCTCTTTTTTTTCGTGCGCACCAGCCACTGGATCTCATACTCCGCCGACTGATGGCAATGCGGACAACTTAAATTTGCCGGCTTTTTATCGGACCGTTCGTCAAAAAATTCGCGCTCATCCATAGTTTAGACTCTAGGTTAGGCTCTCTCGGACTTTGAACTCCATAAATTCCAAGCCAACCTGAGATTATTGCATTTTTGCGCACTGAATGTGCGAAGATGCGAGGATTACGACCATGCCGCGCAAGCGTAAGAAAAAAATCTTCTCCGCCGCCAAGATCGTCCGCGAAATGGCGCGCGAACGCGTGGGCAGTCCTAAGCCGTCCCAACTCGTGAAGGCAAAGACGACTAAGGCGGAGAAACACAAACCCACTCTGGGTAAGCTGCTGGCCGACGAATAAACACGCACCACTCCGACTTCTCTGGAAGCTAGCCCAAGGATATCGAAGGATGTTTTCAATCCACAGGTTGTCAATTACGGTGAATTAAAAGTTGCTATGACGTTCACCATGCCATTCCCAACTATTGTTACTGGACATTGATTCGGCATCGAACCAGCCGTGCATCCCGCCCAACCCCCGAAGCTCGAGTTCGGGTCTGGAGTTGCGGTCAGCGTGACCGGAGAATCTATCGTCGGAAACTGAGCCCCACAAGTCGTCACGGGACAGTCGATTCCGCCCGGCTGACTCGTCACCGTTCCGACGCCATTTCCCGCCAACGTTACCACCAACTGCCCGTTGCTCGCACTGCCGCCGGGGCAGTTCGGATCGTTCTTATCTTGTACGGTTACGAACGAATAACCGATGACGATGTTCGATGCTCCGCCGGTGCCTTCCGGCATGGTTGCCGAGACATCCGCCGAACCGCAACTGCCATTAGTAGTCACCAAACCAGCGCTAATCGAAACCACGTTGTCGTCAACTGCCCAAGTCGCCTGCTTGGTGACGTCCTTGGTTGCGGGAGGATGGATATAGGTGCCGATCGCAGTGTACTGTCCGGTAGCACCGGCAGTCGGCACCGGAAACGTAAAACCAGGTGACGCCGGCTGAACCTGAAGGCTCACCAGCTTCTGGTCGTGGCCGCAACTTGGCAGGCTCAACACCGCTCCCACAACTACCAGCGCGCCTAAGGCGAGCCCAATGTAACTCCGCTTCATAACCACCACTCCTGGAGGCAAATTTCCGCCTGCCCGCTCTTAGATTAGGGAAAAGGGAAATCTAGTGGAAGCCAGCGCAAAAAGCAAGAAACGGACGAGGCAGACTGGACGGTGCCCGGCCACGGCACTGCTGGACGGGCGAGGACGCCCGTCGCTCCATCGTGAATTCTTGTGTCAATCCACGAATTCCAGTTCTAACGGGGCGGGGCGCGCAAAGCCGCTACGGACCCTGGATGACCTGCAAAGGCTGAGGTGTTTGGAGTCTCTGGCGGAGAATCGTTTTCCGGGTGGGGATCTCAGCAATGGCATCGGCATGGATCACGTAGCCGCCATGGGGTAGCGTGTTGCCAAAGGGAATTTGAACGCTGGTCGCGCCGGGTTTCAGCGGGAAATGCTCGTAGCCGATTGCCGTCGCGCGCCCGTTGTCGGCGACGGCCACGATGATCACGGTCAGGTCGAAAGTGTCGGCGGAGCCGTTGGATACCTGGACGGCGCCGTCAATCCGGTTGTCGTGGACCTTTGGAGGTTGAAGCCATTCGAGCAACATAGAAGCGGCGACCACGGCCCGGAAGTCCTTGGTAATCGTGTGGGCAGGATGGCCCGAGTCCTCGACTTTCAACGTAAAGGTGGAAGTCCCGGGCTTCGCCGCTCGTCCTGACAAGAGCCCCTCCGGGGTGAGCGTGACTCCGTCGGGAAGATCGCCACTGGCTACGCTCCAGACGTAGGGCGGAACGCCGCCGGTGGCGTGCAGAAGCATGTGGAATTCCACCCCTGCGTCCATTGCGGGCAAAGCTTCGTCCGCAATGACCAGCGGGGGAGCCTGCGCGGCAAGCAGACTACTGAAACAAATCAGGATCGCAATGAGCCGCGTGATCTTGGTGGAATTCATCATGGTCGTTTGATTTTACGCTGGGCACGGCGTAAAAGAACTGCAATATGTCTTATCGTGTGTCACGCGCTGTGGTTGGTCTCTTACTTGTCGGCGCCCTCGTCTGCTCGATAGGCTGGATGATGAGCGCGGATGCTGTTGCCCAGGCTCCCGCTCCTTCCGGCCAGAAAACGAGTAACGCTAACTCTAATTCTGAAGAGGCTGCGGTCTTCGAACGAATTCTGAATCGTGTCCGCTTTGAAAACGATGGAACGGAAGTGAGCGAGACCGAGGCCGTGATTCGGATTCAGAGCCAGGCGGGCGTGGAAGAATTCGGCCAGCTGATTTTCGGATACTCCTCGGCGACCGAGAAGTTGGAGGTCGAGTATGTCCGGGTGCGCAAGCCGGATGGACAAGTGGTGGTGACGCCGGAATCGACGGCGCAGGATTTTGCCCCTGATGTCCTGAAAGAAGCTCCGATGTATAGCGACTACCGGCAGCGGCATATTTCCGTGGCGGCGCTGCGGCCCGGAGACACGTTGGAATACCGCACCGTGATCCGGATTCTTACACCGCTGGCCGCTGGAAACTTCTGGTACGAATACACATTTCCAAAAGGGGTGGTGGTCAACGAAGATCGGCTGGAGATTGATATTCCGAAGTCGCGCGAAGTGAAGCTCAAGACACCGACGCGAAAGCCGGAGATTCAGGAGACAGGAGACCGCCGCATCTACAGCTGGGTGGTGAAGGACATCCAGCCGGAACGCGACAAAGATAGAGATGAGACAGAGGATGACGCCGGTCCGAATGTGCAGCTGACGACTTTCACCGACTGGAAGCAAGTCGCGCAATGGTATGCAAAACTGCAGGGCGAGCGCATGGCGGTTGACGACAGCGTGCGAAAAAAAGCCCAGGAGATCACCAAGGGAGCGGACACGTCCACGGAGAAGGCGCGGCGGCTCTACGATTTCGTGGCGCGGAATGTGCGCTACGTGAGCATCTCCCTCGGAGTCGGGCGGTATCAGCCGCACGCAGCCTCAGACGTTTTGCAGAATGGCTACGGCGACTGCAAGGACAAGCACACGTTGTTTTCCGCACTGCTGCGGGCGGAGGGAATTCAGAGTTATCCGGTGCTGATCCACAGCACGCGCAAACTGGATGCGGACGTTCCTTCGCCGGCCCAGTTCGACCACGTGATCACCGCGGCGCGGCTGGGGACGGGAACGGAGCTGACCTGGCTGGACACGACTCCTGAAGTGACGCCCTTTGGGCTGATTCTTTATCAGTTGCGAAACAAACAGGCAGTGCTGGCATCGCAGGATAGCGACGGAGGCTTGCAGCGAACGCCGGCGGAGTCGCCGATCAAGACCTTCATGCACTTCACGCTCGACGGCAAGTTCAGCGAATTCGGCGCACTCGATGCCTCGCTTGAGGTCACGGCCCAGGGAGATCGCGATTGGCCGATGCGCGCCAGCTTCCGGCGATTCTCGCAGGCACAGTGGAAGGACTTTGTGAAAGCCCTCTCTGCGAGTTGGGGCTTGCCGGGTGATGTCGACGACGTTCAACTTGATTCCATCGAGGACACGAGCAAGCCTTTTCATCTGAAGTATCACCTGCACCAGGACCGGTATTTTACGGTGCCATCGACGAGCGTGAATTTCCGCCCGATCCCGCCACTGGGGATGCCTGCGATTCGAGCGCCGGAAAAGAGCACGGAGCCGATGAATATTGGTCCCGCCGGAGAAATCGACTACCGGGTACGGTTGCAGTTTCCCGCCAACTACACAGTGCACACGCCGACCGCGGTGAAAATGACGCGGGACTACGGCGACTATTCATCGACGTACTCGCTGAACAAGGGAATTCTGGAAGGTGAGCGCAAACTGAACGTAAAGATGAACGAACTGGCGGCGGCGCGGCGTGCGGACTACGAATCGTTTCACAATGCAACGCAAAGCGATCAAGACCAGTTGTTGTCGTGTACGATCCTGACGCCGTCGGGGCAAGGGGCGGAGACGACGGCGTCGAAGATGGAAGGAACTCCTGCGGAGCTGCTTCGAGCGGGAGTGAAAGCGCTGCAGAGCAAGAATTATCGCGATGCGATCGATCTGCTGAAACGTGCGGTGGACGGGGATGCGAGCCTGGCGAATATGCCGAATTCGAGTCTGCCGAATTCGAGCGTTAAAGACGGATGGTACGACCTGGGACTGGCATACGCTGGAGCCAACCGCCATGTGGAAGCGATCGGCGCGTTCCGCAAGCAGATCGAGCTGGATCCGAATCACAAGCATGCTAACGGCGACCTGGCGATGGAGCTGCAGCAAACGGGGAGGACCGACGAGGCGATCGCGGCGTATCGCAAGCAGTTGGAGACGGCGCCGTACGAGAAAGCGACGCACAAGAATCTCGGCTTGTTGCTGGCGCAGCTTGGACGCGACCCCGACGCGCGCACCGAACTGGAAGCGGCCGCCGCGATTCCTCCTGATGATCCGGAAACGAAGCTGGCGCTGGCGCAGGTGTATGCGAGGTTGGGAGAGAAATCGCAAGCGCAAGAGTTGATGAAGGCGCTGACGGGCAGCGCGGATTCGGGTCAGGATATGTTCGCGGCGGCGTTAAAAAACGACATCGATCCGGCGCAGACGGAGAACGATGCACAGCAAGTTCTTTACGACATTGGAGGGCAATTCGATTCGGGCGAACTGGACCGGCTGGGTCCATCGGCGTTTTCATCGATGCGACTGGTGGCGCTGGCATGGTCGCGAATAGGATGGGCAAAATTTCAGCACGGCGAGAATCTGGCAGCGATGCAGTTTCTCACGCCGGCATGGCTCTTGAGTCAGTCGGGGACGGTCGGCAACCGTCTGGGGCAGGTACTCGAAAAACAAGGGCAGCGGGAAAAAGCGCGTCATATGTATGCGCTGGCTGCGGCGGCGGGCGGAAGCGCTAATGAAGTAGAGGATTCGCGGGCGCGCTTGGCCAAGCTAGCTGGCGATGCGGCGGAGAAAGACATCGCACAGGCGCCGGCGGAGTTAGCGCAGGCACGCACCGTGAAGCTCGGCGTTATAAGTAGCAAGTCAGTTTCGGCGCGGTTTAACCTCGTGTTCGACAGCTCGCCTCGTCCCGAACGCGCCGAGTTTGTTGACGGTGACGAAAGCCTGCGTTCGGCGGCCGAGCAGTTGCGGGAGAAGGACTTCCCCGTTAGATTTCCCGATGTGTCGTCGGTGAAAATCGTTCGCCGGGGAGTGGTGAGCTGCGGTAGCTCAGGTTGCAGCGTTGAAATGGTACCTATCGAGAAGTAGCGCAGACTGGCCCTGGCGCCGCGCAGATTAGAACCATCGCCAGAACAGTTGGCACAATGAATACGCGGGTAAAGAAGTCGGTGACACTATGACGACATCCACCTGGGATGTCCTGATCATGATTCCGCTCATACCGTTAGCCCCTATCGTGATCACATGGTGGCTCCCGTGGGAGCGCTGGATCCCTTGGGGTAAACTCCCGAAGGTCGTTCTTGGACCCTACCTCTTGTATGCATCCTTTGCGGCTTGGCACTTTCAGGTCGGCTGGTTCGTCGAGCTTGTGACGCTTCTCGCTGGCACGGTACTTTCTGCCGTAGCCATTTTCGCGCAAGCCGAGAAGTGACCATTCGGAGGAATGTCAAGCCGGTCGCCGCAAGTCTTCTCCCCTCGACGCATCCGCATCGACTTCGATAATCTAATGGGTCTTGTAAGGGAGGTCCTGCCGATGCGGGAGGCCGTCGAACGACTGTGGCCGGAGATTCAGTGGATCAGCGATTCCAAGCTTCGCGAGCAGGTGACGCAAGCCTGGATCAAGGCGCTCGAGCGCAGTCCGCTGAAGCCCGATGACCTGAATCGCATTCCTTTCACTCTGCTGGTTCCAAATTGTCCGATTACGTTCATGGAACACAAGCGCTGCGTGGTGCATATTGCGCGGGACAGCGCGAAAGCGATGACGGACTTCATGGGTCGAGCCCTGCCGATCGACGCGGACGTGGTGATTGCAGGTGCGATCCTGGCGGACATCGGCAAGTTGCTGGAGTATGAGATCGGTCCGGACGGGAAGAGCCGGCAAAGTGAGCGCGGAGAAGCGTTGCGGCATCCATTTACCGGAGTCGCGCTCGCGATGGAGTGCGGCGTGCCGGACGCAGTGTGCCATATCATCGCCGCGCATGCGGCCGAAGGCGATCTGGTGAAGCGCACGACAGAAGCTTTCATCGTGCACCACGCCGATTTCATGGCGTTTCTGCCGTTCAAGAATCCGAAGAACGTGAGAGTCAAGTCTTAGGTTCAGGTCTCAGTTCTCAAGGTTTTAGGATTCTGCTGACGGCTGCAATAGAGGAGATGTCCTTGTCGACACCACAAGCTTCCACCAAAGAAACCATCACCGCGACCATGTCCCGCTGGGCTGCGAGTCTTGAATACAAGCAGCTCTCGCAAGACGCGGTGTACCAGGCCAAGCGCTTCCTGCTCGATTCGGTAGGCTGTGCGCTGGGCGGATATCAGCAGCATGACGTGATCATTGCGCTCGAAGTGCTCAAAGAGATTGCAGGGCGCGGTCCGGCGACGGTGATCGGCACGGGACAGAAAATGGACGCAGTTTCCGCGTCGCTGGCGAATGCACTGATGATCCGCTGCATGGATTACAACGACATTTACTGGAAACAGGATCCGTCGCATCCTTCCGATATTTTTCCGGCCGCGATGGCGTGTTGTGAGCGCGCCAAGAGCAATGGCAGGGAACTGATCGTTGGATTTGTGCTGGGCCACGAATTCGAAATGCGATTGTGCGAGGCGGCTTTTCCTGGGATCCGCGAGCGCGGCTGGCATCATGCGACGCTGACGGCATTTGTCTCGCCGATCGTTGCCGGACGCGCGCTGCATTTGAGTTGGGAAAAAATTCAGCACGCCATCGGGATCTCGGCTTCGCGGCATTGCACGATGGGCGCGGTGACTGCGGGGAAGCTGACGATGATGAAGAACACCGTCGACCCGATGGCTACTCAGAGCGGTGTTCTGGCGGCGCTGCTGGCCGAGCGGGGCTACACCGGTCCCGAGCACGTGATCGACGGCAAGGAAGGATTGGTGCACTGCTACGGTCCGGAGTGGAAACAGAACCTGCTGACGGACGGACTAGGCCAGTCGTGGCGCATCACGCAGTGCGGAATGAAATTCTTCCCGACCGAGGCACTGACACACGCTCCAATTTCGGCGGTGCTTGACCTGGTCAAGAGCAACGACCTGCGCCCGGATCAAGTGGAGAAGATTCAGGTCCGGTCGCTGGCGCGGGCCGCCGACATTCTTTCTGACCCAAGCAAATACGATCCGCATACCAAGGAGACGGCGGACCATTCGCTGCCCTACGTAATTGCAGCGGCGCTGGTCGACCGGCAGGTGACGCCGGCGCAATTCGAGACGAAGAAGATCATGGATCCGGCGATTCGCGCCCAGCTGAAAAAAGTTGAAGTCGTGGCGGACCCCGAGATAGAGAAAGTTTTTCCAGCGCTGCAACGGGTGATTGTGAACATCACGACGACCGACGGTCGGAAACTCTCGAAGCAACTGGATTATCCGAAGGGTGATCCGCGAAATCCGCTGAGCGATGCGGAGATCGAAGAGAAATTCCGGGCACTGGCGGAAGGCGTGCTTTCACCGAAGGCGCAGGGCAAACTGATTGACGCGATTTGGAATCTAGAGAAGTGCGGGTCGGTTTCGAAGCTGATGGCGCTGATGAAGGCCGACGTGAAGAAGAAAGCGCACGAGTCAAGAAACAGGTAGGGACGGACGCATTCGTTCGTCCCGCCGGACGAAGTCCGGTTTCTGGCGTTCGCGTGCAGGGAAACTTATGACAGATCTAAAACAGACGACTGCATCAGGCCTGACAGCCCGTTACAAGAAACTGGCGGGCGTTGTTCACGAACTGGCGGCGCCCCTTAGCGACGAGCAGTTTTGGGCCAAACCCTTCACATTCGGCAACAGCTTTGGCCATCTCGTACTCCATCTCACGGGTAATTTGAATTACTACATCGGAGCGCAGATTGCGGGAACAGGATATGTGCGAGATCGTCCGCTGGAATTTTCAGACGCGGCGCGGCCGTCCAAGAAAGAAGTATTGAACAAATTTGATGATGCGATTGAGATGGTACTCGCCGCGATCAGCAGGCAATCGGCGGAAGACTGGTCAAAGGAATATACGGCAGTAGGCGCGGACGCCCGCGACAGGTTCGAGATGGTTGTGCAGTGCGCGACGCATCTGCATCACCACGTTGGGCAGATGATGTATCTCGCGTTCGAGTTGAAGCGGAAAACGTGAGTACTCAGGAGTTCATCATGGGTCAGACCATCGTTGAAAAAATCGCGCAGAAACACATGACCGAAGGGCCGGCGCGGCCGCTTCGGACAGGAGATTTCCTGTCGATTCGTCCGCACCGCTGCATGACACACGACAACACGTCGGCGGTGATGAGCAAGTTCAAGGGCATCGGCGCGAAGAGAGTGAAAGATTCGCGGCAGCTCGTGTTCGCTCTCGATCATGACATCCAGAATCAGGACGAAGCGAACCTGAAGAAGTACCGCGCGATTGAAGCGTTCGCCAAAGAGCAGGGCGTGGATTTCTATCCTGCCGGGTCGGGCATCGGGCACCAGATCATGGTGGAGCGCGGGTATGTGGTCCCGGGTTCGTTCGTGGTCGCATCCGATTCGCATTCCAATATGTATGGAGCGCTGGGCGCGATCGGAACGCCGATTGTTCGCACGGATGCGGCCGCGGTGTGGGCCACGGGCGAATTCTGGTGGCAGATTCCGCGGTCGATTCAGGTTGTGCTCGAAGGTAAATTGCCAGACGGCGTCACGGGCAAGGACGTCATTATCACCTTATGCGGTCTCTACAACCACGACGAATGCCTGAATGCGGCGGTCGAGTTCACGGGACCGGGAGTGGCGTCACTCTCGATGGATGCCCGGCTTTCGATTTCGAATATGACGACCGAGTGGGGCCCGCTGGTGGGCTGGTTTCCGGTGGACCAGGTGACGATCCAGTATTTACGCGGCGTTCACCGGCGGCTCAAAGCGATGGGCGCGGGCACTCCTGACGAGCGGTTTTCAGAAGAAGACATCGCGAGCTGGGAGAAGAATCCTCCGGTGCCGGATGCCGATGCGGTCTATGCGGCGCGAATTACGCTCGACCTCGGGCAAGTGACGCCCCACGTGTCGGGCCCAGACACTGTGCAGGCGATCCAGTCGCTGGCTGAAATGGAGAAGAGCAAAGTTGCAATCCAGAAGGCATATCTGATCTCGTGCGTGAATTCGCGACTGGAAGATTTGGCGGCGGCGGCGAGAGTTCTCAAAGGTCAGAAAGTTGCCGCGGGCGTGAAGTTCTACTTGAGTGCCGCGAGTAAATGGGTGCAGGAAGAAGCTGAGAGGCGTGGCATCTGGCAGACGCTGATGGATGCGGGCGCGCAGCCGCTGCCGTCGGGCTGTGGGCCGTGCATTGGGCTTGGCGTGGGATTGCTTGAGGCGGGCGAGGTTGGGATCTCGGCGACGAATCGAAACTTCAAGGGCCGCATGGGGTCGCGTGATGCGAAGTGCTATCTCGCGAGCCCGGAGGTAGTGGCGTCGTCGGCTGTCGCGGGTTATATTCGCGGGCCGCATGAGTTCGAGAATCGCGCGCCGCAGCGAGCTTACACCGAATTCGCTTCGGCAGCGGGCGGGGCCGAGAAAGTTGAAATCCTGGCGGGCTTTCCGCAGCGCGTGGGGGGGCGACTGGTATTCATGCCGCAGGATAACGTCAACACCGATGCGATTTACGGCAAGGACTACACCTATCGCGACGATATGACTCCGGAAATGATGGCGAAGGTGGTGATGGAGAATTACGATCCGCAGTTCGCGGCGCGCGCGAAGGCGGGCGATGTGATCGTCAGCCAGTTTAACTTTGGCACCGGGTCGAGCCGCGAACAGGCCGTCACGTGTCTGAAGGCGAAAGGGATTCCGCTGGTGATCGCAGCCAGCTTTTCGCAGACCTATCTAAGGAATGCGTTCAACAATGGCTTTTTGTGTATTGAAGTTCCCGAGTTAGTGGCGCGTGTGCGCAAGCAGGTTGAGGGCGAGATTGCGGCGAAGGAGAAGACAGTTATTCCCGGCGACGAGATCGACATAGATTTCACTTCGAGTACGATCAGTTGGCGCGGAGAAAAGTTTACGTTCCCGGCGCTGGGCAGCGTGCCGCAGTCGCTGGTGATTGCCGGCGGAGTGGAGAATCTGGTGGCGAGGCGTCTGGGTGTGGCTTAGTTCTTTCACGGGAGAGACTTGAATTTCTCGGCGCCTTCGGCGTCTGGGCTGTAGATATTCCAAGGAGCAATCATGGCGAAATACACAGTCATTACCATGCCCGGAGACGGCATCGGAAACCAGGTTTTGCCGGAGTCGTTAAGGGTTATGAAAGCAGTCGGCTTTGACGCTGAGTACATCCACGCCGATATCGGATGGGACTGCTGGTGCGCACAGGGTAATGCATTGCCGGACCGGACAATCGAGTTACTAACTAAGCATAAGTTGGGCTTGTTCGGCGCGATTACTTCGAAACCAAACAAGGCGGCGCAGGCGGAGCTTAAACCCGAGCTACAGGGGAAGAGTTACGTTTATTACTCGCCAATCGTCACCATGCGGCAGAAATTCAATCTCGACATCTGCATGCGGCCATGCGTCGGGTTCACCCGCAATCCGCTGAATTACATTCGCAAGAAAGCGGATGGCGGCTACGACGAGCCGCAAATTGATACCACTGTGTTCCGGCAGGGCACAGAGGGCATGTACGCAGGCGTGGAATGGACGAATCCCCCGGAGATCGTGCGCGCGGCGTTGAATAGCCATCCCAGGTTCAAGGCCTTTGCCAACGTCCCCGGACCGGAGATCGCGGTGAGTTGCCGCATCATCACTCGCAAGGCGGCCCAGCGCATCGTGACCGCGGCTTTCGAATACGCGAAGAAGCGCGGGTTCAAGGGGGTGACGATTTGTGAGAAGCCGAATGTGGTGCGCGAGACGTCGGGCATGATGGAAGAAGTGGCAAAAGAGGTCGCGAGGAATTATCCGGGGATTGCGCTTTGGTCGACGAACATTGACGCGCAACTTATGTGGCTGAACAAAAATCCCGAGGAGTACAACGTAGTCGTTGCCTCGAATCTGTTTGGCGACATTCTATCCGATGCTTTCGCGGGGCTGGTGGGGGGCCTCGGATTCGCGGCATCCGGCAACATTGGGGATGAAGTAGCTGTATTTGAACCGACACATGGATCCGCGCCGAAGTATGCCGAGCTGAATCCGCCCATCGTGAATCCAATTGCGATGATTCTTTCCGCGGCCATGATGCTCGATCATGTTGGCGAAGACCAGAAGGCAAATCGCATTCGTACGGCGATTGCCGATGTGGTGCGTGAAGCGAAAGTCCGGACGTACGATATGATGCGTTTTACCGGCGGCCCGAGAGCCATCAGCCAGGGCGCGGCTTCGACGGTGCAGATGACGGACGCGATTTTGGAAAAACTGAAGTAAGCGCCTAGTTGGGAGTGCCCGTGTTGAGGATCTCGAGTTGAGGAAATTATGAAGAGCAGCGCTGCCGACGCTACGCCCCCGCGTTCTGCCGAGGCAGGCCATTGGGGCAAAGGAGTCCGGTCGGACGTGCACGTCGCCTTTGAGGTCCGCGACAACGGCGGGGTCGAGATCTCATTGGAATCGCGCGTTGCTCCGTATTACGGCACGGCGATCCTGGAACAGACGCGAGCAGTTCTGGCCGAACTCGGAGTGAAGCACGCGCGGGTTGCGATTCATGACGAAGGCGCCCTGCCTTTTATTATTGCGGCCCGCATCGAGGCCGTAGCAAGGCGCGCTGGGGCAGTGCTGGGCAAACGCTCGCTGCCGGCGCCGCATCCTCTGCCGCCGCCCTCGCAAAAAGGCCGACTGCGTCGATCGCGTTTGTATCTTCCGGGCTCTGAACCGAAGTACTACATCAACGCCTCATTGCATGCGCCGGATGCCGTGATTCTCGATTTAGAAGATTCGGTGCATCGCGGAGAGAAAGATGCCGCCCGCATCCTGGTGCGAAATACGTTGCGGTCGGTCGATTTCGGATCGTGCGAGCGCATGGTGCGCATTAACCAGTTGCCGCTTGGACTAGAAGATCTGGCGGAAGTTGTGGGCGAGAGTCCGGATCTGATTCTGATTCCGAAGGTCGAGGAGCCCGAGCAGGTCAGGGAAGTGGATCGCATGATAGCCGAGATCAAGGAGCGTAATGGAATGGTCCGGCCGATCTGGATCATGCCGATCATCGAATCAGCCCTGGGGGTCGAGAACGCATTCGCTGTAACGACGGCAAGCGACAACGTTGTGGCGCTGACGATTGGACTCGAAGATTACACGGCTGACCTCGGCGTGGTGAAGACCGCGGAAGGGCGGGAGTCGCAGTATGCGCGGTCGCGCGTGGTAAATGCGGCGCGTGCCGCCGGAGTGCAGGCGATTGACTCGGTCTTCGGCGATGTCGCCGACATGGGCGGTCTGCGACGATGGGCGGAAGCCTCACGGGCTGCGGGTTTCGAAGGCATGGGCTGCCTCCATCCCGGGCAGATTCGCGTGGTCCACGAAGCATTTCAACCGAGCGCAATCGAGATCGAAAGAGCGCAAAAAGTAGTTGCCGCTTTTGAGGAAGCGCAGAACCAAGGATTGGCGGTAGTCAGCCTGGATTCGAAGATGATCGATCCTCCGGTGGTGCAGCGGGCGCTGAAACTCGTAGAGCGGGCGAAAGCGATGGGAGTGATTTCGTGAGAGTGAAAGTGAGTGTAAAAGATGGAGAACGCGTAGAGCTGGCGCATAATGCTGCGGGGCGTGCGGTGCCGACGATGGTGAACGGCAAGCCACAGATTCCGTTTCTGGGCGCGGGAAAATATCAGCCGCGCGGGCGCAAGGCGGCGCCGGCAATCTGCTCGAATAAAGATTATCCAGATAGTGGCGATAAGCGCGTGCCCGATCTGGAGACGGCTCTTCGCAAGTGCGGCCTTCGTGACGGGATGGTGATCTCGAACCATCATCATCTGCGCGACGGCGATAAAGTGGCGCTGCTGGCGCTGGAGGCGGCGGCCAGGATCGGCGTCAAAGACCTAATGTGGTTTCCGAGCGCGTCTTTCCCTTCCCAGAAAAATGCGATCGAGTTGATGGAGAAAGGTGTGATTCATCACATCGAGGGCTCGATGAACGGACCGTTGGGCGACTACTGCACGCAAGGGAAGATGCGCGGCATCGGTGTGCTGCGTTCGCATGGCGGCCGCTATCAGGCGATCCAGGATGGAGAAGTTCGCGTGGACATCGCGGTGATTGCAGCGCCGACCGCCGATTTTTTCGGCAATGCGGATGGCTCGCATGGCAAGTCGGCATGTGGCTCGCTGGGTTTTGCGCTGGCGGATTCGATCTACGCTGACCGCGTAATCGTGGTCACCGATGACCTCTTGCCGTTTCCCTGTGTGCCTTGGCAGATTCAGGGCAACAACGTGGATTTCGTGGTGGAAGTGGAATCGATTGGCGATCCGGCGAAGATTGTTTCCGGCACGACGCAGATTACGCGCTCTCCAGACCGGCTGCGAATCGCGGAGTTGGTCGCGCAATTCTTGCGCGCAGCGGGAATCATGAAGAACGGATTTTCGTTCCAGGCTGGAGCGGGCGGGATTGCGCTGGCGTTTGTGCAGTATCTGAAGCAGATGATGAAACAGGACGGAGTCAAGGCGCGCTTCGTTCGCGGCGGATCAACCAAGTTTTTGGTTGAGTTGCTGCAAGAAGGGCTGACGGATTACATCCTGGACGGGCAAACGTTTGATCTCGATGGCGTGAAGTCGATGGCGAATGATCCGCGGCACGTGGCCACTTCGCCATTCACTTCGTACAACTATCACGGCAAGGGGAACTTCGCTTCACTTGTCGATGTCGTGGTATTGGGCGCGACGGAAGTTGATGTGAACTTCAACGCCAACGTCGTGACGCATTCCGATGGGCGCTTGCTGCACGGCATTGGCGGATGGCAGAACTGCCTGTTTGCTGGCTGCACGATTCTCGCGCTGCCTTCGTTCCGCGATCGGATTCCGGTGATCGTGGACGAGGTTACAACGATGACGGGGCCGGGCGAGATGATAGACGTGGTGGTGACTGAGCGTGGAATTGCGATCAATCCGCGGCGCGCGGACCTGCTCGATGCAGTGAAGGGATCGAAGCTGCCCATTCGTCCGATCCAGGACATCAAGGCGGGTGTCGAGAAAATCTGCGGCAAGCCCGCGCGGCCGAAGTTGGGCAATCGTCCGTGCGCGGTGGTGAAGTGGGTCGATGGGACGGTGCTGGATACGGTGTGGCAGGTTAGCTGAGGTAAAGTTTCGGTAGTGCCTCAGTGTGTAGCTACATGCCGAAACCAGGAAAGCGCGGCCCTTATAAAAAGAAGTCTGATTAACGCCTTTGACAATGCGAAAGGAAACATACGAAGTGATAAGTTGGGGTTCTTTGCTGGTGCTTTGCATCGGCATTGTTTTCTTTCCAGGCTCACGAATTGCTGGGATAGTCGCCATGTTCACATGGGCTGTGGCGATCGTCGCCCGTCATTCCCTTCATCGAAGGGCAAAGCGTCGATCACGAAAACTTTCGAACTGAGGCACTACCGAAGTTTCACGACGATGGCATGTTCGCGGGCAGACAGGTATTCTGATCTGCCCGATTTTCTTTTGTGGAGGGGCGAGTGCGCGGGCTGAGGGCGAAACGAATTCTGATTACCGGCGGCGGCAGTGGCATCGGAGCGGCCACGGCGGCGCGGTTTCTCGAAGAGGGGGCGGTAGTGTGCGTGCTCGACCGCGACGCGGAGGCTCGGCGGAAAATCCTGCACGAACTGCCTAGCCTAACCGCGGCGCTCGAGGCCGATGTTTCGAACCTGAAACAGGTGCAGGGCGCCTTTGCCGAAGCGATTCGCTTGATGGGCAGCGTGGACGTGCTGGTGAATAATGCCGGCATCAGCATCCGTCATAACTTTCTCGACATCACGCCGGAAGAGTGGGACAAAGTGATCGCCGTGAATCTCACTGGAGTGTTCTACGTCGCGCAGATGGCGGCACGGCACATGATGGAGCGCGGCAGCGGCGTAATTCTGCAAACAGCATCGACCAACGGCGTCATGGGATATCCATTTTATGCGGATTACAATGCCACCAAGGCGGGTGTGATCGAGCTGACGAAGTCGATGGCACTTGAACTTGCGCCGAAAGTCAGGGTATGCGCGGTGGCTCCGGGATACGTGATGACTCCGATGCAGCGCGCCGAGTACACGGATGAAATGCTCGAAGAGGTCAACCGGAAGATTCCTTTGCGCCGCCACGCCCAGCCGGAGGAGATTGCGGCACTGTTCGCATTCCTCGCCTCGGACGATGCGCAAAATATTACCGGCCACGTTTACACATGCGACGGCGGAGAAACTGCGGGAGGGCTGGCCAGCCGGTAAGCCATGCAGCTTGCAGAAACAGTTGCGGAAAACATTACGGGAAAAATTGCGAACAAAGTTGCGTTGATTACCGGCGCCGCATCAGGCATCGGACGCGCGACCGCACTGCTATTCGCGCGCGAAGGAGCGGCGGTTGCCCTGGCGGATTTGAATGCTGATGCGGGCCAGCGCGTTGTTGATCACATTACCAGGTCTGGCGGGCGCGCTTTCTTCGAAGGAATCGACGTGACGCGAGCCGCGGATTGCCAGCGGCTGGTCGAGCGTACGATTCGCGAGTTCGGTCGAATCGACATTCTGTTTAACAACGCCGGCATCATTCGGCGGGCGACGGTGCTCGATCTCAGCGAAGATGACTGGGATCGGGTGATGGCGGTGAATGTGAAGTCGATTTACCTGCTATCGCGCGAAGTGATTCCTCATATGCAGAAGGCGAGCGGTGGAACTATCATCAACACGGCTTCAGGATGGGGATTGACTGGCGGCGCGAAGGCTGCGGTTTACTGTGCTTCGAAAGGCGCAGTCGTGCTGCTGACGAAGGCGATGGCCATCGATCACGGACCGCAGAAGATTCGCGTGAATTGTATCTGCCCCGGCGACACCGATACCGGCATGCTGCGCGAAGAAGCGCGGCAACTCGGAGAAGAGAACCGCCGCTTTCTTGCCGAATCTGCCAAGCGTCCGCTGGGCCGCGTAGGTACGCCGGAGGAGATTGCGCAGGCCGCGCTGTATCTGGCCAGTGATGCGTCTTCGTTTGTTACGGGAACGGCGCTGGTCGTCGATGGCGGAGGACTGGCGGGATCGGTTTAACTGATGTGCCTCGAATGATGCGCCTTGAGAACAAAGTAGCTCTGATCACAGGCGGCACCTCCGGCATCGGCGAAGCCGCAGCCGAACTGTTTGCGCGCGAGGGCGCGAAGGTCGCCATTACAGGTCGCAATGAGTCTCGCGGCCACGCGGTCATGGCGCGCATTCTTGAGTCCGGCGGGAAGACAATTTTTCTGCGCACAGATGTTCGCAAGGCAGCCGAATGCCAACGGGCGGTGGACGAGACGCTGCGCTCGTTTGGGCGGCTCGATATTCTGTTCAACAACGCAGGAGTCTTCTTTCCGCAGACGGCGCTCGAGTGTTCCGAAGAAGAATGGGACTTGCAGATTGACATCAACCTGAAAGGAACGTTCCTGATGTCGAAATATGCGCTGGGGCCGATGATCGTGCAGGGTGGCGGAGTGATCATCAACAACAGTTCGGGCTGGGGCATCGTCGGTGGCGACAAAGCGGTGGCGTATTGCGCCTCGAAGGGCGGAGTCGTTTTGCTCACCAAGGCGATGGCCGTGGATCACGGGCGGCAGGGCATCCGCGTCAACTGCATCTGCCCGGGCGACGTGGACACTCCGATGCTGCCTGAAGATGCGCGGCTGCGCGGCCTGGACTGGAAGACCTATCTGGCAGGTTGCGAGAACCGTCCGCTGGGGCGGATCGGAACCGTCGATGAGATTGCGAAAGCCGTGCTGTTCCTGGCGTCGGACGATTCGTCGTTTATGACTGGAGCGGCGCTGGTGGTGGACGGCGGCGGTACGGCAGATTAGCGATCGAGTCGAAACTCGCCGATTTCAATTGTAGTGACTTAACTTTCTGATGACGATGAAAATGACAACGAAGACGAACACCCGCGAGCGCTCGCGCGAGTGGTATGTGCGCGCGCAGCGTTCGCTGATCGAAGGCGTGAACTCGCCTTCGCGCGGCGCGGCCGTATACTCGCTGGGGCCGGTGATACTGGATCGTGGTCGTGGATCGCGCCTCTGGGACCTCGACGGGAACGAGTACGTGGATTTCATGATGTCGTTTGGCGCGCTGATTCAGGGGCATGCGCATCCGAAGATTGTTGAGGTAGTTTCACAGACGATGGCCGGCGGTTCGCATTTCGCCGCCGCCACTCCGGCAGAGTCGGAAGCCGCCGAGCGCTTACAGCGTATGGTACTGTCCGCGGAGGCGGTGCGCTTCACCAACAGCGGCAGCGAAGCCACGATGCTCGCCTTACGTCTGGCCCGCGCACATACTGGACGAACAAAATTTCTCAAATTCGAAGGCCACTACCACGGCTGGTACGATCCTTACTGTTTGAACGGGCATAGCCATCCGGCGGAGGAGCTCGGCCCGAGAGAGAATCCCACCCGCCTTCCGGATTCGAAGGGCATTCCGGCGTCCGTGTTCGACGATGTGGTGCTTGCGCCGTGGAATGATCTCGAAGCGCTGGAAAATATTTTGCGTCGACATGGGCGAGAACTGGCCGCAGTGATTACCGAGCCGATCATGGCGAACATGGGTTGCATTCTGCCGCGCGATGGTTATTTGCAAAGGGTCTGCGATCTAGCGCACCAATACGGCGCCCTGTTTATTCTGGACGAAGTCGTGACCGGATTCCGCTACGCGCCCGGCGGATGCCAGCAGCATTACGGCCTGAAGCCAGACCTCAGCACGTTCGGCAAGGCTTTGGGAGCGGGGTTTCCGGTTGGCGCCGTGGCGGGGCCGCGCTCGATTCTCGACCGCATGCGCTGGGGCAGCAACATGGTGTTGCACTACGGAACCTTCAACGGCCACCGCCTCACCATGCGTGTGATCGCGGCGAATCTGGATCTGCTCATGGCCAACGAGGGCGCGGTTTACAAGCAGATCTATGCGGTTGGCGATGCCACCATCGCCGGTCTGCGGGATGTTTTTCGCCGAAGAAAAATCGACGCTATCGTTCAAGGTTTCGGCCCGATGTTTCAGATTTACTTCACCAGCCGCGACGCCATCCACGATTATCGCGACTACTGTGAGTACGCTGACACGGCAAAGTACTCGCGATTTATCCACGGGCTGCTTGATCGCGGCATCTACATGACGCCTTCAAACGGATTGCACTGGATCATTTCGACCGCGCATACCACGCAGGACGTGGAGACGCTCTTGCCGGCCGTTGACGAAGTCTGCGCGGAGATGGCATGAGCAAGGTCGTCTTCCTCGGTGGAGGGCGAATCACATCGGCGATGCTGGCGGGTCTGCGCCTGGCCAAGACCAGACACCGACTGATCGTGCATGATCGCAATCCACGCAAGCTTCGTAATCTCAAAAAGCGTTACGCGGTTGCGGTCGAGCCCGACCTGAACAACGCCGTCAAGCGGGCGGATGTGCTGATCGTCGCGGTTCGTCCGAATTCGGTTCGTGAAGTTCTGCGCGCAATCGGCAAAGCAATCGGCTGCATGGATCGGCCATTCCTCGCGGTAAGCCTGGCCGCAGGTGTCCCTCTGCGCGTGCTGAGCAAACTGGTCGGCCCACCCGTGCAATGGGCCCGCGCCATGCCGAGCCCGCTTTGCCGCAGCGGGCGCGGTCTCACGGCGGTGACCTTTCACCGGACTCTGTTGCGCGCGAATCGGAAACGCGTCCAGGACTTTTTCGCCGGCTTCGGTCAGGTGGTCGAAATCCCGGAGAGCAAGTTCGATGCGTTCACCGTGATCTACTCATGCAGCCATGGCTATCACGCGCTCGCGACTCTGGCTCGAACTGGCCAAGCTGCAGGTCTTGATCGAAACACGGCACTGCTGGCAAGCGCGCATGCGTTGGCGGATGGGATCATCGCCTGGCGTAATGGAAAAGATTCACTGGAGTCGCTGCTTGAAGAGGCGGTCACTCCTGGCGGCATTGCGGCCGCGACTACGGCCGCAATGGACGCTGCCGGATACGGGCGCGCAGTGCGCCAGGGTGTAGCAGCCGGATTGCGGCGTGCCCGTGCGAGTGCGGGAAAATGATTTTTCGGAGAACTGATGACCATCCGCTTGCGTATTCGTCTAACACTACAAGCCTGTCTATGGTGTGGCTTCCTCAACACCTACAAACTATTTCTTCCGGAGTTCCAATGCGATTTTTGATCTGCCTGCTAATCATTGCCATGCTGATTCCGGCCGCCGTGGCCGCCGCGAACCCAGCTGCCGATCTCCAAGCGCGGCGCAAAGCACTGAACGACCTGTTGCATGAGCGTTGGGAATATACGATGCGTACCAGCCCAATCTACGCTTCGATCCTGGGTGATAAGCGCTACAACGACAAGTTGGACGACTTTTCCCAGCAAGCCATCGACGACGACCTGGAACAGACCCGTCGCTTCCTCGACCGCTTCGACGCGATTGACACAGCCGGCTTTCCCGAGCAGGAAGCGCTGAACAAACAGCTCATGGTTCGAGACCTGAAAATGGCTCTGGAAGGCGCGCGCTTCAGACCGTGGGAGATGCCCGTAAACCAGTCCAGCGGAATTCACATTGACGCGCCGCAACTGGTCACCGTTCTTTCGTTCGAGAATGTGAAAGATTACGAAGACTACATTACGCGCCTGAAGCTACTTCCGCGGCTGTTCGACCAGACCATCGAGCAGATGCGCAAAGGCATGGCCGCGGGATTGATGCCTCCAAAGATTCTGCTGGAAAAGGTGGTGACGCAAGCGAACGGTATCGCCATGACGGCCCCAGATCAAAGCCCTTTCGCTCATCCTTTTGATAAGTTTCCCGATGCAATTTCCGAAGCCGATCGCAAGCGGCTGCGCGAGGCAGGCTTGGCTGCCGTTAGGGACTCCGTGATTCCGGCCTACGTGAAGTTCACGGCGTTTGTCCAGGACGAGTATGCGCCGAAAGGGAGAGCGGAGCCCGGAGCCTGGGCTCTGCCGGACGGCGCCGCCTGGTACGCGTTCCGCGTGAAAGAAAGCACGACGACGAACTTGTCACCCGAAGAGATCCATCAGATCGGGCTGGAGCAGGTTAAAGACATCGAAACTCGCATGCTCGCGGTAGCGAATCAACTGGGCTACAAGGACATGAAAAGTCTTAATGCGGCCGTCGATGCGGATCCCAAACTGCACGCGCATTCGCGACAGGAAATCCTCGACTTGTATAGCAAGTACATCGATCAGATGTATACGCGTCTGCCGCAAATGTTTGGACGGTTGCCGAAGGCCAGGCTGGAAGTGATGCCGGTCGAGGAATTCCGCGAGAAAGAAGCGTCAGGCGCGTCCTACGTTGACGGCACTCCCGATGGTTCGCGGCCCGGCCACATCATGGTGAACACTGGCGACTTCGCCAAGCGCAGCTTGTTGGATGTCGAGACGACGGCGTATCACGAAGGCGTGCCCGGACATCACCTGCAGATCACAATCGCGCAAGAGTTGCCCGAACTGCCCACCTTCCGGCAGCACGAATACTACACGGCGTTTACCGAGGGATGGGCGCTGTACTCGGAAAGGCTCGGCAAAGAAGCCGGGTTTTTCCAGGATCCCTACAGCTACTACGGTCACCTGCAGGATGACATGCTGCGGGCGATTCGTCTGGTTGTCGACACCGGCTTCCACTCCAAACACTGGACGCGGCAACAAGTGGTCGACTATTTCCACGATCATTCCGCCATTGACGAACCGTCGGTACAGAGCGAGACCGACCGCTACATGGCGTGGCCGGCGCAGGCTCTCGGCTACAAAATCGGACAACTCGAAATTTTGAGACTCCGCCAGTATTCAAAAGACCAACTCGGCGCCAAATTCGATCTGCGCGCCTTCCACGATGAGGTGCTTGCCGGCGGCGCGCTTCCGATGGACGTGCTCAGCACCCGCATTCACGAATGGGTGGGGCTGCAGAAGACGCAAGCAGCACCATCATTATCATCATTACTATCACCGTCGAGGCCGAAGTCGAGCCCGAATCAAAACTGAGAGCGAGATCATTTCCGGAGTATGATGTCCGGCTATGACGATGCCGACGCCTGAACAAGAACGTGTGCGCGTAACCGGCGTGTACTCCGCGATGAGCGACGAAGAACTTGGCCAGATCGCTGATAGCGGCGATGAATTGAGCGCCATCGCCCAGGAAGCCTTCCGAGCGGAGGTTGCGAGGCGTGGCCTCAAGATCACCATTGCCCCGCCGCGCGGCGAAGACGTCTTCGAGTTCAACGAAACCGTCACCCTGCGCCAGTTTCGCGATCTTCCCGATGCGCTGCTGGCGAAAGGTAGTCTGGAGTCGGCGGGGATTCAGGCTTACCTCGTAGACGACAACATGATCCGCATGGATTGGTTCATCTCCAATCTTCTAGGCGGAATCAAGCTGAAGGTTCGCGTTGAAGATGCGGAAGCGGCCAGCGAAATCCTGAACCTGCCCATTCCCGAAATACTGGATGTTGAAGGCGTCGGGAATTTCGAGCAGCCGAAGTGTCCCCGTTGCCAGTCGCTCGATGTCAGCTGTGAGGAACTGAATAAGCCGATCTCCTACATGACGGCGTACGCTGGCGTTCCCGTCCCGGCATACAAGAAGGGGTGGGCCTGCCATGCATGCGGCAATAAGTGGGAAGAGCCCGGCGGCACGCTGCCGTAATTTCTCGTAGAGACGGGGCTTGCCCCGTCTCCGCTCTCAGCAGCACACTCGCCGCCGAGACACGGCAAGCCGCGTCTCTACGGGGAAGTTATAATCGGCAGCAATGCGACAATTTTTTCGCATGCTGCTTTTGGCTCTGGTCCTGATGACAGTGGCGCTGATCTCGGCGCTCACGGCCATGCGGCTGGCCATCCACGGGCGCGAGGTGACCATCCCGAAGCTTGTGGGCATGAGTCCGCTTGAAGCCGAGCGCGCGGGCGCGGCTTCGGGTCTGCTAGTGGTGGTCGAGCGGCAGTTCTATAGCGCTGATATTCCCGAAGGAAAAATTATGACCCAGATGCCGCCGCCGGGAACGAAGGTGCGGCGAGGCTGGTCGATCCGCGTGGCTCAAAGTTTGGGGCCTCAACGGGTGGCGATTCCCAACGTGACCGGAGGCAGCGAGCGGGTCGCCGAATTAAACATACGGCGCCGTGGACTCGGTCTGGGCTCGGTTGCGCACGTCAGTTTGCCGGACGCGCCGCAAGACCAGGTGATATCGCAAAGCCCGCCGGCGAATGCCAGCGGCGTGTCTGCGCCAAAGATCAATCTGCTGGTCGGCGACGGTCCTGCGCCTGCAATCTATGTGATGCCGAACCTCACCGGACAACCGCTCGGCAGCGCGATGCTGGCGCTACAGGACGCCGGCATCCGGGTCGGCAGAGTTAGCGTGCTTCCGCCGCCTCCGTCGCCCTTCGAGCCGCAAACCGCGCCAGCTGCGCCGTCTGCGGTCTCCGAGCCCAGCGCGGCGAGCATGATCGTGACCCAGACTCCGGCGCCAGGGCAGAAAATCGTAGAGGGCAGCGCGGTGAATTTCGAAGTCCGCTAGCGATTGCTTTGTTGGTGGAGAGCCGGGCGTCCCCGCCCGGCGGCCGGACTGGACGGGCGAGACGCCCGTCGCTCCATCGATTATCTCCGATCGATCATCTTCCGTTCAATCATCGTGGCGAAAAAGCCGTCGCAAGGATGCACGCCGGGAATTGTTCTCAGATAAGGTCCGGCGAGAAGTGAAGCGATATCAAATCCGGAGGCAAGCTCTCCAGCCTGCCGCAGCAGCTCCAGCGTTCCCTTCAAGTCGGCGACCTTGAATTCCGCCGTGCCATCGAGGGCTGCGTCCACCACCGCTTCGTTTTCCTCGCGCTCCATCGAACAGGTGGAATAAACAAGCCGCCCGTCAATCGCAAGCTGGGCAAGCGCGGACTTCAGGATGGCGACTTGCCGCGACTGAAGATCGTGAAGGTCTGCGGCTTTGAGCCGCCACTTGATTTCAGGGTTGCGAGCCAGAGTGCCGGTGCCGGAGCAAGGGACGTCGGCGAGGATGCGGTCAAAGGTAGACGAGAAGGGCAATTGACGCGCATCCGCCGCAACTACGCGCACATTGGGTAGGTGACTGAGGCTCTGCAGCAAGCGCGCGCGGTGGGGATGCAACTCCGTCGCAAATACTTTGGCACGTGGGTTGCGGCGGGCGAGCAATGCAGTCTTACTGCCGGGAGCGGCACAGCAATCAAGGATCGCCGAAATCTTTGTTCCGCGACCGGCCAGCAATGCGACCAGTTGCGAAGCTTCATCCTGAACGGATACGCGGCCTGCCTGGTAGGCGCGCGTCGCTGTTACATCACCCGAAAGAACGCGCCGCGCACCCGATAACAGTCGGCCCGGCGACAGCTGGACGCCGGCCGCGGCAAGTTCGGTGTCAGATTGATCGTCGTGAGCTTGATCATTATTGGTTTGATCGTCGTGAATGTGAATGACCGTGTCGGGCACCGTCTGATCATGTGTGCACATCTGCTGCGCTGCTTCAAATCCATAGTGCTCGGTCCAGCGTTCCACCAGCCACGGAGGATGAGCAGCGTTCCGAGCCAGAGTGATCGAGTCGGGCGATTTACTGATTTTCGCGAGAACGTCTTCCGCGCCGGCCTTGGCAATTTTCCGAAGAACCGCGTTCACGAACGGAGCCGCCGAGCGCTTTCGCGCAGCTTTGACCAGTTCCACGCTTTCGAAGATCGCCGCGTGTGCCGGAACTCTCGAGAGAAAATGCAATTGATACACGCCCATGCGCAATGCGGCCAGAACCTCGCTATCCAACCGCTCAAGTTTCTGCGACGATGCCGCGGCCAGCCGCCGATCGAGTAGAGACTGCCAGCGGAGAACTCCCATCACCAGCTGTGTGGCAAGCCCGTGATCACGCGACGAGAGCTTTACGAGGCGTTCGGAATGAAGCAGTTCGGAGGCGTAGGATTCTTCGCGCTCGACCCGCAGAAGAATTTCGAACGCCACGACGCGAGCAGGAGAAACGGGCATTTTCAGCCTTCGTGCAGCCTTTGTCCTAGATGGTCGCCGGATTTGGGCCGGTAGCCGTTGATGAATTCTTGCGCGCTCATGCGTCGTTTGCCCTCGAGTTGAATTTCGATCAGCTCCAGCGCCGTGCCAGCGTTTTCATCTTTATTTCTGTCGTTGCCCTTGCCGCAGCTAACGAACAGGTGCGTTCCCTCCACTGCGATTTCTCCGGGCGTCAACGCGACCGCATGTTGCCGGCGTTGAGCGCGGTGCACTTGCAGCGTTTTACCTTTAAACATGGTGAACGCCCCCGGCCACGGCTGAAAACCGCGCAGGCGGTTTAACACATCTCTTGCTGAGCGAGAGAAGTCCATCCGGCCATCTTCTTTTTTGAGAATCGGGGCAAGCGTGGCTTGCGAATGATCCTGTGGAGTTGGGCGAAGTTGCCCGGTCTCGAGTCCGCGCAAGGTCTCGACCATCAACTCCGCGCCGATGGAAGCGAGCTTCGGGCCCAGCGTCACGGCCGTGTCTTCCGGGTCAATCGCAATTTTGCGCTGCATGAGTATGTCACCCGTGTCGAGCCCTGCGTCGATGCGCATGGTTGTCACTCCAGTGACGGATTCGCCGTTGGCGATCGCCCACTGAATCGGCGCCGCGCCGCGATACTTTGGTAGCAGAGACGCATGCAGATTCAAATTTCCGAGCCGGGGAAGATCAATCATCCACTGCGGAATAATGCGGCCATAGCCGACGACAATGATCGCATCCGGAGCAAGCGCCGCGAGCTGGTCGCGGAATTCGGCATTGTTCTTGATGGCCGCGGGTTGCACGACGGTAATGCCCAGGCGGGTGGCCGCATCTTTCACCGGAGAAACGGCGACGTCCATCCAGCGTCCCCGCGGCCGGTCAGGTTGCGTCACCACCAGCGGCACGGAATGACCGGCCTCGACCAATCTCTCCAAAGTCGGGACAGCGAATCGAGGCGTGCCGCAGAAAACCAAGAGCATAGGTCTCAGGTCTCAGGTGTCAGGATTTCGCAAAACCTACAGGACCACAGGCTCGAGCGCGATCACCAAAGGCTCACGGAACAAATGTCTTTCCTGAGACCCAAGACCTGCCACCTGTGACCTGCCCCTCTACCACTCTCCCGCCTTCGCTAGTTTCTTAATCTTGCGCTTGATGAGGTCGCGCTTCAGCGCGCTGATGTGTGAGATGTACAACTTGCCATTCAGGTGATCGGTCTCATGCAGAAAGGCCCGCGCCAGCAGTTCTTCTCCGGTGTGCTCAAAAAACTTTCCGCTCAGATCCTGCGCGCGTATCGTCACGGTTTTGGCGCGCGTGACCTCCTCGCGAAATTCAGGAATGCTCAGACAACCTTCGGTGCTCCGCTGACGGCCTTCTTTGCTAACGATTACCGGATTGATCAGGACCAACTTGGCAGCGGGCTCTTCCTTGAAGGTCACATCCACGACGGCGACTCGTTTCGAGACGCCGATCTGCGGAGCTGCCAGGCCGACGCCGCGAGCCGCGTACATCGACTCGAACATGTCTTCCACCAGCTTTTTGAGCTCCTCATCGAAAGAGGTCACCACGGCCGCAGGTTTTTCCAGGACGGGATCGCCAAATTTCACAATTGGATGAATCATTTTCGGATTACTAAATTTCGATTACGAGTTTCGGATCATCGGATCAGTAATTCTTCAGCTGTTCCAGATAGCCTTGAAAATTTCGTTTCGTTTCTTTCATCGAATCGCCGCCGAATTTCTCAAGCGCGCAGCGCGCCAGCGTGAGCGCGACCATGGCCTCGGCGCCAACACCGGCGGCAGGCACCACGCATACATCCGAGCGCTCATACGCTGCCTTAACCGGCTCCCGCGTCGCGAAATCTACCGACTGCAGTGGACGCCGCAACGTGGAAATCGGTTTTAGATAACCGCGAACCCGAATCTCCTGCCCGTTGGAGACGCCCCCCTCCAGACCTCCCGCATTGTTGCGCGTGCGCGTGAAGCCGGCAAATCCTTTGTCGCTCTGATAGCCAATTTCATCGTGCACGGCCGACCCCGGCGAATGCGCTGCCTGAATCCCGCTTCCAATTTCGACCGCTTTCACCGCTTGCAACGACATCACCGCCGCGGCCAACAGCCCATCCAGCCGCTCGTCCCATTGCGCGTAGCTGCCAAGACCGGGCGGAACGCCGTGCGCCACCACTTCGAAAACCCCACCCACAGAATCGCCCGTGCGCAGAACCTTATCGACTTCTCCCTTCATCCGCAGTTCGGCATCGGCGTCGGCACAAGCTAGCAGCACTTCGTTCTTACGCGATAGCAGCTCGATTTGCTCCCACGCGATTTCCCGATCCGCGATCGAAACCGCGCCGACCGCAATCACATGACTCAAGACTTCCATGCCCAACTCGCGCAGCATCAGCTTGGCGAGCGCGCCAATTGCAACCCGCGCCGCCGATTCCCGGGCCGAGGCGCGCTCCAGAACATAGCGCGCTTCCGTGAAATCGTACTTCAAAGCTCCAGCAAGATCAGCATGGCCCGGCCGCGGCGATGCTACGCGCTTGTGTTTCTCGGGATCGCCCGTCTCTACCGGCAGCGCCTCTTTCCAATTCTGCCAGTCGCGATTCTCGAGCATCACCGCGATCGGAGAGCCGATCGTCTTGCCGTGATGCACGCCTGAAAGAAAGTGCGCCCTGTCGGTTTCGATCTTCATGCGCCCGCCACGTCCAAAGCCCTGCTGGCGGCGCCAGAGTTCGCGGTCGACAAATTCCTGATCCACAGCCAGCCCGGCAGGCAGTCCCGAAAGAAACGCAACCAAGGCCTCGCCGTGTGACTCTCCGGAGGTGAAGTAGCGCAGCATGTGGAACAGGCATTGTAAATGAAGCAGAAAAGTTCAGCTCTTTTTGATTTTTTCGCCGATTTTTGCGCCTAAGGCGCGGCTTATGCAGGTACAATTAAGGGTTCCTTTGTGCTGATAGTCGCTGGACTACCAAGGGGTTCCAGATTCATCGCGTCACTTCGTCAGAGTACGCGAGGATTTGTCCATGTTGACCACGAAGGCTGGTCCGTTTCATCCGGAACTTGCTGAGCCCATTCGCTGCGTGATCGTCGACGATCACGAAATGCTGCGCTACGGTGTGCGCCGCCTGCTGGAAGACGCTCCCGACTTTGCCGTGGTGGGCGAAGCGGGCGATGCCGCCGAGGCGCTCAAATTGGTCCTGGAGCACCGCCCCGACCTGGTGTTGCTCGATATCAGCATGCCTGGTATGTCGTCGTTCGAAGCGGGACGCCTCATCGAAGAACACACCGGTACCCGCATCGTGTATCTGACCATGCACGAGGATCGGGAGTATGTGCAGCAAGCCCTGCGCTCGGGCGCCAGCGGCTATCTGCTGAAAGATACCCCGGCGCCGCTTTTGTTGCGCGCACTGCGCGAGGTGTATCGCGGTGAACGATCATTGAGTCCGCGGATCCAGACGAAGTTGAGGGACGACGCGATCCAGCCAAACCAGACAGTGCGGGTGCCGCTACGGAGAAGCACACTGACTCTGCGCGAACGCGAAGTGATGAAGTTGCTTGCCGAGGGGCTCACCGTGAAGCAAGCGGCGGCAACTCTCGGCGTCAGCGTCAAGACAGTGGACGCGCACAAATTCAACTTGATGCGCAAACTCGACATTCACAACAAGGCCCAACTGGTCACGGTCGCCATACAAAAAAAGATTCTTCCGCTGCCGGTTCCAATGTGACACCGCGGTGACCTGCCGAAAGCATCAGTCTTGCGCGCGCACAACTGCTGCGGCGAGGCTGGCAAGATCGGGAACCTCCGAGTCTGCTCGCTTCTCGGAGGCGAGTGCCGCAGAGCCTCGAACCGCGCCAATTCCGGGACGAGCCGATTTCCGGTTCACCCAAACCGTCGAGATCCCCAGCGACCGCGCCGGCACCACGTCGTGATAGATGCTTTGCGCCGCATGCAGCAGTCGGTCCGGAGAAAGCGCAAGCATGCGCAAGGCCATTTGAAAATTATTGATGGAAGGTTTGTAGCTTCTCGCCTGTTCCGCCGTGATCACGCCGTCGAACTCCACGCCCAGATGCTTCCGCGTCTCCTCAAATAGATCGTTGTCTATATTTGAAATCACGCCGAGCTTGTAGCGGTTCTGAAGCTCGCGCAGCGCAGCCACGGTATCCGGAAAGGGCGGCCACGCATGGACTGATTCGTGCAGCGAGTGAATTTCGGCGGAAGTGGCCTCGAAATGGAAGCGGTCTGCAAACGCCCGCACCACCGATTGCAGCACATCTCGATAGCTTTGATACGGGCCGCTTTCCGCCTCTGCCTCAAATTCCCCGTAGAGTTCAAGAATGGCAGCGTCGGTGATACTTCCACTGTGACCATGGCTTCCCAGTACGCCCCGCAGGACAGGCAGAATCCCCGACTCCCAATCGATCAGAGTGCCGTAGCAGTCAAAGCTGATGGTGGAAAAACGTGAGAAGTCCATGGGCATGGAAGTATGCGAGTCGATTGGAAAGTCGAGACGCAGATCGTAGAGACGCAGATCATTGCGTCTTGCCTGCGTCTCCACGCGACTCTGTCGGCGGGGCTACCTTCCCGCGTTCACTTCCAGCGGAGAGGTGAGCCTAAAGCTGAGCGCCGACTCGGCGGGAAGAATGATCTCCTTGTTGCCGGTAAATGCCGCTCCGCCCGTGCCTGCGCCAGCGCCGGCGGCCGCACCAATCGCAGCACCCTTGCCCCCGCCGGCCAAGCCGCCGATGATCGCGCCTAGCGCTGTGCCACCGCCTGCCATCACCGCTGTACGCTTGCCCTTGCCCTTCAGCGTGCGGCTGACGGCTGAGGTTTTAATCCGCTGCTCGGTCCCGTTTACCGTAATTGAGTTCAACCTGAGCTCCAGCAGAGCCCCGCCCTTGAATCTGCCCAAAGGTTTTGCGTCGACCACCGTACCACGGGCCGATGCGCCCGCTGGAATCACTGTATTACCGTCCACGGTGACTGGCGAAGCAAGCGTGGCGCCGAAAGACTGACCCGGCGAGCTGATCTTCGATCCCACCGATTCTCCCAGCCTCACGGTCAGAGTTGTGCCCGCGGGTACGACCAGGGGCTGCGGCTCAGGGGCTGGTGGTGGTGTTGCTGTCGCAGGTGCGGCCGGAGAACTCATCGCATTTCCCCCGGCAGCATTCGACGGCGCTGCCGTGTCTTGGCTCGCGGAGTTGGATGCGGTATCGGTTGGCTTCTTCGAGCAGGCCACGAGTGTAAACAGCAGGAAAATGGACAGTAAGTACTGCGCACGAGAACGCATGATCTTTCCCTCCGAAACATCAAAATTGTTGAGGCCAAAACTGTAATCGAAGCAGGCGAAGCGCGCAAACGCAAGCGGACGATTCGATCTTCAGGCGCGGATTCAATGCTCGCTATGTTAGATCTATGCTTTCTGTTCGCTGAACATGTCAAGCACCGGCGCTGCGGAAGCGGGCTGCTCCCCCGCTACTGGGGCGGCCGGCTGCGCGCTGGAATCTTCCGCGCTGGTGTTCGCGGCGGGCGCTTTCTCGCCCAGCATAAATTTACGCGAATCGAGCAGAGGACGTCCCAGCGACGCGTTATAGCTGGTCCACGGTCCTTCGAGTTCAGCCTCGCGCTCGAAATGGGCGCGCATCGCCTCCATCTTCGAATCCAGATCGTCGAGATAGTGCAGCATCAGCGCTTCCGGAAACATCGGCAGCTTGGGCGATCCGAAATCGTACTGCCCGTGATGGCTGATGATCATATGTTCGAGCAGAATTTTCAGTTCCTCGGGAAAGCCCGGCAGTTTTGCCAGCTTTGCGTGCAGCATCTCCAGTTCGATAATCATGTGCCCGAGCAGCTGGCCGCGAGTGCTATAAGAAAACGCACGGTTGTAGGTCAGTTCCTGAATCTTGCCGATGTCATGCAGGAACGCTCCCGTCAACAGCAGGTCGCGATTGACCTGCGGATAGTTGCGGCTCATCAAATCACAGGAACGGAACAGTGACACGACGTGATCGAGCAGGCCGCCTATGTAGGCATGATGAAGGGTCTTGGCCGCTGGAGCATTGCGATAGCGCTCCGCGATTTCCGAGTCCGCCATGAACAGTTCCACCAGCGACTTCAGGTGCGGGTTCTGGAACGTGGCCACAAATTCAGTCAGCGTTCTCCAAAGTTCGCCGATGTCCTTGGTGGTCTTGGGCAGGTAGTCGGTGAAGTCGATATCGGCTTCGTCCATGCGCCGCAGCTTGTGAATCGTGAGCTGAAAACGATTCTTGTACTTGTTGACGAGCCCTTTGACCTTGAGAAAATCGTCCTGCTCGAAGGCGAGGATGAATTCGTCGACGTTATCCCACATCTTGGCTTCGATCTGGCCGCTGCGATCCGCCAGGATCAACGCCAGGTAAGGCTCGCCATTTTTCTTGGCCTTCACCTGCTTCGATGCCACCACGAAGCTGGAAGTGATGATCTTGTTTTCCTGCTGGGAACACTGGGAGATGAAAAACTCTTTCATGAGCCTCCGCGAAATCGGCTTGCCGCGTGGATGCACACCCCGCCACGCACACAGCCAAGAGTAGCCTAAAACACGCCGAGCTTCTTCTTCTTTTTCAGAGTCTTCGCGTTGGTTTCTTTGGCCGTGGTCTCGACCGGCTTGGTTTGTTTAGCGCTCGCGCCCGAATCGAGGTAACCAGACTTGATGTCGATGAACGCTTCTTCGCGCAGCGTGGTCAGAAATGCGCGCAGCGCCGGCTGCAGTTTCTGCATATACAGCGCATCCTGGATGCGCGGCTCAACTTCCTTCATCGGCGGAATGCCGGCCATCTGATGCTCGCTCGCCTGCAGGATCACATATCCCTGCTTGGTGCGAATCACGTCCGTGACTTCACCGGCCTTCAGCGCGAAGACCTTATCTTCCAGTTCTTTTGAGAGCGTGCCGCGCTTGAAATAACTGAGGTCGCCGCCGTCTTTCGCCGACGGAGAAGTCACGTACTTCTTCGCCAGGTCTACAAACTTTGCTCCCTTGTGAATCTGGTCGAGCACGTCCTGCGCCTTGGTCTGGGCGGCGGCGAGCGCTGCTTCCGTCTCTGCTTCCGATGGCGGCTCAGGCTTCGCATCGGCGTTGGCGCCGGCAGCGGGTTTGGCGGGCGTTTTGGGCGCGATCAGAATTTCGCTCAGGCGAACCTGCTCCGGCCGCTCCATCTCCGCCTTGTGCTGATCGTAAAACTTCTTCACGTCGTCTTTGTTCATGGCCAGGTGCGAACCCACTTCCTGCCCAATCACGCGCTGTGTGACGATCTGATTGCGAAGGTTCTGCTTGAAGTCTTCGTACGAAGCTCCCTGCGCCTCCGCCGCTTTCTCGAGTTCTTCCATGGTTTCGAGCTTCATCTCTTTGCGCATTTCATCAAGCCGCTTGATGAGTTCAGTGTCGCCCGTGATGCCGAGGTCTTTGCCTTTTTCCAGCAGGAGTTGCTGGTCAATCAGATCGCGCAGAACGTCGCGTTGCTTCTCGGCAAAAGCGCGGTCGGCGTTGGTGGGGTCCTGCTGCTGAACCTCCTGCTTGAGCTGATCGCGGCTGCGGACATATTCCGTGCGCGTGACAATTTCGTTGTTCACCCGGGCGATGATCTCTTCGACCACGGTATCGGCCGGCGAAAGAGATGGGAGCAACAGCGCGTAGCCGACAGCCAACAGCAGGGGAAGTCCGGTCTTCTTCATTTTCATTAGGGCTCTCTCGAAACCTGGGGTAAACCCGGGAAAATTTGTTTTTCTATTTTACGCCGCAAGCACCATGAAGGCCAAGCGTGGATGCCAGTCAGTACGACGAAGGCTTTTAGTCTCAGGGATTTCCTTCGTGTACCTTCGTGGCCTTTGTGGTAACGGTTTGACTGCCTAATGTCCGCGCGTCAGGGTCAGTGCGGTCACGTCGTTGTGCTTGGGAGCCATGTGCATGAAGTCCTGCACGCCTCGCAGGATGCGCTGGGAAAGATCTTTGGCCGAAGCAGGTCCGGCCTGCAAGATGCTCTTGACCCCATCCAAACCAAATTCCATCTTCTTCGACTCGGCCTCCACCACTCCGCGTGAGACTACCGCGAGCGACCCGTTTGGTCCGAGGCCGACGATGCGGGCGTCGGTGGGAGCGAGCGAGAACAGCCCGAGCGGCAGGCCGGTGGCGGGCAATTCGACGACGCTCTCGTCATCGCGCAGCAGGCCGGGTGTGTGGCCCGCATTCACGTAGCAAACCGTGCCCAGTTCTTCGTTGTAGCAGCCGGCGAAGGCCGGGCAACTCCGCACTCCTCGAGCGGCGCGCATGATCTCAAGATTCAAACGGCGCGACAGTTCGATCATCGCTTCCGATTCGTTCAATTCGGACGCGGCGAAAATCTCCTCACCCGACGAGCGGAAACAAGCCTGCGCGGCTTCCAGCACGGGGCCGCTGGTTTCGCGTTTGCCGGCGACGTCGAGCAATCCGAAAAGAAAACGGTGCGGGCTGACCCGCAGGAAATCATGAAGATCGCCTCCGGCGCGCGAGGAAAAATAAGCGACCGCCAAGTCAGCGCCCTGGAGCGCGGGACTGTCTCCCTGGAGGATCTCCGGAACTTCCTCCGCCGTTGTGCCGAACCCGAGTCGTGAAAGCAGGCCTGCCATGACCGGCGAAATTTAACACAAAGTCTGGGGCGGGGCAATGAGCAGGACGTGCTAGCCGAACGCGAGGAGCACGGCTTCACAGTTTGCGGAGAGACCCGGATTTTGGGTAGAGACGGGGCTTGCCTCGTCTGGCCCTGTCGAAAAACTTATGGTTGAGAGATGGCGTGGAATCTCCATTATTTCATATCTATTAACCAGTTAGTACCTCCACCCCCTCCCCCCTGGTCTCCTGGAATCATAGAGTTAGCGGGAATTTTTGGACTTGGTCTTTGAATCGAAAGGACTTATATCAAAGTATTCCGGAATAAGGACTTAGCTCCTAAAAGAGCACTGAAACGGCTTTGGGGCAGTTTCGAGGGCCGTCTTGGTGGACGGACTTCGAAACTGCCCCAATCAGATTTCTATTTTCCCGCACCGTGGGTTTTAAGTCAATTTATTTCGGTCACGGATGGTTCCCCGCCCCGAACCCGCGCCGATCTGGCAGAAGCGCTTTTACGGTGCGCGTGAAATTTCAAGAGTTCCGTTCTCGTGTGGAGCGGACACTCCTGTCCGCTGCCTTTGACTCTGATTTTGACCTTGCCTTTGCTTTTGACTCTTCTCATCAACAATCGACCCATCTCCCCGCAACCCTCCCGCAGGGTGTCCACTCCGCACACCAAAATCAAGAGCAGCACCAAACTCAAAGGCAGCGGACAGGAGTGTCCGCTCCACACGGATCTTGCTGTACCCATAGCCATGGATAGTCCTCCGGCCTCTTCACCAGTCCGCGCCGGACCGGGTTTTGACGGATGTATTCTGCCTTCGCCTGGAAACTCTCATTGGAGCGCAGTACGTGATCGAAGGATTCTTCTTGCCAGACTGGGCCGGAGCTGCCGAGCAGTTTGTTTACGCTTCTTGCCGATACTCCCTTGATCAGCTTTAGGATTGCGGACAGCGCGTAGGGCCAGCCTTGTTCATCTCGCAACGGGGTTAGTACCAGATGCACGTGATCGGGCATCACGACCGCAGCGTGGAGCTTGATTCGCTTTCCGTCGTCATGTACGCAGTGCTGAAGAATGACATTGCGGGCATTTGCCGGGAACGGGTCTCGGGTCAACCTGCAGAAAGTCACGAAGATTGCCCGGTCGGCTTTTTGGTAATGCGGCAGGCGGCGGTAGTCGTAGTTGTGGGTCAGCGCAGAGGTTCGGGCATAGGTTATTCAAGCCCCGGGCACTGGTTGCTGTCTGTGACGGATGGACAATCGATTTGGTTGTTGTGTAGAGCGGACACTCCTGTCCGCTGCCTTTGACTCTGATTTTGACCTTGCCTTTGCTTAGGACTCTTCTCATCAACAATCGATTTTCAACGTAAGGACCGAACAGAAGCAAATCGAGAAGTTACGCTACATACACCGTAACCCAGTGAAGCGCTGACTAGTGGGGGAGCAATGGGAGTGGATCAGCTTTCGTTCTTACCTTTACCAATACCAAGAGACTGGATTGGTGCGGGTGAAATTTCAGGAGTGGCCAATGGAAATCAAGACCCGCCTGAGTAGGCGGAAAATCCAATATCCCGAGTTTCTGAGCTGGCGGGTGGGCCACTTTAACGGCGAAGTATAACGCGGGTTTGTTTTTTTTTGACATAGACCGAAACAACTGGGGGTGCGCCATTTCTCGCGCTTTTCGAGAAATGGTCTCCCGAACCGCCGACACAGTTCCACTCTGCTTTAAGTGAAGGCAACAGGAAACGTCCCGTCGCAGAAATTCGCCGCTCTCCGAGCCGCCTTTTTTCATCACCAACAAGTGTGACGGCCAGCACAGACACACAATCAGCCATGCGCGACAATGGTGACGGCCTCAGTGCGGGAGCGCGTTAGGAGCAAGCCAATTCAAGGTTGGGATCTTGGGGCTAAGTCCTTAGTTTTGTAGATGATATAAGTAACTCCTTTATATTGAAGCGCTTGCAAGGAATGGGGGGGGTACAAAGTCAAAACAACATGACAATTTTTTTTTGTTCGTTGAGATGTTTGAGTTTTTCCGCAGCGGCTAAACAGGTTGCTGAAAAACTCTTTGTGCTCTCCGCAGCGGCTGAAGTCGTGCCCTTCCAAATCAAGATCGGGAACAAAATCAAGATCAAGATCAAAGGCAGCGGACAGAAGTGTCCGCTCTACACGAACTGTTTATTTCGGCACCAGTTCTGCCACCGTCAACTGATCGGCCTCGCGCAATTCGGGAAACAGCCATGCCCAGGTTGCGATCACCAGCAGAGTTCCGACTCCTCCGAGGACTACGGCTGGGACAGTGCCGAACCATTGCGCGGTTACTCCGGACTCGAACTCGCCTAGCTCGTTCGAGACTCCGATGAACAGCATGTCTACGGCGTTGACGCGGCCGCGCATCTCGTCTGGAGTTGCGACCTGAATTAACGTCGCGCGAATGATGACGCTCACCATGTCGCTCGCGCCGAGCAGGAAGAGCGCAACCAGCGACAGGATAAGGCTGTGCGAGATTCCGAACACGATGGTCAGTACGCCGAATGCGGCTACCGACAACAGCATCGTCAGGCCAGCGCGTCGGCGGATCGGGCGATGAGCGACCACGATCGCCATCAGCGCAGCGCCCACGCCGGGAGCGCTGCGCAGCAGGCCCAGTCCCCAGGGACCGGTGTGCAGAATTGTTCTGGCGTAGACGGGCAGCAGCGCGACTGCTCCCCCTAATAGGACGGCGAACATATCGAGCGAGATCGAACCGAGGATCAGCTTCTTCTCCCAGATGAAACGGAAACCTGCGAGCACGGTTCGCAGACTTACCGGTTCTTTTTCGGGCACTTGGTCCGCTACTCTGTCTGCCAGTTCCTTTTCCGGCGATGCGGGCTGCGGATGGATGCGCAGAGTAAGAATGGTGGACAGAATGGATACGGTTACGGCAATGGCATAGACGCCTTCCGGGCCGCGAAAGAGGGCATAGGCGATTCCTCCGATGGCGGGACCGGCGATGGTTGCGATCTGAAAGGTGCTGGCGTTCCAGGCGACCGCGTTCGAGAAATGTTCTTCGGGAACCAACTGAGGCAGAAGCGCACGGCTCGCAGGCCAGTTGAAACAGCGGAAGATCCCGAGCAGGACGAGGACCACATAGATCGAATGAACAGAGATCGAATGAACGGAGACCGAATGAACAGAGCTCGAGTGAACCGATTGCGGCGCGCGCCAGCTGATCGCGAGCAGAAGCGCCGAGCACAGCGCGAAGCCGCCATAGCACCACATCAGCAGCTTGCGGCGGTCGTAGAGATCGGCGGCGTGGCCGGCGAAAAGGAACAGGACGAAGCCGGGCAGAAACTGGGCGAGACCAACGTATCCGAGATCGAGCGGGCGCTTCGTGATCTCGTACACCTGCCATCCCACGGCGACAGACTGCATCTCGAGCGCCACGACGATGAAGAACCGCGCGAGCGTGTAAGAGACGAAGTTGGGATGGGTGAAGGCCACTCGCCCGGCAAGGCGCGGGTCTTCAGCACTGGACGTGAGCATTCGTTATTACTCTGCATTACTCTGCCATAGAATCATCTGCCACAGAATCGTTTGCAGCAAATCATTTGCTAGAGAATCAGAGGCGGTTGATGAGCGAGGCAACGTAGCCTGCGCCGAATCCGTTATCAATGTTTACTACGCTGACATTCGAGGCGCAGGAGTTCATCATCCCGAGCAAAGCGGCGAGGCCCTCGAAGGCTGCGCCATAACCAACGCTCGTCGGGACGGCAATCACCGGGACTCCGACCAGTCCGCCGACTACGCTGGGAAGCGCGCCTTCCATGCCGGCGCAGACTACGATCACACGCGCTTTCGCGAGCGCCCCGCGATGCGCCAGAAGGCGGTGGATGCCCGCGACTCCGACGTCATAGATATGCTGAACGTTGTTGCCCATCAATTCCGCGGTGACGACTGCTTCTTCGGCGACCGGGATGTCGCTGGTTCCCGCGGAGACGACTACGATCACGCCCTTGCCGTGCCGCTTGCGATCACGCTTGAGCACGATGGCGCGAGCGATTGGCCGATACTCTGGTCGATATTCTGCCAGGTCCACAGCGGCGGCGACGGCGGCAAACTGTTCCTCGGTGGCTCGGGTCGCCAGCACGTTGCCGCCGTGAGCGGCCAGGCGGCTGAAGATGCCGGCGACCTGGCGCGGCGTTTTGCCCTGGGCAAAAATCACTTCGGGCATACCCTGGCGCAGGGCGCGATGGTGGTCGATCTTGGCGAAACCGAGGTCCTCAAAGGGCAGGTGACGCAGGCGCTCTACGGCCTCGTCGGGGGAGAGGCGCTTTTTGCGGACCTGCTCGAATAGCTTGCGAAGGGCTTGGGAGTCCATAGGATGCAAGCGTCATTGTAGATGGGTGGGGGCTGTGGGGAGTCGAGCCGTGCAAGATCAACCACAGGGGGCACAGAGGAACACAGGGGAAACAGCCACATGGGGCGTTCGATTTCGCTCCCGTAGAGGCTTCGAAGCACTGGGGAGAGCTCGCCAAAGGGGCGTTGACACGTCACAAAAATCAAGTGCTTTCAGTAACTTACGTAGATTACTCCAGTGGTTCTACGACCTTTGGATAGATTGCCCCCGCGTCCGGCGCGCCCTATAATTAGGGCAACTCTGGTTCTGGGATTCTCCGGCAGGTTCGCAGGTAGGTACGCCCTAGAGTAAGTGTGCCTTTTGGCCGATCTGAAACATATATGCGAAGACGCCTGCAAATCACGCTGATCGGCAGCTTGACCGCGATCTCCTTTCTCTCTACGCTGTTCTCGACGGTGCCGGCGCGTGCCCAGGCGGGGGCTCGGACGGGCGCTATTACTTCGACCAGCGACGAATCCGGCCGCAAGATCTACATCAACGGAGATGGGCCTTCCACTGCTTCGAGGACGGAGGCTTCTACGCGTTCACGATCTCCGCTGGTTTATTGGAGTGTGACCGAACACCGTTTCAAGCCGGTTCCGACGAGCGGAGCCGTGATGCGTGCGGCGCGTTCGGCGGCTTCGGAAGTCAACACCTACCTTGACGGCAGGACGCAGACTCACGAGACTCTTAACCGCGCTTTTACCGCGCAGGATATCGACGCCGCCATTGACCAGGCGGCCGCCCGGCACAACGTGGATCCGAGCCTGGTGCGCTCGGTGGTCAAGGTGGAATCGAATTTCAATCCCAATGCGGTTTCGCGCAAGGGCGCGATGGGACTGATGCAGTTGATGCCGTCGACGGCGCGTTCGCTCAATGTTTCCAATCCTTTCGACCCGCAACAAAACGTGGACGCCGGGGTTAGACATCTGAGGAGACTGTTGGATAGCTACGGCGGCGATGTTCGCCTCACTCTGGCAGCCTACAACGCTGGTTCGGGAGCGGTGGCGCGCAGCGCGGGAGTTCCACATTTCAGGGAAACGCAGAACTATGTTCGGCGGATCACGAACTTGTATAACGGCGGCAGCGAACCGGGGTCGTACATTTTTGGCAATCCGGTACATGAGCCGGTTCGCGTGCAGCGCGATGCTCGGGGCGTGTTGTATATCAGCAATACGGAATAGGCGGCGATTCGCGTGGTAGCGGGAGCGCCGTCATTGAATCATTGAGTCATTGAGGTATTGAATCATTGACGCGGTGACTAAATGATTCAATACTTCAATGATTCAATGTTTCTGACCCAGGCTTCTACGACCCTAACTCGAGGCCCCCGCGCCTTTCGCATCGGCGCGGCGCTTTTACTGGCGCTGCTGCCGGTGGCTACTGCATCGGCTCGTGTCCACCACAACGACGCCTGGGCTCGTCAGCAATTCGCCAAGGCGGAACGCATGCGGGAGGCTCTTAATGGGCGTCCTGCTGGAGAGCGGACCCGCCGCGAATACCAGCGTGTGATCGACTCGTACCGCCGCGTCTACTTTGGCTCTCCGGCCTCATCGAAGGCGGATCCGAGCGTGGTGGCGACCGCCGAACTTATGATCGAGATGGGCCGGCGCTTTGACGACAACAAGATCCTGCGCGGCGCCGTTGACCAGTACCGTTTCCTGCGCAAGGAATATCCCGGCAGCAAATATCGCTTCGACGCGCTCTTCACGATTGGCGAGATATATAAGGACGATCTCAACGATCCCGAAGAGGCGCGCACGATCTTCGAGGACTTTCTTCATCGCTATCCGCGCAACCGGCTGGCCGACGATGCCCGCGCGGCGATGAAGGAAATCGATGCCGACGCGGATGCAATGGAACGCGCGGCGCAGAAGGCCGCGCGCAAGCGGCAGCGGTCCTCTAATGTTGGGGGAACCACTGCCAACGGCAACACGGATGCCGCTGCCGAGTTCGAAAATGCCGCTAGTGCCCGACGCAACGCGTTGCCGCGCGTCACCGGGGTTCGCCACTGGTCCACTCCCGATTACACTCGCGTCGCCATTGACGTCGAGCAGGAAGTGAAGTTCGGTTCCCAGCGCATCTCGCATCCCGACCGCATTTTCTTCGATCTGCGCGACACGAAACTCGCTTCGACCCTGGTCGGCAAGACCTTCGATGTGGATGACGGCTTTCTGAAGAAAATTCGCGTTGCCGAATTTCAGCCGGGACGAACGCGAATTGTGCTGGAAGTGGACGACCTCGCGAGGTACGACGCTTTTCTGTTGCCCGACCCGTACCGGCTCATTATCGATATACACGGGAAGGATATGCACGGGAAGCAGAGCCGGGCGACGGGCTTTTCTACGATAGATACGGCCAAGACTGATACAGCCGGCGTCAAAGGCCGGGCCGGTCAGGAGATAGCTACGGCGGCGTCCGCGGAACCGGACGACGATTCCAGCGAGTCGGCATCATCGTCAAGCGGAGACTCGAAATCCACGGGGCGGAAAGCACAACAAGAATCTGATAAAGATGTGGTTCGCTTCTTGAAATCGGGACCCGTCGAAACGGACTTGCCCCCCGAAGATCTCGCTGCGGACTCCAAGCCTCCCGACTCCGCGAATCCAGCGAACGGCATTGGAGTGATCAAGACCACGGTTGCGGTCAAAGGGTCGAACCACAGGATTCCGAAAACGATCGTCGAGGCGGAGGACAGGGTGCCGTCGACGGTCGCTACGCTTAAGCACGAAAAACTTCGCCCCGAAGTGACGCCGGATCAAGCCGACAACACCTCGACATTCTCGTCTTCATCATCCTCGCACCGAAAAAAGTCTCGGTCAGCCGCAGCCGCTCCCGACACGGCTGATCTTCGTCCTGAGACGCGGGAAGCGCGTCCGACCGCTGCCGGCGACCGGTCTTTGATTCGCGCCCTGGGCCTGAAGATTGGCAAGATCGTCATCGACGCCGGTCACGGGGGCCATGACACTGGCACGATTGGTCCGAACGGCTTGCTGGAGAAGGACGTGGTGCTCGACGTAGCCAAGCGCCTCGGCCGTTTACTCGAAGCCCGGCTTGGCGCCGAAGTTATTTACACGCGCCAGGACGATACTTTCATTCCACTCGAAACCCGCACCGCGATTGCGAACCGCGAGCGGGCAGATTTGTTCATCTCGATCCACGCCAACTCGAGCCGCGATTCTGATGCGCGCGGCGTCGAAACCTACTACTTGAATTTCACCTCGTCTCCGGAAGCGCTGGAAGTTGCCGCCCGCGAAAATGCGGTGTCGGAGAAATCGATCCACGAACTGCAGGATCTGGTAAAGAAAATTGCGTTGAAAGACAAAATTGACGAATCGCGCGAGTTTGCCGGCGATGTGCAGGAATCACTCTACGGAGGGCTGTCGCTGAACAGTGCCGGAATCAGAAATCGCGGGATCAAGAAGGCGCCGTTCATCGTGCTGATTGGAGCGAATATGCCGTCAATTCTGGCCGAGATTTCGTTCGTGTCGAATCCCACCGACGAGCGAAAACTTGAAACCTCGGAGCACCGCCAGCGCATCGCCGAGTCGCTCTATCGGGGTGTGTCCAAGTACGTCAACGGCCTGAGCGGCGTGAAAGTGGCGAGCAAGATCGACAAACCCGAAGGGCAATAAGCAGCGCCCGGCCCCCGGTAGCTAACCCCTAAGTCAGAACTCAATCGCAAGGGCATGCCCTCCGTGACATTAGTAATGCTTCGACAGATGTTTGCGATAGTAGAAACGAAGCACCCGCGCTAGTGTCGGAGTCATGCTCGAAAAGGTCCGGATACGGAGCGGAAGGGCCATCATGAAGACGGCGTCCTGCTGTGCTCTGATCAGCGTCTGCGCGTTTGCTCAAACTTCTAAAGCAAACTCAGCGGCGGAAACCACCAAACTGGTGGCGCTCGAGCGTATGTGGAATCAAGCCCAGGTTATCCGCGATGCGACTGCCGTCGCTAGCATGATCGGCGACAAGTTCATCAATACCGAATGGGATGGAGAAGTCAGCGATCGAGGGAAATTCCTGGCGGATTTCGCGGATCCTAAGTTCCAACCCAGCCTCATGAATATCCAGGACGTGAAGGTAGATATATATGCCACGACGGCGATTGTGACGGGTACTTATCATACGAAAGGCACGTACGGAGCCAAGCCGTATGAGCATTTCGGACGCTTTACCGATACCTGGGTTTTTCAGGATGGCAAGTGGCTGTGCGTGGCCAGCCATACCAGCCTGCTGAAAAAATAGATCCTGAATCCTGATCCTTCTTTCCGGCCAATCCATCAGCGTTTGAACGTTTTGATTGATTCCGGCATTCTAATGCCGCTGTGGAGGCCTCGTAGCGCGTGCCTTTGGGGCGAAGCCGAGCTGCGCTCAGCTTGGACGGGCGAGGGGCGCCCGTCCCCACACGAACTCACCCATCAGCTTCCCCTCAGGGTGGAAACTTTCTCGGCGTGCCAGTAGTCTAATTCAACAGGATGGGTGTGCCTTTTTTCGAATGAAATTCTCGCGACAACTCTCTGTTGTATTCATGTTTCTTTTTTGCGCTGCGGCCTTTGCTGCTGGGCCACCTGCGCCGTTGCCCGTCTCTCCGACCTCAGTCCTTCCCAGCGCGTTTGCCGGCTGGGAGATGAAAGGCGCCGTCGCTAGGAGTGACGATCCCGCCGCCGCCGATGCAGTGAATGCGCCTGTGCTGAAGGAGTACGGCTTCCAGCGTTTGGAAAAGGCGGCCTACACTCGCGACGACGGCCGCAACCTCGTAGTCAAAGCCGCCGTGTTTGGAGATGCCAGCGGCGCTTACGGCGCCTTCACCTACTACAACTCTGCCGAGATGGGAGAGGAAATAATTGGCAGGCAGGCGGCTTTTCTGAATAACCGCGTGCTGTTCTATCAGGGGAACGTGCTGGTGGATGCGGTGTTCGACAGAATGAGCGTGATGTCGGCGTCGCAACTGCGGCAACTGGCCGGGCTGCTGCCGCAAGCTGAAGGCAACAAGGGGAACCCGCCTTCGCTGCCTACGTATCTTCCGAAGAGTGCTTTCCAGAAGAACTTCGAGAAGAATACGACGAAGTACATTCTGGGTCCGGTCACGCTCGATCGGGTGGGATCGCCTCTGCCGGCTTCGATGGTGGATTTCAAATCTGGCGCGGAAGTTGTGATTGGAAAGTATGCGGCGGACGCGGGCGATGCCACGCTGATGCTCATCGAATATCCAACGCCGCAGATTGCGTCGGAACGACTGCGGCAGATTGACGCCTCGCACGTTGATCCCTCACACCCGGTCCCGCAGCAGCAGCCGGGAGTCGCAACTATTCTTGACGTGGGCCCGTTCTTTGACTCACGCACCGGCCCGATCATCGTTATTGCGGCCGGCCCGCTTTCAAAAAGCGAAGCGAGATCGTTGATGTCGTCGATCAGCTACGAAGCCGATGTCACGTGGAATGAAAATACCTACGTCAGCAAGAAGGACAATCTGGCAAACTTTCTGTTCAATGCGATTGTTCTTTGCGGAATCGTGGTGGGTTTGGCGTTAGTTGCCGGGGTCGCGTTTGGCGGCTTGCGTGTGCTCATAAAACGGCTTTTCCCCGACTCCGTGTTTGACCGTCCCGAGGTTGTGGAATTCATCTCTTTGCACTTGGAAGACGAGGCCCCGCCGCTGCCCCGGAAGCGGTAAGT
>Ga0193751_1000284_pt1 | contig 42843 bp, 39 predicted proteins | sample L1c2metaG_FD_143050 | JGI IMG/M metagenome (GOLD analysis project Ga0193751, IMG submission 143050) | Soil microbial communities from a riparian zone of the East river system, Colorado, United States - L1c2 | ecosystem: Environmental > Terrestrial > Soil > Riparian zone | place: USA: East River...
GGCGCCTCGGTCTTCTGCTTGGCCTCGAGGTCTTCGCCGGTCACCTGGTCGACCGCCTTCATCGACAGCCGCGTCTTGCCGCGATCGTCGAAGCCGAGCAGCTTGACCTTGACCTTGTCGCCTTCCTTGACGACGTCGGAGGTCTTCTGCACGCGGTTGGCCGCGAGCTGGCTGATGTGGACGAGACCGTCCTTGGCGCCGAAGAAGTTCACGAACGCGCCGAACTCCATCACCTTGACCACGGTGCCGTCATAGATCTGGCCGAGCTCCGGATCGGAGGCGATCGACTTGATCCACTTGATCGCAGCCTTGATCGATTCGCCGTCGGCGGAGGCGACCTTCACGGTGCCGTCGTCGTCGATGTTGACCTTGGCGCCGGTCTTCTCGACGATTTCGCGGATCACCTTGCCGCCGGTGCCGATCACTTCGCGGATCTTGTCGGTCGGAATCTTGAAGGTCTCGATCCGCGGCGCGTATTCGCCGAGTTCGGCGCGCGCAGCGGTCAGGGCCTTCGACATTTCACCGAGGATGTGGATGCGCCCTTCCTTGGCCTGGCCAAGCGCGACCTTCATGATCTCCTCGGTAATGCCGGCGATCTTGATGTCCATCTGCAGCGAGGTGATGCCCTGGTCGGTCCCGGCGACCTTGAAGTCCATGTCGCCGAGATGATCCTCGTCCCCGAGGATGTCCGACAGCACCGCAAAGCGCGAACCTTCCAGAATGAGGCCCATGGCGATGCCCGCCGTCGGCCGCTTCAGGGGAACGCCCGCATCCATCAGCGCCAGCGAGGCGCCGCAGACGGATGCCATCGACGACGACCCGTTCGACTCGGTGATCTCCGAGACCACGCGCACCGTGTAGGGAAATTCGTGATGCGGCGGCAGCACCGGGTGGATCGCGCGCCAGGCCAGCTTGCCGTGGCCGATTTCGCGCCGCTTGGTGCCGCCCATGCGTCCGGTTTCACCGACCGAGTAGGGAGGGAAGTTGTAGTGCAACAGGAACGTCTCTTTGTAGGTTCCCGACAGCGCATCGATGTACTGCTCGTCTTCGCCGGTGCCGAGCGTGGTCACCACCATTGCCTGGGTTTCGCCGCGGGTGAACAGCGCCGAACCATGGGCGCGGGGCAGCACGCCGACTTCGGCGATGATGTTGCGGACGGTCTTGGAATCGCGGCCGTCGATGCGCTTGCCGGTGTCGAGAATGTTCCAGCGAACGATCTTGGCTTCCAGCTCCTTGAACACGGCGGCGATGCGCAGCTTGTCGTATTTCGGCTCCTGCCCTTCGGGGAAGTAGTGCGCGATGACTTTTTCCTTGGCCTTGCCGACCGCCGCATAGCGGTCCTGCTTGACCGGGATCGCGTAGGCCGCGCGCAAATCCTGCTCGATCAGTCCGAGGATTTCCTTCTCCAGCACGCTTTCGTCGACGACGGCAACTTCGCGCGGCTCCTTCGCGGCCTTTTCGGCGAGCTCGATGATCGCCTTGATCACCGGCTGGAAATGCCGGTGTCCGAACATCACGGCGCCGAGCATGATGTCCTCGTTGAGCTCCTTGGCTTCCGATTCCACCATCAGCACGGCGTCCGCGGTGCCGGCGACGACGAGGTCGAGCTGGGTTTCGACCATCTCGTCGAGCGTCGGGTTGAGTACATACTCGTCATTGACGAAGCCGACGCGGGCAGCACCGATCGGACCCTTGAAGGGAGCGCCCGACAGCGTCAGCGCCGCGGATGCGGCCACCAGCGCCAGAATGTCGGGATCGTTCTCCATGTCGTGCGACAGCGTGGTCACGATCACCTGGGTCTCATTGCGCCAGCCATCGACGAACAAGGGGCGGATCGGACGGTCGATCAGGCGGGAGACCAGCGTCTCCTTCTCGGTGGGCCGGCCTTCGCGCTTGAAATAACCGCCGGGAATGCGGCCCGCGGCGTAGGTCTTTTCCTGGTAATCGACGGTCAGCGGCAGGAAGTCGACGCCTTCCCGTGGCGTCTTGGCGGCGACGACGGTGGCGAGCACGACGGTTTCGCCATAGGTGGCCAGCACGGCGCCGTCGGCCTGACGGGCGATTTTTCCGGTTTCAAGCCTGAGGGGACGGCCACCCCAGTCGATCTCGACTGAATGAACATTGAACATTTTGGTCTTCTTTCATGGTTTCACGAAAGCAGGGGCGCCTGAAACGCAAAAACCATGCGCAAGATTGCGAGACGCTGTCCGCATTGCGAGAACAGCGTCCGGCGATCCTGCCATGGTCTTTATGTTTCGAATGGCGTCCATCCTTCCGATGGTACGGGCATCTTACCCGTTACGCCCAGCTGCCGGATTGCTGCTGGACACGCCGCGCGGACCCTTCAAAGTCCACGCGCTGGTAGGCGCATGATCTGATCGGAAAACCGGAAAACCACTTTTCCGGATCATGCGAAAACGCGCGCGACATGCGCGCGTGAACTAAACTCAACGACGAATGTTATGCTTTTCGAGCAGCGCCTTGTAACGGCGCCTCGTCTTTCCGCTTGATGTAATCGAGCAGCGAGCGGCGCGTTGCGACCATTTTCAAAAGCCCGCGACGCGAATGATTGTCCTTCACGTGGGATTTGAAATGCCCGGTGAGGTTGTTGATGCGTTCCGACAGGATCGCGACCTGAACCTCGGGCGAGCCGGTGTCACCGGCCTTGTTGGCATTCGTCTTGATGACTTCCGCTTTACGTTCGGCGGTAATCGACATCGTCAAACACTTTCGTTGTTGCGAGCCGGACTGGCAGTCAGTCCGGTCAGGTTGAACACGCGCTTGGGGATGAGTTCGCCATTGCCAATTTCGGCGAGGGCCAGAAGCCGGCCTGCCACCGTGACATAGACTGTGCCGCTACAATTGGGCGCATCCCGTCCGCGCAACAAAACGGCTTGGCCCCGGTGGAGCCTTGCCGCATCAGCCCGTGTGACGGCCATTGCCGGGATGTCGTCCAGCGCGGTCTCAACGGGCATGAGCGCATCGGCGAGGCTACCCTCGCCAGACGCGGCTCTATCGCACAAAGCCTCCAACTGTTCCAGCGGAATCATGTCGTTCTCGCCGAACGGCCCGACCAGGGTCCGGCGCAGCGCGCAGATATGGCCAAAACAGCCGAGAATTCGCCCCAAATCGCGGGCCAATGCCCGCACATAGGTGCCCTTGCCGCACTCGGCCTCGAATACCGAATGGCTACTATCTATCTGTTCCACCAAGGTTAATTGGTGAATCTCGACCGGGCGCGGCTTCAACTCGACGCTCTCGCCGTCGCGCGCCAAGTCGTAGGCGCGCTCGCCCTGGACCTTGATCGCCGAATATTGCGGCGGGATTTGCTCGATCAGGCCGGTGAACCGGGGCAACAGCGCGGAAATCGCTTCACGTGAGGGCCTGATCTCGCTGGTCCTGACGGTGCGGCCCTCGGTGTCGTCGGTATCGCGTTCCTCGCCCCAGGCGACCGTGAAGCGATAGCGCTTGCGGCCATCCATCACGAATGGAACCGTCTTGGTGGCTTCTCCGAGCGCAATCGGCAGTCCGCCCGAGGCGAGTGGATCGAGCGTGCCGGCGTGGCCGGCGCGCTTGGCCTGGAACAGCCGCTTCACAATGGCGACCGCATGGGTGGAGGTCATGCCGATCGGCTTGTCGAGCACGACCCAGCCATGGACGTCGCGCTTGTCGCGCCGCGGCTGGTTATTGTGGCGGGGTGGCTTGCCGCCGTGGGCTTGATTCTCCTCGCGGGAACCGAAGGAAACATTTTTTGCAAGCTCGCCCGATTCACCGACCGGCGGTTCGAGCAGGCTGTTTGTGCGGGTCATGATCAACGGCTCACTTTTCCGAATCCTGCGAATCCGGCGCGAGGTCTCTTTGCACCGCGGGCGTTCGCAGTAATTTCTCTATTCGTTCGGCTTCATCGAATCGGTCGTCTACCCGGAAGCGGACATCGGGCGAAAATTTCAAATTAACGCGCCGCGCCACTTCACCGCGCAGGAACTTCTTGTTGCGTTCGAGCGCCGCGATCACCTTGTCGGTATCGCGCCCGCCGAGCGGCATCACATAGATGGTCGCGAGTTTCAGATCCGGCGACATCCGCACCTCGGGCACGGTGATGATGTGACCCTCGAGGTCCGAATCGTGAGCGCTGCCGTGCGAAAGAATCTCCGCAATGGCGTGGCGCACGATCTCGCCGACCCGCAATTGGCGTTGCGAGCCGCCGGCGGCGGAACTCTTTTTGTGGTGGCGGGGCATTGTCGTCTCTCAAAATCGTCATGCCCGCGCTCGTCGCGGGCATCCACGTCTTTCTTGTTGAATCAGCTAGGACGTGGATGGCCGGGACAAGCCCGGCCACGACGCCGCATTTTCAGTTAAACATCAGCACTCTTGCGAGACTTGGACTCACAGCGAGCGCTGGATCGTCTCCACGCGATAACACTCGATGACATCGCCAACACGCATGTCGCCGTAATTCTCGAACGCCATGCCGCATTCCTGGCCGGACTGCACTTCCTTTACTTCATCCTTGAAGCGCTTGAGCGTCGACAGCTTGCCCTCATGCACGACGACGTTGTCGCGAATCAGGCGGACATTGGCGCCGCGTTCCACCGAGCCATCGGTGACGCGGCAGCCGGCGACCTTGCCGACCTTGGAAATGTTGAACACTTCCAGGATCTGGGCGTTGCCGAGCATGGTCTCGCGCAGCGTCGGGGCCAGCAGGCCGGACATCGCCTTCTTCACGTCATCGACCAGGTCGTAGATGATGTTGTAGTAGCGGATTTCGATGCCGTTGCGCTTGGCGGCGGCCGCCGCCTCCTTGTTGGCGCGGACCGAAAAGCCGATGATGGCGGCATTGAAGCCTTCCGCCAGCGTCACGTCGGATTCCGAGATGCCGCCGACGCCGGCATGCAGGATGCGGGCGGCGACTTCCTCGGTGCCGAGCTTCTCGAGCGAGCCCAGAATCGCTTCGAGCGAGCCCTGCACGTCGGCCTTGATGATCAGCGGGAATTCCTTGCGGCCCGAGGTCTTGAGCTGCGACATCATCTGCTCGAGCGAGCCGCGCATGCCGGAAATGCTGGCGGCGGCGTTCTCGCGCTTCTGGTGCGCGCGATAGCTCGTGATCTGACGGGCGCGGGCCTCGTTCTCGACGACGGCGAGGCGGTCGCCGGCTTCCGGCGGCCCATTGAAGCCGAGCACTTCGACCGGCACCGATGGGCCGGCCTCCTCGACGGTGTCGCCCTGATCGGAAATCAGCGCGCGGACGCGGCCCATCTCGGCGCCGGCGACCACGATGTCGCCAACCCGCAGCGTTCCGCGTTGCACCAGCACGGTCGCCACCGGACCGCGGCCGCGGTCGAGCTTGGCCTCGATCACGGTGCCTTCGGCGGGACGCGCCGGATTGGTCTTGAGGTCGAGCAGTTCGGCCTGCAGCGCGATCATCTCGAGCAGCTTGTCGAGATTGGTCTTGTTCTTGGCGGAAACCTCAACGTCGACGACGTCGCCACCGAGCGATTCGACCTGGACCTCGTGCTGCAGCAACTCGGTGCGCACGCGCTCAGGCCTGGCGTCGGGCTTGTCGATCTTGTTGATGGCGACGATCATCGGAACCTTCGCCGCCTTGGCGTGGTTGATCGCTTCCACCGTCTGCGGCATGACGCCGTCATCGGCGGCCACCACCAGCACCACGATGTCGGTCACCTTGGCGCCGCGCGCGCGCATCGCGGTGAACGCGGCGTGGCCCGGGGTGTCGATGAACGTGATTTTCTTGCCGCTTTCCGGCGAGGTTACCTGATAGGCGCCGATGTGCTGGGTGATGCCGCCGGCTTCGCCGGAGACCACATTGGCATGGCGCAGCGCATCGAGCAGCGAGGTCTTGCCGTGGTCGACATGGCCCATCACCGTCACCACCGGCGAACGCGGTTCGGTATCGGTGGAATCGTCGACAATGTCGAACAGGCCTTCCTCGACGTCGGAAGCGGCCACGCGCTTGACGGTGTGACCCATTTCCTCGGCGATCAACTGCGCGGTGTCGGCGTCGATCACGTCGGTGATCTTGTGCATCGCGCCCTGTTTCATCAGCAACCTGATGACGTCGACGGCGCGCTCCGACATGCGGTTGGCGAGTTCCTGGATATTGATGGCTTCCGGGATGGTGACCTCGCGAACCAGCTTTTCCTTCGGCTCGTTCGATGCGTGTCCCTTGAGGCGCTGGGTACGGCGGCGGAACGAGGCGATCGAACGTTCGCGCACATCATCGGCATTGAGCGCGGTAACCAGTGTCAGACGCCCACGCTGCTTCTGCGGCGCCGGCTTCGCCGTTGCCTTTGGCGCGGCCGCGGGGCGGACAGTGCCGCCCGGGCCGCGACGGACCTGGCGCGGACCGTCATCTTCGTCAGAAATGTCGGCGGCGATACCGGGGGCCCTTGCCACGGGCATCGCCGGGCGGGCGGCGGCGGTGCGGGCTTCGGCCTCGCCAAAACGCTTCTTGGCTTCAAGCTCGGCCTTGCGCTTGGCTTCCTCGTCCTGGCGGTGGCGTTCCTCCTCGGCCTTGCGGCGGGCTTCGGCGGCTTCACGCTCGGCCTGTTCGATGCCTTCCTTGCTATTGCGCCGCTTGGCTTCTTCTTCCGCCAGGCGCCGTTCTTCAACGTCGCGGATTTTGGCGTCGGCAAGCGCGCTGGCGCGCGCGGTACGCTCGTCTTCGGTCAGGGTGCGCAACACCACGCCGGAGCTGCTGCGCGGCGTGGCCGGAGCGGGTGCCGCACGGGTCGCCGCTGTCTTGGCCGGCGTCGCCGCCTTGGCGGCGGCCGGCTCGGGCGGATGCTCGGCCGCCGGGCCGTCACCGCCGACACGGCGCTTGCCGCGCTTTTCCACGACGACCTGCTTGGTCCGGCCGTGGCTGAAGCTCTGGCGCACGGTGCCCGTCTCGACGCGCGGCTTGAGCGTCAAGGTCTTGGTCGGGACACTGAGTGTCTTGTCGCCAGGAGTTTTCGTATCAACCATTCAGCAGTCCTAATCTTGGTTAGTCGTGCGTGTCCGCACAGTCGGTGTCGGCGAATTCTTGGCTGCGTGGCCGGCGGTTCTGTCGTCGTCCGCCATCCGGTATCGGACCAGGACATGGCTGCGTGACAGGAACGTCTCGCTCGCCGGGCCCGCGAGCAGCGCAGCATGTACCACATTTGACCGGCCAAGTGCCAAATCCAATTGTTCCGAAGTCAGCGCCGCGACCACCGGGATTTCGGTGGTTTCATCGCCAATTCCGGTGTTTTGCCTGACCAGGGCGTCCAATTTACGAATTCCGTCCGCAGCGCCGTCGGAAGCATGGATCAGGGCTTTGATCGGGTTTTGGATTTGCCGCCGTTCCAGGGCATCGGCAACCTTGTTGAAGCCGGATATGACCTGCCCCGCTTTGGCGGCCATGGCGAGAGCTTCGATCACGAAACGTACCAGCAAGGTTTCGGTGTCGGCGGCAAGGCTCGGCGCCACGCGCACGTCGCGTTTGAACCCCTTGCCGAATTGGTGACGCCGGATCGCCTCCGCAACCGCATGACGCGAGGCCGAAACCCAAAGGCCCCGGCCGGGAAGCTTGCGTTTCAGATCCGCTATCACCTCGCCGGACGGCGCGACCACAAACCGGATCAGCTCGTCGATCGGCCGCACCTCACGCGTAACCGCGCACATCCGCATCGTCGCGGACCTGTCGGTCCGCGGGCCGTTGTCGAGTTCGGGGTCGGGAAACGCGAGCATTTAGGCGAACATGGCTCCATTCGATCGTCAGGCCGGCTGGCCTTCGGGGGCTTCGGCCTCCTCGGTCTTGTCGAGATCGGCTTGCGTGATCCAGCCCGCCTTGACGCGCGCCTGCATGATCAGGTTCTCCGCGTCGTCGCGCGAGATCTCATTGGCGTCGAGGATGCCGGGGTGCTTAGTCGGCTCGCCGCCTTCCTTGCGCTCGGACCAGCCGATCAGGTCGTCGGTGGCGCAACCGGCGAGATCCTCGACGGTCTTGATGTCGTTCTCGCCGAATTTGACCAGCATCTTCGAGGTCACTCCCGGCACCGTCTTCAGCGCGTCTTCCACACCGAGTTCCTTACGCTTGTTTTCGAGCTCGCTTTCGAGCTGTTCCAGATATTCGCGCGCCCGGCTCTGCAGCTCGTTGGCGGTTTCGTCGTCGAAACCCTCGATGCTCGCCAGTTCCTTGACGTCGACCAGCGCCAGTTCCTCCACCGAGGTGAAGCCTTCCGACGCCAGCAATTGGCCGACCACTTCGTCGACATTGAGCGCTTCCATGAACACCCGTGTGGAGTTCTCGAAATCGGCCTGACGGCGTTCGGATTCCTCTTGTTCGGTCAGGATGTCAATATCCCAGCCGGTCAGCTGCGAGGCGAGGCGCACGTTCTGGCCGCGCCGGCCGATCGCCAGCGACAATTGGTTATTGGTGTCAGGCACCACGACTTCGATCCGTTCGCGATCCTCGTCGATCACGACCTTGGCGACCTCGGCGGGCGCCAACGCGTTGACGACAAAGGTCGCGATATCGGGCGACCAGGGAATGATGTCGATCTTTTCGCCCTGCAATTCATTGACCACAGCCTGCACGCGCGAGCCGCGCATGCCGACGCAGGCGCCGACCGGATCGACCGAGGAATCCCTCGAGATCACCCCGATTTTCGCGCGCGACCCGGGGTCACGGGCCACCGCCTTGATCTCGACGATGCCGTCATAGATTTCCGGCACTTCCTGCGCGAACAGTTTCGCCATGAATTGCGGATGGGTGCGGGACAGGAAAATCTGCGGACCGCGCGTCTCGCGCCGGACGTCGAAGATATAGGCGCGGACGCGGTCGCCGTTGCGGAACACTTCGCGCGGCAGCATCTCATCGCGGCGCACGATGGCTTCGCCGCGGCCCAGATCGACGATCACGCTGCCATATTCGACGCGCTTGACGATGCCGTTGACGATATCGCCGATACGGTCCTTGAATTCTTGATACTGGCGGTCGCGCTCGGCTTCGCGCACCTTCTGCACGATCACCTGCTTGGCCGATTGCGCGGCGATACGGCCATATTCGAGCGGCGGCAAGGTGTCGGCGATGGTATCGCCGATCTGCGCGCCGGGATTGGCTCTACGGGCGTCCTCCAGCGAAATCTGGTTCGCTGAATTCTCGACCTGCTCGACGACCAGCATGTGGCGTGACAACCGCAGTTCGCCCTTCTTGGCGTCGATCTCGGCGTGAACGTCGGTCTCGCTGCCGTAACGGGCGCGCGCCGCCTTGGCGATGGCGTCCTCCATCGCCGCGATGACAATGCCGCGGTCGATCGATTTTTCGCGTGCGACCGCGTCTGCGATCTGCAGCAATTCGAGTTTATTGGCGCTGACAGCTGCCATGGCTTTAGTCTCCTCTCGTGGGATCGGTTTCGCCCCGAAGCAAGCGTTCTGCGGCGAGGCGCTCTTCCTTGGTGTTCTTTGCGGCGTTCTTGTTGGGCTTCAATTTCGGCTTCGGTTTGTTGCTCTTCGACGGGTCACTTTTTCTTGCATGCGGCGGTGGCGGCGGCGCGAGCCCGAGACTCCGGCGCAAGTCACGTTCGGCGGCCTTGCCGCGCCGCATCGATTCCGCGATTAGTTCGTCGGTCAGGACCAGTCTCGCGTCCGCGATATCCTCCATGACCAGCATCACGTCGGCATCTTCGCCCTCGCGCAGGTCATCGCGATGCAGCCGCACCGCATCGCCCTCGACGCCGGCAAGCGTGCCGCGGAACCGTTTGCGGCCCTGATGAGCGACCGCCATCTCGATTTTCACGAGGTGGCCGGCATATCGCTCGAAATCGGAGCGTCGCACCAGCGGGCGGTCGATCCCGGGCGAGGAAATTTCCAGCCGGTAGGCGCGCTCGATCGGATCGGCGACATCCAGCACCGGCGACAACGCCCTGGAGATCGCCTCACAGTCCTCGATCTGCATCGATCCGTCGGGCCGCTCCGCCATGATCTGGACCGTGCAGCCGGATTCTCCGGAAATCTTGATCCGTACCAGCCGATAGCCCATGCCCTGCAGCACCGGAGCCGCAGCGGCTGATATCCGCGCCGCGACACCGGGTTCGACGACAAGGCGCGGCTCGGCAAGCAGGTCGGTATCCAGGGAACCAGCGGTTGGATCGGTCATATCCAGTGTCAATATTTACCCTTTGGGCGGTCTTTAACGTGGCGATCTGGTTTGCATTGGGTTGGGCCGGGGCCCGAAAGCCAAAGCTCCGGTCGATCTGCCTGAGCCGGCCTCGGCGTCGCAAGCTGCGGGGCCCGTCCAGGTAATAAAAAAGAGCGGGTCCGGGGGGGCCCACTCTCAATACGCGATCGTATGAGAACCATAAGTTGCCGCTGATATAGCGGTTTTCCCCCGCTCCGGCAAGGCCCGCAAGGCTTGGCGCCGGCGATTTTGCGGGCCTTAACGGGGTAGTTTCGAGCCTGACCGTTCCTTCACCAAGCCTGTCTAAATTGCCGGAAAACCCGGCGCCGCGTCGGGTTTGAGTGTGTTTCATGACTGTCGCTACCTTGCTTCCCGGACTTGATGAGATCGTCCGACAGGGCGATCCCAAGCGCCTCGCGGAAGTGGCACGTCGGATCGCCGATCTGTTCCTGCAGGGGGCCCAGAGTTTCCGGTCAGATCACGTTGAGCTGTTCGACCGCGTCCTCATCGATCTCGTCCCACACACCGACATTCGCGCTCGCATCGACCTCGCCGAGCGGCTGTCCGCCCTTGCCAACGCGCCCCGCGTCTTGGTCAGGCAACTCGCCCGCGAGGACGAGATTGCGATCGCCGGACCCGTGCTGCGAAGGTCCCCTGTCATCGACGAGGGCGTCTTGATCGAAATCGCGCGCCTCAAGGGCCAGGGTCATCTGCTGGCGATGTCCGAGCGGCCCAGATTGTCGGCCGACCTCACGGATGTCATCGTGCGCCGCGGTGACCGCGATGTCGTCAGGTGCACGGCCGCCAATGCGGGCGCGCTGTTTTCGCAAGCCGGATATTCCTCGTTGATCAAGCGTGCGGGCAAGGACGGCGTACTGACGCTCGCGGTCGGCCAGCGCGACGATCTTCCGGATCAACTGCTGAAGGAATTGCTGGCGGGATCAATCGATGTCGTCCGCCGCCGCCTGTTTGAATTGGTCAAGCCCCGCAAGCAAGCGGCGATCAGCCGGGCGATGAGCGAGATTTCCGGTGTTGCCGAGCGCGTCGAGAGCCGCCGGGATTTTGCGCCGGCGCAACGCGCGATCCTCACGCTGCATCGCGCCGGTGAATTGAACGAAGCCGCGCTGCTGGGTTTCGCCAAGGCCTACAGGTACGAAGAGTCGGTTGCCGCTCTATCGGCGATGTCGGGGGTGAAAATCGCAACTCTCGACCGTCTGATGGCCGGTGACCGTCACGACCCTGTCCTGATTCTCGGCAAGGCGATCGGGCTTGCATGGGCAACCGTGCGCGTCCTGATTTTGCTTCGGTTGGGCCCGGCGCGGATACCTTCTCCAGTCGATATCGAAAACGTGCGATCGAACTACGTCCGCCTGATGCCCTCGACCGCGGAGCGGGTGGTGAACTTTTGGCAAACCCGCCAATCGGCGTGATTGGTGCTGTCGTTGGCTTAGCCCACCCTCCTAAACCTCAGATACGTTGCCTGCCGGCCTTCGCGTTCGGCTTTTCGGCCGTATCGCGTCATCGTGTAATCGGGCCATGGCTCGCGCCAGTCGGAAGCACGCTCCGCGGTCCAGGCGAAATCGGGCGAGCGTGCAAAATGGGCCAGCGTCCAGGCGCAATAGTCGCTGATATCGCTGACGAAACGAAACTCGCCCTCTGCCCGCAGGACCCGCGCCATCGAAGCAATGGTCGCGTCCTGGACGAAGCGCCGCTTCCAGTGCCGCCGTTTCGGCCACGGGTCGGGATGGATCAGGTCGATTCGGGCCAGCGAATGTTCCGGCAGCCACGCCAGCAATTCGGCGGCGTCGCCCGCGAACAGTCGAATATTTCCGACGTTATGGGCCTCGATCTGCGCCAGCACCTTCGCCATGCCGTTGACGTAGGGCTCGCAGCCGATGAAACCGGTGTTCGGACAGGCGCGGGCTTCCGCGACCAGATGTTCGCCACCACCAAATCCGATTTCCAGCCTGACCGCACCGATCGGCGCGCCGAACAGCGTGTCGAGATCGGGCGGTTGCGGGCCGCCAATTGCCAACGAAAGCCGCGGCAGTAAATGTTCGATCAGGTCGGCCTGGTGCGGGCGCAAGCGATGGCCTTTGCGCCGGCCAAAGAACGAACCCTGCGGACGAATGGCGCCGGCCGCACCGGACGATGCGTCGCGATTTCCGCGCTCGCGGATGGCGGCACTCATTGCAAGGTCTGGTATAGCCGATGCAGCAGCCGCGCCCTCGGCTCGATCGACGAAATATACATCTGCTCGTAATTTGTATGGGCACCCTTTCCGTCGACGCCGAGGCCGTCGAGGGTTGCGGTATGGGGCGCGGTGAAATTGCCGTCCGATCCGCCGCCGGTGAAAGTGTCCGAGAGCTCAAAGCCGATGTCGGCGGCAAGCGCTCTGGCGTGTTCGAACAGCGCCGCACCTGCATTGCTCTTCTCATAGGGCGGGCGATTTAATTCGCCTGTCACCTCGACGCGGACACCCTCGGTCCGCGACCTCAGGTTCAAGATCCTTGGCACCAACTCATCGGCATCCGCGATCGTCGGAACGCGCATATCGACCTCGGCATAGGCCTCCTCGGCGATTACGTTCGGCTTGGTGCCGCCTCTGACAACGCCGACGTTAACAGTCACGCCGCGCTTGATATCGTTCATCGCCTCCAGCGTCTGAATGATGTTGGCAAGCTCGCGGATCGCGCTGCGGCCATCCTCGGGCCGCGAGCCGGCGTGAGCCGGGACACCTTTGACGGAGATCTCGAAACGCGCGACGCCTTTGCGGCCGGTGACAATCTTGCCGCCGTCGCGGGCAGGCTCCGTTACCAGCACATATTTTGCCTTGCGTCCTTCGGCCTCGATCAGCGCGCGCGACGTGGGACTGCCGATTTCTTCATCGGAGACGTAGAGGTGGGTCACGCCGAGCGGGGAACGCGCGCCGTCGGTGCAAAGCTGCCGGAACGCGTGATAGGCCAGATAGGCCCCACCCTTCATGTCGTAGATGCCGGGACCGAAGGCGCTGTCGCCCTCCACCCGAAACGGCAGGCGCTCGATGAATCCCAGGGGATGAACGGTGTCGAGATGGCTCAGCACCAGGATTCCGGGCTGCCCCTGACCCCATGACGACCGCGCCAGAATGTGATCGCCGCAGCCGGCATGTCCCGCGACGCGCTCGATCGTAGCCGGCAAATCGCGGTAACCTTCCGCGACCAATGTCGCAAGCCTGTTGACCCGTTCGGGTGCTTCCGTCGGGGTTTCGATTTCGACCCAGCGGCGGATGCCGTCAAGGATGGGTTTCGGATCGAAGGAATTGGCCGTCATCCGCATGCTGTTTGCCCTGTCGTTTTCCGATGTGCGATGGCACATCGGCCAATGACCGCATATTCCAGATTTGGACGGCTCTCAAACCAAAACAAGCATTCAGCGCTTGTCGGGATTTTCGTGCGTGGCGATCTGTTCGACCAACTCCACAATGCTGCGTCGAAGCTTGGCGTCGGTGATGCGCGTGAACGCGCGGGTCAGCGCCAAGCCCTCCGCGGTCGCCAGGAAGTCGGACACGTAAGCCGGCGATGCCGCTTCGGCAAACCCTTCGGTGTTCACCGTGCCGCTCGGGCCTCCTTCAAACAGGAACGATACCGGCACCTGCAATATTTCGGAGATCTGCTGAATGCGGCTTGCGCCGACACGGTTGGTTCCCTTCTCGTATTTCTGAACCTGCTGGAAGGTGAGTCCCAGCGCCTCGCCGAGTTTTTCCTGACTCATGCCCAGCATGATGCGGCGCATGCGCACACGGCTGCCGACATATTTGTCAACAGGGTTCGGCGCTTTGGTCGACATCGCCAACTCTCCTTGGGATTGTCCCGGTGGATGAGCAAAACGAAAACCGAGTATGCCTCGGGCGCCATGACCGTCCTGCTCGGAGAGCTGGCGAGCCGTGTCTCCAGACAATTGAGCAAGGTACAGACGGTCTGTATCGTGGGTTGTATTGCGGCCCAGAATGCGAATTGCACCGCTGGTCTGTCAACTGGTCGATTTCCGAATGCGAAGGCTTTCCGCCGACATTCGACGGGTAGGAGTTGCGGTCACAGGCTCATTTCGCGACGCGTCGGGTGACCGCGAAGAGTATGGCGGCGGCGACGACAATGGCGGTGGGAATGTCGCCAGCACGCGCGTAAACGGTCGGCGGAATCGCAGCAGGCAGGCCGGAATCCAGCACGCCCTCGAGCCCAAGACCAAGCCGGGCAACCATCCGTCCCGCGGGATCGATGATGGCAGATATGCCGGTGTTGGCTGCGCGAACCACCGGCAGCCCCTGTTCGATCGCGCGCAGGCGGGCCTGCTGCAAGTGCTGATAGGGGCCGGTCGAAATTCCAAACCACCCGTCATTGGTGAGGTTGACGATCCAGCCGGGCCGGTCGTTGCGCTTGACAACGTCGCCGGGAAAGATTGCCTCATAGCATATCAGAGGTAGCGCGCGCGGCGCATGCGGGATTTCCATCGTGCGGCGCAGGACGCCCGGAATGAATCCGCCCTGGACCTTGGTGAGCTGCTCCAGCCCGATTTTTTCCAACCAGTCCTGAAGCGGAAGAAACTCGCCGAACGGCACCAGATGCAGTTTGTCGTAAATCGACAGCACACTGCCATCGTGATCGATGACGTAGATCGAATTGTAGGCGCGCGTGATCCGTGCGCCCGGCGGAGCATCGGGCGCGCGCACCGAACCGGTGATCAGGACCGTTCCCCTGGACAGCAGCTCGGCGATCTGGGCCATCGCATCGGCCTCACGCGTCAGGAAAAACGGGAACGCTGATTCCGGCCAGATCAAGATATTGACGTCGCGTATGCCGGTGGATTGCGGGCCCGAGGCGCGATCGGAAAGCGCCAGATACTTTTTCATGACCTCCGGCTTGGCGGCGTAATTGAATTTGACGTCCTGCTGCAGATTGGGCTGCATGATCCGCAGCCTGACGTTTGCAACCATCGACGTCGGCTGCAGGCTTAAGCGAACGGTGCCGAAAATTCCCATCGCAAGCAGCACCACCAGGCCAATCATAGGCGCCAGCCAGGGCATGCGTCCGCGCGAACTTCCATCGATCAGCACGGCTGGACTGGCGAAGATCGCCACCGCCAGAAATGTCAGACCCCAGAGGCCGATCAGCGACGCCGCCTGCGCCAGCGCCAACGGCTCGGTCAGGGCATAGCCGAACGCATTCCAGGGAAAGCCGGTGAGCGCGTGGCCGCGCAGCCATTCGCTCAAGGTCAGACTGGCAGCAAGGGCGAGCACCCGCGAAGCCTCCCTGGTCCATATCAGCCGCGCCAGGCCGAAGCCCAAAGCGGTGAACAATGCCAGGTAAGCGGGCAGGCCCAGGACGGCGAACGGCAACAGCCATGCAAAGGTCGGGGCGTCGACGAGAAAAGCGTAGCCGATCCAGTACAGTCCCGGCACGAAATAGCCGAGCCCGAACCACCAGCCGGCCATTGCCGCCGCCGGTACGCCGCGCAGCCGTCCAGCCGCCGCGCCGTCGATCAGCCATACCACGACCGGAAAAGTCGCAAACAACACCGGCCACGCATTGAACGGCGCGATCGCGAACGCCGACAGCGCGCCGGCGACGAGCGCAATGGCAGCGCGCTTCCATCCCCATGCCAGGATAATCGCAAGACCGGCCGCGCGGAGGTTGCCTGCGGCGGTCACGAGGAGCTGCCTCCATGGCCCGGCGGGCTGGTATTGTCGGTTGGCGGCGCGGATCCTGTCTCGGTCGCGGCTTCGCGGCGGCGGCTTTCACGCTGGGTGCGCACGGCCGCGCGCTCCTTGCGCGTGGCGATGCGCAGGCGCTTGACGCGCCTCGGATCGGCATCGAGCACCTCGATCTCGAAGTTGCCGGGGCCGGAAATGACCTCGCCGCGCACCGGCAACCGGCCGACATGGGTCACGAGATAGCCGCCGAGCGTCTCGACTTCCTCGCCGGCTTCGCCGGTGACGAAGTCCTCGCCGATCACGGAACGAACATCATCGAGGCTGGCACGGGCATCGGCGATAAAGGAATTGTCCGCCTGCCGCACGATCGCCGGCGGCTCGTCGCTGTCGTGCTCGTCGTCGATTTCGCCGACGATCTGCTCGACGATATCCTCGATCGAGACCAGCCCGTCGGTTCCGCCATATTCGTCGACCACCAGCGCCAGATGAATACGCGATGCCTGCATCTGCGCCAACAGATCGATCGCCCGCATCGAAGGCGGCACGAACAACAGTTTCCTGATGATGTTGGCGTCCGAAAGCGGCAGCGCCAGATCGACCGCGCGCAAGTCGAGCCCGGCGGGAAACGGCTTCTTGCGCTTGGCACTGGCTTTGCTTTTTTCGGATATCCGCGCCTTTGCGGTCATGAAGGCCAGGAGATCGCGGATGTGAACGATGCCTTCGGGATCGTCGAGGGTTTCGTTGTAGACCACCAGACGCGAATGTGCGGCGCTTTCGAACAAGCCCATCAATTCGCCTAGCGGAATGTCGCGCTTGACCGCGACGATGTCGGCGCGATGGACCATGACGTCGGCAATGCGGCGCTCATGCAAGGAAAGGATGTTGCGCAGCATGGTGCGCTCGATCGCGGAAAAGCCCACCTCGTCCGGCGTGCTGGCGTCAAGCACGACCTGCAGGTCGTCGCGGACCGATCCCGGCTTCCATCCGAACAGAGCGCGGATCGCTCGCGTCAGCCAGTTATCGCTGGTGGGGCGCAAGACTTCTTGCTGCACCACCGCAGGCAGGTTGCGGGTGTTCCGCGGATTATCGTGGATCGGTTCGGAGTCCGACATCTCAGTCCATCCGCTCCCGGTCCGCGTACGGATCGGGAATGCCGAGTTGCGACAAAATCTCGCGCTCGAGCGTTTCCATGGCCTCGGCGTCGTCGTCGTTCTCGTGATCGTAACCGATCAAATGCAGGAAGCCATGAACCGCCAGGTGGCAGAGGTGATGATCGAAGGGTTTTTGTTCCTCGTCGGCTTCCCTTCGCGTCGTTTCATAGGCGATGGCGATGTCGCCGAGCATGCGCGGCGCATCGTCGGGACCACGCCGACCGCTCGGCTGCAGCGCCGGAAACGACAATACATTGGTCGGCTTGTCGATGCCGCGCCAGTTGCGGTTCAGCGTACGGACGCCCGCATCGTCCGTCAGCATGACCGCGAGCTCGGTTTCGCCGGTATCAGCATCGACCGTCTCCGCCGCGGTCGCGATCGCCCGATGGATGACGGTTTCGGCGTCGGGCTCGGCCTGCCAGCAATCGGCGACGACAAGAACCTCTGATATGGGAAGGGCAAACGGTGCCATGTTTCGGGAATTCTGTTTGCGTTGGGAATTCGCCCCCAGCGCGTTCTCGGCGGCAGTCTTCGGCATCAAGGCTTGCTGGTTGCCGGTCGCTGCGGCAATCCTTCATAAGCCGCGACGATTCGCGCCACAAGTTCGTGGCGGATCACGTCTTCGGCGGTGAATTTCACCTGGGCAATGCCTTCGACGTCGCCGAGCAGCCTGGCGGCCTCCGCAAGACCCGAGGTCTGGCCGTTCGGCAGGTCGACCTGGGAGGGGTCGCCGGTGACGATCATGCGGCTGTTTTCGCCAAGCCGCGTCAGGAACATTTTCATCTGCATCGATGTGGTGTTCTGCGCTTCGTCCAGAATGATGGCGGCGTTGGTAAGCGTGCGGCCGCGCATGAAAGCCAGCGGCGCGATCTCGATCTCGCCGGCCTGCAACGCGCGTTCGACGATGCGCGAATCCATCAGATCGTACAGCGCGTCGTAAATCGGTCGCAAATAAGGATCGACTTTCTCGCGCAAATCGCCGGGCAGGAAGCCGAGCCGCTCGCCGGCTTCGACCGCGGGCCGCGACAGGATGATGCGATCGACCTCCTTGCGCTCGAACAGTTGCGCGGCGTGTGCCACCGCGAGCCAGGTCTTGCCGGTGCCCGCCGGGCCGATGCCGAATACCAGTTCGTGGCGTTTGAGCGCGCGTATATAGGAATCCTGCGCGGCGGTGCGGGCGCGCACCGGGCGCTTGCGCAGGTTGATGGTCTCGAACGACGATTTGACGGTCTTGGCGTCGAACTCGAACAGCGAGCCTTGCGCGATCACCGCGCGAATGGCGCCTTCAACGTCGCCCTGCGCCAGATCGTGTCCCTGCACGGCCTGGGCATACAGCGTCTCCAGCACGCGCCGCGCGGCGTCGCAACCGTCGCGCGATCCGGCGACGTTGATGTGATTGCCGCGCGAATCCACCACGACGCCGAGCCGTCGCTCGATCAGCGCCAGATTTTGCCCGTAGGGTCCAACCAGCGCGGAAGCCGCGCGATTGTCATCGAAATCGATGACGAACTGCGCTTCGGGCGGGATCTGCATATCGCGGTCGAGTTTGCGGCTGGGAGCGAGCGAAGGTGAATCCGATGCGCTTTTTGGCAAGGGTTCAGGCTCCCATTCTCGTTGGAGAAGAATCGGTCATTGGCGAAGCTGTCATTTGTGAAAACGCCGATTGTGGAACGCTTGCGAGTTCGCCGAGCAGGCTATAGCGCTCGAGACTGTCGATCCGCAGCCGCAAGACCTGCCCGATGATATCGGCTGAGGCCATCACATGCGCCGGTTGCAGATAGGCGGTGCGGCCGACGATCTGGCCGGGGTTGCGGGCCGGGCGCTCGAACAGCACATCGACGGTTTTCCCAATCATGGCCTTGTTGAAGGCCGATTGCTGGCTGTCGATCAATTCCTGAAGCCGCACCAATCGCTCGTCCATTTCCGCCGCTGAAACCGTCTCCCGCATGTCCGCCGCCGGCGTGCCGGGCCGCGGCGAATATTTGAACGAATAGGCGCCAGCGTATCCGATTTGTGTGACCAGTGCGAGGGTAGCCCGAAAATCTTCCTCGCTCTCGCCAGGGAAGCCAACGATAAAATCCGATGAAAATGCAATATCTTGGCGGGCAGCGCGAAACCGGTCGATGGCCCGCCGGTAATCATCGGCGGTATGCTTGCGGTTCATGGCGGAAAGAATCCGGTCCGAGCCGGATTGTACCGGCAGATGCACGAACGGCATCAGCGCGGCGAGATCGCGATGTGCTTCGATCAGCGTCGTATCGACATCGCGGGGATGGCTCGTGGAGTAGCGCAGGCGAACGATGCCGGGAATTTCGGCAAGCCGGCGCAGCAGGGTGCCGAGCGACCAAGTTCTGCCGTCAGGCCCCTCGCCGTGATAGGCGTTGACGTTCTGGCCGATCAGGGTGATTTCGCGCACGCCGTGATCGGCGAGCCGTTGTACGTCGTCGACGATTTTGACCACCGCTCGCGACACCTCGGCGCCGCGGGTGTAGGGCACCACGCAGAACGTGCAGAACTTGTCGCAGCCTTCCTGCACCGTCACAAAGGACGAGATGCCGCGCGCGCGAATCGCTTCCGGCCTCGGCGGCGGCAGGAATTCGAATTTGTCCTGAACAGGAAATTCGGTCTCCAGCGCGCGGCCGTCGCTCTTTGCGCGCGCCAGCAATTCCGGCAGGTGGTGATAGCTTTGCGGGCCGACCACCACATCGACCACGGGCGCCCGGGCGATGATCTCGCTGCCCTCGGCCTGGGCCACGCAACCGGCCACCGCGATATTCATCTGGCGGCCATTGCGCGCGGCCTCGTCCTTGACGACGCGCAGCCGCCCGAGTTCGGAGTAAACCTTCTCGGAAGCCTTTTCGCGGATATGGCAGGTGTTGAGGATCACCAGATCCGCATCTTCCGCGCTTGCGGTTTCAACAAAACCCTCACCAGCCAGGGTGTCCACCATGCGCTGGGCATCGTAGACGTTCATCTGGCAGCCGTAAGATTTGATATGCAGTTTGCGCGGCGGCTTCATGGAACCGGAATGCTGGGCCGAAATGGCGCCAATGCGGCGCAAGGCTCAATTATAGACTAAAGCGGCGGAAATCCAGTCTCTACGGTCATTCCAGGGCAATGCGCCGGTATCGAACCCGGAAATCTCGGGATGACGGCCGTTGAGGACCGGCGCACCGTCGCAATCGATAACCAGATTGTCGTCCGCATTCAGGACGTGCGCGCTCAGGATTTGTCGTCATCCAGCGGAACGCAGTACAGTTCGAGCCGGTGGTCGACCAGTTTGTAGCCGAGCTTGCGGGCGATTTCGGCCTGCAGCTTCTCGATTTCCTCGGAGGTGAATTCGATCACCTTGCCGTCGCGCAGATTGATCAGGTGATCATGATGACTGTCGCGCATCTGCTCGTAGCGGGCGCGGCCCTCGCGAAAATCGTGCCGCTCGATAATGCCGGCGTCCTCGAACAGCTTGACGGTGCGATAGACCGTCGAGATCGAAATCTTGTCGTCGACGGCGACGCAGCGCCGGTACAGTTCCTCGACGTCGGGATGATCCTCCGCTTGCGCCAGCACGCGCGCAATGACACGGCGCTGCTCGGTCATGCGCATGCCGGTGGCGGCGCAGCGCGCCTCGATACCGGTAGACTTGAGCGCGGGGGTCGATTTCAGCGCAGTCATTTCAGGGCAGTCGCTTTGGGGCAGTCATCTTAAGGCAGTTTGGGTCGTCTGTCTTTGGCAATAGCACGTTCTGCCACCGCGCGGGCGTTACGACAAGTCGCGCCGCATCAGGAGTGCGTTCAATGGTTCCGCGCCGGCTTGACGGTAATAGCGTTCACGGCGCCCAACAACGGCGAATCCGGCCCGTTCGTAAAGCCGCCGCGCCGGCTGATTATTTTCCTCCACTTCCAGGAATACCCTCCGCACGCCGCGACCGGCGAGATGGCCAAGATGCGTCAGCAACAGCTTGTTGGACAGGCCACGGCCGCGATGGCTTTGGGCGACCGCAATCGAGAGTATTTCGGCCTCGTCCGCCGCGATGCGTGACACCGAAAAGCCAACGGTTTTTCGCCCCATCCTCAGGCGATGGACCAGCGTATTGCGTTCGGTCAGCATGGTCTCGAATTCGCCTTCGCCCCATCCGCGATGAAATGAGGCGCCGTGGATCTGCGCGAGTGCAGCCGCATCGCGCGGGCTTGCGGACTCGACCGCCGCCGCCCCGCCGCCCCATAATTCGGAAAACCATGCCATCATGCCGATGTCGGCTGCGAGGCCTTGTGCAGCGGGTCCTTTGGCGGCTTGGCGTCGGGCGCACGCAGATAAAACGGGCGGGCCGGCGCAGTGTTCGGACTGACCGCGGCTCCGAGCCAGCCCACCCATGCAATGTCGGGCGCCGGCAGTGCGTCGACCTTGAAGGGCGGCAGCGCATGCGGCGGCCAGCGGTCGGCCAGAATCCTGGCGGCGTTGCCCACCATATGGGGTGCGCCGAACCGGCAGGCGCCGAGCGCCTCCTCGATCGGCGCAACCCGTGGCCGGATCAACGAACTGCCGTTGCCGCTGACCACCTGAAGGTAGACATGGTCATGTCGCGCATCGATCGCGGAAATCACCGGTTGCTCGGCGTTCTGGCTGACGACCGGTGCCGCATAGGCCGTCAGCGTCGTCACACCGACCACCGGTTTGTTGGCGGCCAAAGCAATGCCGCGTGCTGCCGAAAGACCGACCCGCAATCCGGTAAAGCTTCCAGGTCCGGTGGTCACCGCGATGCGGTCGAGGCCTGCGAAGGTGACGCCGGATTGCGCGATCACCCGCCCAATCAGCGGCATCAGCGCTTCGGCATGGCCACGCTTCATGGCCTGGGATTCCTGCGCGATCAGCTTGCCGGCCTCGGTGTCCAGCACGGCGGCGGCGCAGGCATCCAGCGCGGTGTCGATGGCGAGGATCAGCATGGCGAGGCAGCGAATAGCGAGTGGCGAATAGCGAATAGAAGGTCAGAACGAATCACCATTCGCCATTCGCCACTCACTATTCGCCTCTCCCAAATTCGCGCTTCCCAATCACATCGGCCGGACTTCGACCACGTCGGGCACGAAATGCCTCAAGAGGTTCTGAATGCCGTGTTGCAACGTCGCCGTGGACGACGGGCAGCCCGCGCAGGAGCCTTTCATGTTGAGATAGACGATGCCGTCCTTGAAGCCGCGGAAAGTGATGTCACCACCGTCATTGGCGACCGCCGGCCGAACCCTGGTTTCGATCAGGTCCTTGATGGTCGCAACCGTTTCGGCGTCGGCCTCGTTGAAGAACTCGTCGGCCTCGTCGGTCGCCTCGTCGCTTCCGGCGCTGCCGTCGGCCAATAGCGGGGCGCCGGACATATAGTGCTCCATGATGGCGCCGAGGATCGCCGGCTTGAGATGCTGCCAGTCGCTGTCATCCTTGGTCACGGTGACGAAGTCGGAGCCAAAAAACACGCTGGTGACGCCGGGCACGCTGAACAGCCTCTCGGCGAGCGGGGAACGCGTCGCGGCCTCGCGGTTGGCGAATTCCAGGGTGCCGCCGTCGAGCACCGCGCGTCCGGGAATGAATTTCAAGGTAGCGGGATTGGGCGTGGCTTCGGTCTGAATAAACATGGTTTTCTCCGGCGTCGCCGGTTCAAGGCCGGCGCGTGAGGGTCTTCTAGCAGATGGCGACGGCAAACGCACGGTCAAGGGGTCGGATGGCTCCCATGCCGACCACCCCCAAGGCGCCTGGTCAAGATAACGCGTCGATTTCCGCGTCGCTCAAATCGCCGGGAACGATCACCACCGGTATTGGAAACGTGCCGACCGCGTTGGCCATCATGGTGATGATCGGGCCGGGACCTTCAGGCCCGGGGTTGGCGGCCAGTACGAGCATGGCGATGTCGACATCCTTTTCGATGACGTCGAGCATCTGCTCCGTCGGGTCGCCCTCGCGGATCACGCGTTCGGGGGTGATCGCGGCAATGCCGTTGGCACGACCGGATGCGCGATCGAGCGCGGCATTGGCTTCCTCCAGCGCCTCGGCGCGCATGATGTCGGCGACCCCCAGCCATTGCTGGTTCTGGTCCTCGGTCTCGATGATGCGTAGCATCACCACGCCGCCGTCGATCCGTATCGCCCAGCGGCTGGCGTAGTAGACCGCGCGGTCCCATTCCGCAGTGTCGTCAACGATAACAAGACATTTTGGCTGGTGACCTGTCTCGTAGCTTCGTCGCTGGGTGGTCATGCATGTCCTGAAGGCTCAACCAAGCAGTCCGCATGCTGCCACGGCGCGGCCATCCCCGACAAGCGGCGTCGCTTCCGCTGTGCGCTGCGTCATTTCCGGTGGAGGTGGCAGGAAGGGGTGCTCCGCCTTCAACCTGGCCGCAACGGAAGCGCGTTCCCTCGCCGATCGGGAGAGATCAAGAGTTCCGCCGCCCAAGGTCTATTGCCGGGCGCCGGAATGTTTTCGGACGAAGCCGACAATGTCTTTCACTGACTTCATGGTTTCGTCGGCGATGGCTCGGGCGCGGTCCGCGCCATCGACCAATATGGCATCGACATGACCGGGGTCTGCGACCAACCGCTGCATCTCGGAGGCGATCGGCGCCAGCCTCGCGACGCAGAGTTCGACCAGCGAATTCTTGAAGCTGGAGAACTGCCCGCCGCCGAATTCGCCGAGCACTTCCGACTTGGTGCGGCCCGACAGCGCGGCATAAATCCCGACCAGGTTATCGGCCTCGGGACGCGCCTCGAGGCCCTTCTCCTCCGACGGCAAGGGCTCGGGGTCGGTCTTCGCCTTGCGAATTTTCTGCGCGATGGTGTCGGCATCGTCGGTCAGATTGATCCGCGAATTGTCCGACGCATCCGACTTCGACATCTTCTTGGTGCCGTCGCGCAACGACATCACCCGCGTCGCCGGACCCGTGATCAGAGGTTCGGGCTGCGGGAAGAACAGTCCGTCGCCGAAGCCGTGGCTGCGGATCGAGTCGCCGAAATCATTGTTGAACTTCTGCGCGATATCACGGGACAGTTCGAGATGCTGCTTTTGGTCCTCGCCGACCGGCACATGGGTGGCGCGGTACAGCAGAATATCGGCCGCCATCAGCACCGGATAATCATAAAGGCCGATGGACGCGTTCTCACGGTCCTTGCCGGCCTTTTCCTTGAACTGGGTCATGCGGTTGAGCCAGCCGACGCGCGCGACGCAGTTGAAAATCCAGGCGAGCTCGGCGTGGCCGGCGACCTGGCTCTGGTTGAAGACGATGTGCCTCTTCGGATCGATGCCGGAGGCAATAAAGGCCGCGGTGACTTCCCTGGTATTGCGCGCCAATTCGGTCGGACCGCCCCACACGTCGATGCCTTGTGTGATCGCATGCAGATCGACCACGCAGTAGAGACAATTGTGCGTCTCCTGCAATTTCACGAAGTTGACGATGGCGCCGAGGTAATTGCCGAGATGCAGGTTGCCCGTCGGCTGCACGCCTGAAAATACCCGTTCAACGATCGCCATGGTCAGCTTCCCGCGCATGTATGCCGAGCGCCGTCCAATGCCGACAGGCGCTCTGCGCCGTCAATTGCCAGCAGGCGCCATGCGCCGTCAACTGCCAATCGGCGCCGTGCGCCGTCAATTGCCAACCGGCGCCAGGCGCCATTGATCGCTGTGTGAGCTTCAGCCGCGCAAGGCGGGGTCCGAGGTCTGTCGAATTGCGTTAACCGCATCACGGAAGCCGATCACGCCGAACAGGGCGAGACAGAGGCCGTAGATGGCGATTCCGCCCGATATCAGCATCGCCACAAGAACCGCCTGCGCGAGGCCATGCGTGCTGCCGCCAGATGTCAGCACGGTCGACGCCGCCGGCCACAGCAAGCAGCCCATCACCAGCGCGGCTGCCATGATGCGCGGCAGCCGCCGTCGTGCCGCGGCGTCGATCGAAAAACCGAACGTCTCAGCGCCGCGCCGGATCAACGTCAGCGCGCTGCTCCAGGCGCCGAATGCAATGCTGGCAGCGATACCGGGTGCGCCGAACAATCGGCCGAGCACGATCGCCAAAACGATCGCGACCACGAGCCCCTTCAACGTCGCCAGCAGCGGCGTGGCCGTGTCGTCGCGCGCAAAGAACGCCGGCGACAGCGCCTTAAACAGCACATGGGCGGGCAGGCCGAGCACAAGCCACATCAGCGCACGGGCGGTGGCGGTGGTATCGGCGGCGGTGAATGCGCCGTGCTCGAACAACATCCGCACGGTGGGCTCGTCGAGCGCGATCAATCCGAGCGTCGCGGGCAAGGCCAGGCCGGCCGCGAGTTCGAGACCGCGTGACTCGGCATGCGTCATGCTCGTACGGTCGTCGACGCGCAGCGCGCGCGCGAGCTCCGGCACCAGCACGGTGCCCATGGCGACGCCGACGATGCCGAGCGGCAATTCGATCAGGCGGTTGGCGAAGTAAAGCCACGACACCGCCGAAGGGGATGTCGACGCCATGATTGCGCCTGCGACAATGAGCAATTGCGGTCCGGCTCCCGCGATCATGCCGGGGATGGCCTTGGCCAGAAAGCCGCGAATCTCTTGATCGAATACGATGCGTATCGGCGTTGCGATGCGGTTGCCGCCGGGACGCGGCATCAGGATCAGCACTTGCACAAGCCCGGCGAGCCCGACGGTGGCGGCGATCACCAGCGCGGCATCGGTGGTATCCGGCCGCCAGATCATGAGCGCGATCATCACGGCGATCAGCGCGGTGTTGAACAAGAGTGGCGAGAATGCCGTGAGCGCGAAGCGGGCTTGCGCATTCAGTAGCGCCATCATCACGGTGGCGGGCGCTGCGAAGGCGAGGTAAGGCAGCATCAGGCGGGCGTCGTCGACGGCGAGCTGCAGAGTCTCCTGCTCGGCAAATCCAGGCGCAAGGGCGGCAATAACAAAAGGCATCAACAGGCCGATCGCGCCCGTGGCCACGATCAGCGCGCCGCTGATAGTGCCGAGCACGCGCCCGGCAAACGCCGCCGCCGCGATTGCGCCTTCGGTCTCGCGCACACGCAGCCACGCCGGCACCAGGGCCGCGTTCAACGCGCCCTCCGTCAATAGCCGTCTTGCGACATTGACGAGCTGAAACCCCACCAGAAAGGCGTCCGCGACGGCGCCCGTGCCAAGCAGCGCCGCGATCATGGCGTCGCGCGCGAATCCCAGAAGCCGCGAGGCCAGCGTTCCCGTCGAAACCGTGAGGAAGGAGCGAATCATCGGCACTTCTATAGCAGCCTCGCTTGCCCGTGGAGGCAGGATCGTGATAGGCGCTGCACCCTATCCGAGCCGGTTTGGACTGGATATTCCGCGCCAACGCAATCGCCGCAACAGGAACTCCTGGATGACTTCAGCGAAATACGACGTTCTCGGGATCGGCAACGCGATTTTCGACGTGCTGGTGCAGACCGACGAGGGCTTTCTGAGCCGCCACGGCATGACCAAAGGCGGCATGGCGCTGATCGATCAGGCCCGCGCCGAAGCGATTTACCGCGACATGGGCCCCGCGGTGGAAATGTCCGGCGGGTCGGCAGCCAACACCATTGTCGGTGTCGCCGGCCTCGGCGCCCGCGCCGCCTATGTCGGCAAGGTCAGGGATGACCAGATCGGACGGCTGTACACCCACGACATCCGCGCCGCCGGCGTCGCGTTCGAGACCAGGCCGGCGGCGGATGGCCCCGCCACCGGCTGCTCCTACATTCTGGTGACCCCGGACGGCGAGCGCACGATGAATACCTATCTCGGCGCGGCGCAGGAGTTGATGCCCGGCGATATCGACGCCAGCCAGGTCGCGGCCTCCGCGTTTGTCTATCTCGAGGGCTATCTCTGGGATCCGGCAAACGCCAAGGAAGCCTTCGTGAAAGCGGCAACGATTGCGCATGATGCAGAGCGTCAGGTCGCGTTGACGCTGTCGGATTCATTTTGCGTCGATCGCTATCGCGGCGAGTTTCTTGACCTTACGCGCAATGGCACAGTCGATCTGGTGTTCGCCAACGAGGCCGAACTGCATTCGCTTTACCAGACGTCGGATTTCGAAACCGCGCTGAAGCAATTGCGCAGCGACGCCAAACTCGCGGTGGTGACGCGCAGCGAGAGGGGTTGCGTGGTCGTGTCAAGCGACGGCGTCACCGCGGTGCCGGCGTTCCCGGTCGAGAAAATCGTAGACACCACGGGTGCCGGCGATCTGTTCGCCGCCGGCTTTCTGTTCGGATTGGCGCGCGACGTCGGTCTTGAAAATGCCGGGCGCCTGGGGGCGCTCGCCGCCGCCGAAGTGATCCAGCACATCGGCGCTCGGCCGCAAGTCTCGCTGAAGCAATTGGCGCAGCAGAACGGCCTGCCGGTTTAGTTATTGACGTGCGGTCGCGATCTCACCCCGTCATGCCCGGGACAAACCCGGCCATGACGAAGTGTGGGGCCTAAGCGTCGTCGCTTAGATCATGCCGCCTTTTGGCCGGCCGCGTCGAGCCCGGCATAGACGCCGCGCTCGAAGCCCGCGAAGGCTTCCAGGCACTTGCCGTCTGCGAACGGCAGCACCTGCATCAGGATCACGCCGGCAACGTCGCGCCCGGGATCGATCCAGAAATAGGTGTTGGCAAGCCCTGCCCAGGCGAGGCTGCCGGGGCTGCGCCCTTCCGGCGTCTTCGCGGTGTTGATCATGAAGCTGAGGCCCCATTTCTTCGCCATTCCCGGAAAGAGATCGACATCGTTGGTGTACATCAGCGCCGCTGATGTCATCTTGGTCACGACGAGATCGCCGATGTGGTTCTGGCCCATGGTCGCGACCGTCTCTGGCCTGAGCAGCTGATTGCCGTTGCCGCGGCCTTTGTTGAGGATCATCTGGGTGAATTTGATGTAATCGCCGGCGGTGCCGTAAAGCCCGCCGCCGCCCATGTGGAATTCGGGATCCTGCTCGAGTTCGAACGGAATCGGCGCAAGAGACCCATCGGGTCCCCGCGCATGCATGCCGACCAGACGCTTGCGCATGGATTCGGTCAGTTTGAAACCGGTGTCGTTCATGCCGAGCGGCGCGAATAGGTGATCGCGCAGGTAGGCATCGAGCCGCTTGCCGCTCACCGCTTCTACGGCCTTACCGACGAAGTCGATATTGGTGCCGTATTCCCAGCGCGTGCCAGGGTCGGTTGCGACCGGGGTTTTGAGCGCATCGTTCTTGCAGGTGGTGATCGACGGGAGGCCTTTCTTTAGCAGATACGTGGCCATGTCGCCGTTCCACAGATCGTAGCAGAAGCCAGCAGTGTGGGTCATGAGCTGGCGCAGCGTGATCGGACTTTTCGCGGGCCGCAGTTTAGGTTCGCCCTTGGCGTCGAACCCTTCGAGCACTTGCGGCGCCGCAAGATCGGGCAGTACCTTGCCGATCGGCGCATCAAGCGAAAGTTTGCCTTGCTCGACCAGCTGCATGGCCGCCGCTGCCGTAATCGCCTTGGTCATGGAGGCGATCCAGAACACGCTGTCAGGCGTCATGGCGTCATTTTTGGACAGGTCGCGTTTGCCGAACGCGCCCTGATAGATCACCTCCTTGCTGTTGGCGGCGATTGCGACCACGCCGGGAATTTCCCTGCCGTCGCTTTTCTGGCGCAGGATCTGATCGATCTGAGCTTTGCTGTGCATGGGTTACCTCCAGATTATTTTTTGAAGCGGCCGATTTTCCTCCCGGGCATCTGCTCCCGCAAGAGCGGCTTCGAGAGCAGCCTAAAGCAAGCCGTCCGGTCGCGATCTCGTGATCGATATCTGTGGAAGGAAGGGACTGAATTGCAACACTCGCCATAATTGGGGCAAATGGGGCAGCAATGTCGGTGATCTTGCGGCAGATCGGCGGTATCCTTCTGGGTTCCGGAACCGAAACCCAAATAAGACATTCAGATCGCAGCACAAAGTGCTTCCGACCGACTAAGACCAAGTGATGGCGGCGTTTGATGCCGCGAGGGGGACTGGATGATTTCGACGTGGAGCGAATGGAAACGGTATCCGCGGACTGGGCGGGGCGAAAACATCGAAGCGCCGATATCTCCGGGCATCTACGAGGTTCGTTATACCGCAACGGGTGCGCTGCATTCCTTCGGCGCCGTCGATAATGTCGCCCAGGCGGTGGCCTCATTGCCGGTCGGTTCCAAATCCTGGTTCGGACGCCGCGAGCCACTGGAGACGCCGGATCTTGAATATCGTACCTGCGCGACTTCCACCAAGGCGGACGCCAAGGCCGTGGCGGAACGGATGATCGGTCGCCGCGAAACCTATATGAGCGGCGCGGCCTGAACGATTTGCATTTTGCCTTTTAGAGCATGATCCGGACCCGAAGGGCCGCGTTGGCGCAAAGTGGAAACCGGTTTTCCGAAAAGATCATGCTCAAACAAAGAGATGAGATCATGAAGCGGTTCAGCTTAATCGCATCATGACTATGCAACGCCCCGGGACTTAAGCCCTCAAATTTGTCCGAGCCAGCCGCGCTTTTGCGGACGGTGCATTACGGCCGGTTTAGGCCTATAATCCCTGCAATATCCAAAAAGTTCGAGGAGCAACGCCATGACCCCGACCGCTGCCGCACGCGCTTCGCATCCCTCTACCCCTTCGCTGCGCGACCGTTTGAAAGACGCCTCGCTGTTGCGCGATCGCTGCTACATCGACGGTGCTTGGGTTGGTACACCATCCCGGCCCGTCACCAACCCGGTCAACGGCGTCGAACTCGCGAAAATACCGGTCATGAGCACGGCGGAAACGACGCAGGCGGTCGAAGCCGCCGAGCGCGCGTTTCCGAGTTGGGCCAAGCTCACCGCCAAGCAGCGCTCCAATATCCTGCGCAAATGGTTCGAGCTGATCGTTGCCAACCGCGAGGATCTGGCGCTGATCCTGACCTCGGAACAAGGCAAGCCGCTCGCCGAAGCACTCGGTGAGGTCGATATCGGTGGCGCCTATGTCGAGTTCTTCGCCGAGGAGGCGCGCCGCGTCTATGGTGAAACCATTCCGACCCAGCGGGCGGATGCGCGTTTGCTCGCGATCAAGCAGCCGATCGGCGTTTGCGGTGCCATCACGCCGTGGAACTTTCCGAATTCGATGATCACCCGCAAGGTCTCACCGGCCCTGGCCGCCGGGTGCACCGTGGTGCTGAAGCCCGCCAACGAGACGCCGCTGTCGGCGCTCGCACTTGCCGCGTTGGCGGAGAAGGCGGGCGTGCCGAAGGGCGTGTTCAATATCGTCACCGGCAATTCGTCCGCGATCGGCAAGGTGTTGTGCGAGCATCCCGCCGTGCGCTTCGTCGGCTTCACGGGCTCGACGGAGGTTGGCAAGATTCTCTATCAGCAGGCGTCGGTCGGCGTGAAGAAGCTCGGGCTCGAGCTCGGCGGGAACGCACCGTTCGTGGTGTTCGATGACGCCGATATCGACGCCGCGGTCGAGGGCGCGATGGTCTCGAAATATCGCAACATGGGCCAGACCTGCGTCTGCGCCAACCGCATCTACGCGCAGGACAAGATCTACGATCAGTTCGTCGAGAAGCTCTCGAAGAAGGTCGCGGCGATGAAGATCGGCGACGGCACCGAGCAGGGTGTGACGCAGGGGCCATTGATCAACATGAGCGCGGTCGACAAGGTCGAGAAGCACATCGCCGATGCGATCAAGGGCGGCGCCAAGATCGTGACCGGCGGCAAGCGTCATGCGCTCGGCGGCAGCTTCTTCGAACCGACCGTGCTCGCCAACGTCAAGCCCGACGCGCTGGTCGCGCACGAAGAAACGTTTGGTCCGCTGGCACCGGTGTTTCGCTTCAAGGACGAGGCCGACGTGATCGCGATGTGCAACAATTCGCCATTTGGGCTTGCGTCGTATTTCTACTCGCGCGATCTCGGCCGGGTCTGGCGGGTCGCAGAGGCGCTGGAATCCGGCATGGTTGGCGTCAACACCGGCTTGATCACGACGGAGGTCGCGCCCTTCGGCGGGGTGAAGGAAAGCGGGCTCGGCCGCGAAGGCTCGCATCACGGCATGGAAGAATATGTCGAGATCAAATATGTGATGATGGCGGGGCTTTAACCGCGCATCGTTCGCCAAGGCCGGCCTCGGGGTTCGCCTCCTGGGATCGGCGCGCGGGACTACAGACCGAGCGTGACTTCGGCCCAGTGCACAACGACCTTGCTGTTGAGGAAATCGATGACACTGGGCTCGATCGTTCCGGGGTCGCCGTGGGCGACCACCGCGGTGGCAACGACGGCGTCGCAGCGGTCGTTGAATGCCACCGACAGTGCCGAGTTTGGCGCGCGATACGGCTCGGCGATTACATAGGCGCGGCTGCGGCCCTTCATCCACGCGACATTGATGGGACGGCCCGGTCGCAAAACCGAAGGCTTTTCGCCCATCAGCCTGAAGTCGCTCAGCCGCTCGAGTTCGGTGTCATCGGCAACGCCGGTTTGACAATTGCAAAACCCGATCTTGGCGCGGATGTAAAGCTTGACCTCGACCCCGCAGTCCGCCGCCTCGCAGCGGAATGCTTTGCCCTTGCCCCATTCGTCGGTCGGGTACGGCCATTGCACTTCCGAAAAGTTCGGATGGCCTGGGGTCGCCACCGCCGCGCCATGGCGGCTCAGGACCGGCCATGCGAAGAAGGCCGACGCGCCGGCGAGCGCGCCGAGCCCGAAGCCAATGACCCCTGCAATGACGGCTACTCTTTTCATCGCCTTCGCTACGCTGTCCTAATTGCTCGCGACGAAAGCCCGGGCCGCGGCAAGTGTCGGCCGATCGGAGTCCGAGCCGGCCGCAAGGGCGACCAGCTTCTCATACGCCGCCTTCGCTTTCGCCGTGTCGCCGAGCGCCTGTGCCGCCTTTGCGGCGCCGACATAGCCATTGAAGCGATTCGGCTCCTTGGCCATCGTGGCCTCGAATGCCGCCAGCGCTTCCTTCGCCATGCCGCGATCCAGCAGCATGGAACCATATAGTTCGCGCGCCGGCGTCAGCGGTCCGGGCGTGACCGGCGACTTTTCCGTGTTGTCCTCCGCGTCGGCAGCGGCACTCATCGCCTTCAACGCGTCATCGGATTTGCCGTCCGCGTAAAGCACCCAGGCATTTGCTATCTGGGCCTGGACATCGACCTGGTTCGCCCAGTAATTGTTCTTGGCCTCAAGCAGGCTGTCGCGAATTTCGGCAAGCTTCGCCACATCGACCTTGGCGGCGGCCGGATCGCCGGAGCGGGCGGCGCCGAGCGCGCGCGCGAAGTAAGTGATCGCCATCACGTGCTGAAGCTTGCTTGGCTTGACGTCGAGACTGGCCGCGGTCTTCCAGTCGCCGCGCTCCACCGCGTAGCGCGCCGGAGCGGCGGCCCGTGAAAAGGTACCGGCGAAGGAATCCGGATCGACCTGCTTTGCCTCTATTTCGTCGATGACAGCGTGCGCCGCCGTGTCCTGACCCTGTTGCAGATAGGCATAGACAAGATAATCCTGCCCATGCAGTTGGTCGGCGCTTTCCTTTGTTGCCTTTGCGGCCTGCACCGAAGCCAAGTTTGCCGCGATCGACTCCTTCCAGTAACCGACGCGCGTGAAAATGTGCGACGGCATATGTTGCGCATGCGGCGCGTTCGGCGCGATCTTGGAATAACGCAGCGCCGCGGTGAGACCTTTGGCGGCGATCGGTGGATAATCATACAGATGGATCAGATAGTGGGCGACGCCGGGATGCTGCGGTTGCCGCTGCCAGATCGGCTCCAGGATGGCGGCTCCCTTGAGCTGGTTGGCGTAGGTCTTGTCGGCGGGCGATGCCGCCACATTCAACGTGATCGCGTAGAAAATCTGTGCCTCGTCGTCGGCGGGATATTTTGCCGCCAGCGCTTCCATCTTCTTCAGATAGGACTGCACGCGCGCCTGATGCGGGGCCTTGTCGTAATCAACATACATCACCGCCAGCGCGTCGATGTAATCACGCTCGCGTTCGGTCTTGGCACCGACCGCTTTCGCCTTCTCGATCGCGGAAAGCCCGAGCGGAAGATTGGCCGCCGGAATAGGGCCGTGCGGATTGCTAAGAAGGGACAGCGCAATACCCCAATAGGCAATGGCGCATGCCGGATCGGCCTTGATCGCCTCTTCGTAAATCTCTTTCGATTCCGCGTACCAGAACGAGTGCTGGTATCGCATCGCGCGATCGAACCGCCGCTGCGCGGTTTCGTCGCACGAGGTCGCGAAATGCACCGTGCCTAATTTTTGATCCGCATCTTCCTGGGCTATCCCCGATGCGCAGGGTGCAAGTAACGCCGCGGCCGCAATCGTTGCCGTAACCAGAAGTTCACGCATGACATTTCTCCCGGACCTGGTGAAGGATGACATCCGCTAATGGATCGCCGCAAGCATAGGCCGTTGTGACAGCGAACTCAACGCGGTCGTATCTTCGTCCCTCCGCATGGCCGGCCGTGATCCCTCTATCGCCGCAGCACCGCGATCATGCGATTGGCGAAGGTCAGGCGTTCGGCCATCACTGAGACAAAATAGGTCAGCAACTTCTGGCCAAGCATCGGATTTTCGATCTTGAGCGCCTCGTATTGATGGGCGCTCAAGACGTAGAGAATGCTGGAGATCTCGGCCTGGATCGTGGCGCTGCGCGGCGCGTGTGACACCAAACCCATCTCTCCGATGGTGGTATAGCGGCCGAGGCTTCGCACCCGCGTGCTGCCGCCGTCGCCGGTGGCGATCATGATCCCGACGCGTCCGTCCAGGATGAAATGCATCGAATCGGCGGCGTCGCCGGCGCTGACGATAATCTCGCCGGTGTCGACCTCCAGGCGTTCGCAGCGATGGATCAATTCCGCGGCGTCCTCTTCCGTCCCGAGAATGCGGGTGAACCAGTCGCGCAAAGAGGCTTCTTCCTGCAGGCGGCCCTGATGCTGCGCGATGATCTCGTTCTCGCACCATTCGAGCGCGTGATCCAATTCAGGCACGATCAGGACCTCGTTCGAGATGAACTCGCTCGATCGCAACGCCTTCTCGGCCGCAGACGGAAGGTGCACCAGCACCAGTTTGATGCCGCGGTCCTGGGCCGTCCGCTTGATCTGGGCGAAACTATACGCCGCCGAGGAATCGATGCCGGTGACGAGCTTGAAGTCGAACACCAGAAAGCGACATTCCGGATGGCGCGCAAGCAGCGCCTTGACGTGCTGGAACAGCCGGTTGGCCGAGCCGAAGAACAGATAGCTCTGCAGATTGAGGCCCTGGATCTTGCCTCCATGCGCTGACAACACGGCCTGGTCCTCGCGCGCGCGGTCGAGCGAGCTGCGATACTCCGAGCCGTCGAAGCTGTATTTGATGGAATCGATGCGCGAGGCGCTCAAGGCAAACGTCGCGCAGCCGATCACGACGCCGATCAGGATGCCGGCGATGAAACCCCATTGCACGATGATGACGATGATCGCGAGCAAGGACACATATTCGATGAAGGAAAGCCGCCGCCGCGACTGGACGATCCATTTGTGAAGCTGGTCGGCTCCCAGATAGATCAGCAGGCCGCCGAGCACGAACTTCGGCATATAGCCGAGCAGCGTTGGCGCGAAGGCCAGCATCAACAGCGAGATTGCAGCGACGGTGAGCCCGGACAGCGGGCCGGTGCCGCCGCTGTTGAAGTTGAGCACGGACCGGCTGATGGAAACGCAGCCGGTATAGCCGCCGAGCGCGCCCGAGAGCATATTGGCGATGCCGGTAACGTTCAGCTCCCGCTCCAGATTGGCCTCGCGCTGCAGTGCTACTTCGATGCCCGTGGTGTTGAACAGGGTGCTTGACGCCGTGACGAAAGCAACCGCGATCAAATTGCCCGACAGCTCCGGCAAGTCGTACCAGGGATAGCTGCGGATGGCGTCGACGTTCCACGGCGACATGAAGGTGCCGCTCGGCGGCGGCTGAAAGGTCCAGCCCGCGGCCTGTGCCTCGGCTGATGAGATGCCGGCGAGCCAGAACACGACATGTGCGGCAATCACGCCGCCGACGAGGATGGCCGGCAGGCCAAACGATGTGCGGGAGCGGTGCCAGGTCAGATAGAGCACGACCGCCATGGCGCAGGCGGCCGCCAGCTCGGACAGCGTCAGCATATCTCCGAACTGACCGAGCGTTGCCCATTGCGGGCGCTGGCCGGTAATGACGCGGACCGCACCGAGCAGGATCAGCCAGCCGGTCGCGCCGAGAAATCCGCCGACCACCGGATAGGGCACGTAGCGGATCGCCCGCCCCATCCGTGTCATCCCGAAGCCGCAGAGCACGATGCCGGTTGCGATGGTGGCGAGCGCAAGGGTGATCAGGGCCGGCGGCAGCAGCGCCGCCGATGGATCGGCGGCCATGACTCGTTCCACCATCGATGACGCCAGGATGCCCGTCATCGCCGCGGTGGAGCTTTCGGGCCCCGCGATCGCGATGGGCAATGAGCTTCCGAGCGCGACCACGGCCGCGAGAACCGCCGACGCGATGAAGGTCGCGGCGACGCCATAGGACAAATACGGCGTGAGCGGTCCGGAGAAGATCAATAGCGAATAGGACAAGCCGAAGGTCACGCTCAACACGCTGGCGGCGCTACCGCCGAGAACGTCTTTGAGCGCCGCGCGCAGCGCCAGTCTCGGACGAAGTCTGACAGATTGACCAGTCACGCGCGTTTGCCCCCGACATCGCTGTCAGTGGTAGACGACTGCCTCGCGCGAGGACAACGTTTTTTTTGGCCGGAGCCTTGGTGGAACCCGAAGGGCGCGAACGCACGAGGCCAGGCAGGCTTTCTTGCAAAGCCTTCGACCGAGTTTCCGCAATGCACACGATTAATCGAGACGATGCTCACCCGTCCTTCGCGCTCGACAAGCACTGCGTCGGCGTCGGTCATGTCGGCGGGCTCCCGTTATTCTTCATTATTGTTTATTACCGTACTCAGCGCTCGATCACCCAGCGCGTAACGGCTTGATGATAGTTGAACGGACCAGGTACGGTCATGTGGGTCTTGAGGTAGCTGAAACCGGCCTTCTGTAGCGTGCGATTGGGTGCAACGTTGAAAGCATTCGGTTCGCAATAAAGCCGCTTCAACTTCAGGCGCTCGAAATAAATATCGACACTGCGCCGCACACATTCGACGCCATGACCCCGTTTCCTGCGCTCGGGATCAACGACGTGTAGGTGCATACTGGCTTGTTCTCCACAAGCGATTTTATCGGAAGTCGAAAAGCCAATGGGCCGATCGTCCAACAGCCAGATGACGGCAAGCCAGGCTCGCTGCTCGATCGGCCGGGCGTGCTCACGCCGGAAGCGATCGAACCAGCTTTCCCGGGTGGGCAGACGTGTGGGATCGACGCCGAGAATTTCCAGATGCTCCGGAGTTGAATTGAGAAAGTAGTCGATAATGATATCGACTTCGGACTCTTTCATTTCCCTGACCGTCAGCGTCATCACCCGACTCCTGCAATCTTTAGATCGGTACCCGTGATGCGGCGATAGGCTTCGAGATAGCGCTTGCTGGTGGCGTCCACGACGCTGGCCGGCAGCGGCGGCGGCGGCGCTTCGCCGTTCCAGCGCCCGGCGCGGCGCTCGCCATCGAGATAATCGCGCAGCGGCTGCTTGTCGAAACTCGGCTGCGGCTGGCCCGGCTTATAGACGTCGACCGCCCAGAACCGCGAGCTGTCGGGGGTCATCACCTCGTCGATCAGGATGATGCGGCCATCGGCATCTCGGCCGAATTCGAATTTGGTGTCAGCGATGATGATGCCCCGGCCCCGGCCGATCCTCTCTCCGAGCGCATAGACCGCGCGCGTCATGCTCTCCAGCGTGCGGGCTGCCTCACTGCCGACGATTTCGCGCCTCCTCGCAACCGTGATGTTCTCGTCATGACCGGTCGCGGCCTTGGTGGCCGGGCTGAAGATCGCGGGCTCGAGCCTGGCGCTCTCGATCAGGCGGGGCGGGAGCTTCTCGCCCGCCAGCGTGCCGTGGGCGGCATATTCCTTCCAGGCTGAGCCCGAGAGATAGCCGCGGATCACGCATTCGATCGGAAACACCGTTGTGCGGCGGCACAACATCGCGCGTCCTTCGAGCGAAGCGCGATGATTTTTCAACGCAGGCACTTCGCCGATGATGGTATCGGCGTCGGCGCTGATCATGTGATGCGGGAGCGCGCTTTCAAATTGGTTAAACCACCAGGCGCTGAGCTGGGTCAGCACCGCGCCCTTCATCGGAATCGTCTCGGCCATGACCACATCGAAGGCGCTGATGCGATCGGTGGTGAGCAGCAGCACGCGGTCGTCGCCGACCGCATAGATATCGCGCACCTTGCCGCGCCCGATCCGCGGCAGGGGCAGCTCGCTCGCAAGCATGGTGGTCATAAGTCGAACTTTCGCAAGGAGCGCCGCCGGCGCCGATGCGCCGCGGCGAAAGCGGGTGATCGGGATAGCTCACTCCGGAAGCGGAATGAACTCGTGTTCGTTGGGGACGGCAGCGAAGCGGCCAACTTTCCAGTCCTGCTTGGCCTGCTCGATCCGCTCCTTGCTGGACGAAACGAAGTTCCACCAGATGTGGCGCGGACCTTCCAGCGCATCCCCGCCGAGAAACATCATCCGCACCGGCTTGACGGCCTTCACGGTGATGCGATCACCGGGACGAAAGACCAGCAGGCGCGGACCTTCGTAGCGTTCATTTGATATCTCGACCTCGCCGTCAACCACATAGATGGCGCGCTCTTCGTGGTCGGCGTCGAGCGGCACGCTGACGCCTTCTTCCGCAGTCACCTCGGTATAAAACCACGGCGACACCATCGCCACCGGCGATGTCGCGCCGAACGACTGGCCTGCGATAATGCGCGCGGCGACGCCGCGATCCCGGACGACCGGCAGATCGGCGGCGGCGTAGTGCTGGAACGAGGGCGCGATTTCCTCCGACCCCACGGGAAGCGCGATCCAGCTCTGCAGGCCGAGCATCTTCTGGCCGTCTCTGCGCTGCAGGTCCGGCGTGCGCTCGGAATGGGCGATGCCGCGGCCCGCGGTCATCAGGTTCATGGCGCCGGGCTGGATTTCCCGGACGTTGCCTTCGCTGTCGCGGTGCATGATGCTGCCATCGAACAGATAGGTCACGGTGGCAAGCCCGATATGCGGATGCGGGCGCACGTCCATGCCCTTGCCGGCCATGAACTGCACCGGTCCGAAATGATCGAAGAAGATGAACGGGCCGACCATCTGCCGCTTGCCGTGCGGCAGCGCCCGGCGCACCGCAAAGCCATCGCCGATGTCGCGGGTGCGCGGCACGATGACCAGTTCCAGCGCCTCGCAGGATTTGACATCGCCGAGTACGGGATCGTTGTCGGGAAACCAGCTCATGGGTTTCTCCATTTTTTGTTGGCTGATATCATAACAGCAATTCTCACACGTCGTCCAAGCGTCGAAATCTCATCACAGCGCCGTCACTCCGCCGCGGCGATCCGCGGCCGTCCGACATAGCCGGTCTCCTCGCCAAAGCGCTCGACCATCACCTCGGTGAGGTCCTTGGCCTTGTCGGTGACGCAGGCGCCGGAGCGCACCGCGTAGCGATCCTGATGGGCAAGATGTGCGGGCGCCGTGCCCTGCTCCAGCGCGCGAGCCGCATCCATCACCAGTTTGCGGAAATGCATGATGCCGAGATCGGTGGGCCCGAGATGTTCTTTGGTACGGTCGGCGATCGGGCCCTGGCTATCCTGCACCGCCGCGTCCTGTTCCGACACGCCTTTGATGCCGGTGTAGCTTCTGGTCTTCTGCAGCGTGCGGTCGATCAAATAATCGTTGGTCTTGTTGCGCAGCGGCACGTAATTCTCGTCGACCACAGCCATCACGCCGTTGCCATGGGCGTAGCCGTCCCGCTCTGCCTCGGTCAGCGGGCGTTCCGGATTCCAGGCATAGGTATAGATCCAGCAATTGGTATCGGTCACGGGGACAAAACTCTGGCCGAAAATATTCTCGCCCGGCATCGAGCTCGGCGCATAGGAGTGCACCGGCATCAGGAACTGGGCGATGCGCCAATAGATGTTGCCGTCGCCGGCAAGCCTGCCGCCCGCGATCGCAAGTCCTGCGTCATGCGGATTGATCTTGATGACGGGGCGGGGGTCCTCGGCGATCCAGCGCATGTGATCGGTATTCATGCGCGCGATCGGATTGATGAAGTGCTGCTTGATGTCGAGGAGTTCATCCTCGTCCTTGTCGAAGCTCAGATGCGCGAAGGTGAAATGTGCGGTGTCGATCGAGCCTTCCAGCGCCTGCACCCAGTTGCAGTCCTGCCATTTCTTCGAGACGTAGCGGTGCGAGGCCGGCAGCAGCGCCATCTCCAGGTCGGGCAAATCAGGCATTTCGCCTGATGGCCCCATATAGGCCCAGATCATGCCGCCCCATTCGCGCACCGGATAGGATTTGATGCGGATCAGGTCCTTGGCGCTGAGATCGGGATACGATGTCGGCATGTCGACGCAAGCGCCGTCGGTGTCGAATTTCCAGCCGTGATAGACGCAGCGGATGCCGCATTCCTCAACGCGGCCGAGCCAGAGATTGGCGCCGCGGTGCGGACAATGTTGGTCGATGATTCCGGCCACGCCCCTGGTGTCGCGGAAGGCGAGCAGCTCCTCGCCCATCACCACGATCTTCTTCGGCGGGCAATCGGCTTGCGGCAATTCCGCCGATAGCAAGACCGGCAACCAGAACCGCCGCAGCAATTCGCCCATGGCAGTGCCGGCACCGCTTTCGGTGAGGAATTTGTTGTCCTCCGCGCGGAGCATCAAGGGCCTCCGGGATTTTGGCTCGCTTTGGTGCGAGATTGACGCAGCAAAGAGGTGGCGTCAACGCAACTTGTTCTCGCGGCGCCGACGCGCCCGAGTCGTGCATCATCCGTCCGCCTCGCAAACGAGGGCGCAGGGAATACCGGGCGCTCGCTGCGCCCGCAGCCTCGCATGCAAAATAAAATAAGCATACGAGTGTAGTCACCACGGTCACACCGGAACACCCGGCATTCCCCGCACAATGGTTTTACGGCTTATAGCGGGCTCTCCCCGGTGACCGGGCTTTTTTGCCACCGTCGCCTCACGGATGCTTCCGCGAAACTTGACGCCAGCGTCGGGGCGTCAGGACCACACGCCTTCGCCGTCCGCGTTAGCGCTATTCGTCAAAAACGCCGCCGCGTCCACCGCATTCCGCCCCGCGTTCGTGACGATCGCGAAACGCCCCTTCGAGGAGCAGAACGCGCGAGTTGTAAAAGCGATTTGCCCGACGCCCGAAGCGAAATATTTTTTCGAAGAGGACTGGACAGGTAGCATCGGCCTGATCCGCCTCGATAAATTAGCGTTTTGGCGCAGACGGATCGAGGCCCGCAGCGAGCGCGTGGAGCACATGGATCGGGAAGTTTCTTCGTCACGAAGCACGAATAGCTCCGCTAGCTCGTGCCGGCTGGGCAATTCATGGAGAAATCAAGCCTTGACGTCAAAACACATATGTAACACAGTGTGTGTAATATCGGGAGGTGGTCATGGGAAAGTACGAACCCCTCGGGACATTCTTGCGGGAGCAGCGCGCCCCAGAGGTGCCGCTGACATTCCGTGAGATCGAGAAGATCACGGGCGTGAAATTGCCGCCGAAGGCGCAGCACCATCGCGCGTGGTGGAGCAATAATCCCTCCAACAACGTGATGACGAAGGTCTGGCTGGAAGCAGGCTACGAGAGTGCGCGGGTCGATATGAGCGCGCGCAAGCTCGTGTTCCGTCGCGTCGGAAAGGCCGGAACCGGAGAAGGAGCCGCGCCGCCGGCCGCAAAAAAGGGCGAACGTCATCCGCTGTTTGGTGCATTGAAGGATGTTACGTTCATCCCGCCGGGAGTCGATCTCACCGAGCCGGCCGATCCCGATTGGGGCAAGGTCTACGACGACTGATATGCAGCCGCTCTTGCTCGACACCCACGCAGCGATTTGGATCACGCGGAATGAACGGCTTTCGCCGCGGGCGGCAGAGGCCATGAACGCCGCCCATCAGGCGGCCGGAGCGGTTTCCGTATCAGCAATCACCGCATGGGAGGTCGGTCTGCTCGTCTCGCGCAATCGATTAAACCTGCTGATGACACCACAGCGATGGTTCGCTCGTCTCCTTAATGTCCCTGGAATGCGGCTCGCCGCACTTTCGCCGGACATCCTGATCGCGTCGTCATTCCTGCCGGGCAATCCGCCTCGTGATCCCGCCGACCGCATCATCCTGGCGACCGCACGCGACCTCGGCGCCACGCTGATTACGCGAGACCGCCTGATGCTGAAATATGGTGAGGATGGTCAAGTCAGCACAATCCCGTGCTGAGGCGCTCTATCGGCGCGCGTCGCACTAGCCGCACCCAACGTCCGTGACGATCGCGAAACGCCCCTCTTTCGGGACGGGATGGCTCGACCCATGAAGTGATTTGGGTCAGGCGCAAAACGAAATATCTTTGCAAATGGGGCTGGACAGCCGAATGGCCACGGAGCCCGTCGGGCAAATCACTGCACGAGCCGTTCGGCCCGACATCGCGTACCTAAGGACGTGGGCGCTCAACGACGATCGGATCATCGATGTCCGCTTTGCCGCGCACTACGGACTCGAGTCGGACATCGCGCCATGTCCGAAAAGTGCCAAACTCGGAAGTCGCGCCCCTTCTCATTCGATCACCTCATTGGCGCGAAGCAGCAACGATGTCGGTAGCTCAAGTCCGAGCGCTTTCGCGGTCTTCAGATTTATGATCACCTGGAATTTGGTTATCTGGTAGTAGGGTATATTGGCCGGGCTGGCGCCTTTCAGGATTTGTGCAATTTGTTCGGCGATGTGGAGGGCGCCTTCGACATCGTCGGGCGCATAGGCCATGAGGCCGCTTAGTTCGCAAGATTGGCGATATGGGAAAATCGCCGGTAGCCGAGCCCTTTCGACCAACTCCACGATCAACCGCAGGTAAGTTTGGTTTGGCACTGATCGGGCTATGATGAGCGCTTCAGCCCCCGCCTGCGCCATCGACGCGATTACGCGGCGATATACCGCTGCCTCCAAGGGATAATCGAGTGGCGGCCCGATGAGAGAAATTTGTGCCCGCTTCGCGGCATCTCGCATTGCCAATCCTTCGGCGTCCTCCCAGTAGGACGGCGCAGCAAGAAATCCGACTTTGGATACTCCCGGGACAGCTTCCTTTAGCAGTTCGACATACTTACCCGAGATTTCGGGACCAGCATTGATGCTAACCCCCGTGATATTGCCGCCCGGCCGAGCAAGACTGGGCACGATACCGTTTGCCACGGGATCGCTCGCCCAAGCTACGATGGGGATTGTGGTTGTCGCCGCTTTGAAAGCGAGCACCAAGGCGGTTTGGTCCGTATAAATCAGGTCTGGATTGCTGCGCACCACATCGCGCACCAACTCGGAAAAGTCTTCGGTCCGCCCCTCGAGAGAAAATTGCTCGACCACAAGGTTCTGTCCCGCGACAAAACCCAGCCGGCCAAGCTCCTCATAAAACTTCCAAGCCAGAGTGCCTTTTGTATTTATGGCCTTGATGTTCTCGGCTACCGGTAGCGTGGAGTGAACCCTTGCGATGCGGTAGACTTTCGCCTTCTGCTGCGCCCGCGCCGTGAGCGGCCATGCTGCTGCCGCGCCGCCAACAAGCGTGATGAATTCACGGCGCCTCATGGATCGCCTCCCGCAGTCGCCGAAGCCTATCATTGACGGCTCAGTCTTGCATCACAGCAAAAATCGACCATCAACGACCGCTCTGGGTCGATGCTGTCGAAAAAGGCTTGAGAATATCTCCGAACAGTGATTCCGGTGATTCATGGGGCCACTGCGTGGGAGGCGGCGATGATGGGTCGGCAGATCGGTGATCAAACGAGCCTATTCTATGAGTT
>Ga0193751_1000285_pt1 | contig 42620 bp, 40 predicted proteins | sample L1c2metaG_FD_143050 | JGI IMG/M metagenome (GOLD analysis project Ga0193751, IMG submission 143050) | Soil microbial communities from a riparian zone of the East river system, Colorado, United States - L1c2 | ecosystem: Environmental > Terrestrial > Soil > Riparian zone | place: USA: East River...
AATCTGCGCTACACTCTGTCGGCATCGGGGCGCTCCTCGAATCGCTCGAAAGTTGTTGCTGCACAACCACTTTCGCTGATTCGGCGCCCCGATGCGCCTGATTAGTGTGAGATATCCGGGCTAGCCGCCGGTTGGATGGCGGACGTTGCTCGCGCCTGTCGTGACCGCCGATGCGAAGTCGATCCGAATGATCCGGGCGCGATGGATTCTCGTTGCCGCCATGCTTGCCGCACACGCAGCGAGCGACCGGCTGCAGGCCAAGACCGACGCCCCGGCCTCGGGCTCGCCGGCGCCATCGGGCGACATCAACGTCAATCCCTACGGCGATCCGATCTGGCAGACCAAGCCCGCGCGTTCGAAGCCGCAACGGCACGTCAAACGCACCCGGTCGAAGCCGCACGTACATGCCGGGCGGGCCCGGGCAAAGCCGAGCCGACATGCCAAGGCAACGAAGCCGCTCGATCCGAGCCCGGCTCCGTTCGGACGGCCGCTGAACATCATGCCGCCCGCCGCCCGCGCGCGGTAGCGCTGCTGCGCATTTGTGAGTCCGCGCGACGGAGTCTTTCGGTTGATCGCATCTTCTGCAGCAAACCGGCGGCCACCCGGATCAAGTCCGGGGCAGGCTGTTGCCGAAAAAAGCGCGGGCATCGAAACCGCCGGCGCGGCCCGGGCATCGATGTCTGCGTTCGGCGGCGTGCTGATCTGTTGGGCGCTGATTTGCCCGCAGGCGCGGGCAGCGGAATCGCTGCCGCCCCGACTTTATGAGGTCACGACCGAGACCATGATGCCTCACCTCGAAGAAAATCTCCGATACGCCACAACCCGGCAGAACCGCTGCTTGAGCCGACAGGATCTCGCATCGGCGTTCCCGATCCTGAGCCACGCGTCCCTGACGGGCTGCAGGCTCGAGGAGGAAAATAGCAGCGAACAAGCCTTTTCCTATCTTCTCGTCTGCGACGGCGGGCATGGGACGACCGGTACGGCGGAATGGCGGCTCGATGCGCACCGAATCACGGGTACGCTGCACGTCAGGCTGGGCGGCAAGAATATGACCTTCTATCAACGCATCACGGCGACTGCTTTGGGCGCATGTTCGCCGGAGGCAAAATAACTCCGCTGGCGTGTATCTCGGCGGAGTTTTTCGCCAACGCCACGATCGTCATCAGCTATGCAACCCGCATGTTGTTCGTCGAGGTCGGGCTGCCGCGTCATTGGATCGCGTCATCCGAGTCCGCGAGGGCGCGGTCGCCGAGAGCTGACGCGTTGCGTTCCCGCCGACGCGCAAAAAAGCGCTGATTGTATTCGGTCTCCAGTGCCTGGCGCATGTTCCGGCGAAGCGGAATACCGGCTCATCAAGGCGCGGTCACTGATGATCGTGATGAATAGCACCGATGCGAACCAAACCAGCCGACGGAGCGAAGTTGGGGCGCTCTGGCGGCACACGAAGGACCTTCAGAGCGGGACATGAGGCTCATTAGCGGCGTTCAGAGCGGCTGCGTTCGTCGCCAAAATTGCGTGCATGTCGGTTGCCAACGGAACTTCGACACGCGACTGACCTTCCGGGTTCCGCCACGGGAACAGGCCAAATTGCCAAAGGACGCGTTCGACATGGCGGTTAAAAGCGAAGAACTCGTCGATCGATTTCCAATCTCCCAAACGAAGCCGAAACGCTTTGAGGTCATTTTGAAAAACGGGTAGCCAAGCCCGTAGACCGTTTTGCTCCAAAGCAGAACCAAGTTGACCGTCATCATCGAATGGGGAGCGCCCCAATGCCTCGCAATGGCCAAGCAATTTAGCTGCAAACTGCAGCACATGGCGCACCGCTGGTAGCGACACGTGAAGCAATGTATCTATCTCCCCATGGGAGCGGTATGCCAAGCGGGCTTCGGGAATGACGGTGCGCGCACGATTCAATGCTCCAATCAGAAGCTCCCGGTAAGTCACCAACATTTCGTCATCGCCAAATCTCCCGCTCACGTAAGCTGCGAAATAACCGTCCAGCGCAGCGTTGACACCGCTGAACAACCAGCCATCGTGAAGATCCGTGAAGGGATTCAAGAACACATCCGGGAACGCCCGATCGATAAGCTCAGTCATCGCGACCAAGGCGAGTTCATGCACGATTATGTGCAGCGCCCATTTATTGGCACGGACGTCCTCGGCAATGAGCGCATGGGCAATCCCGTCGGCCATGACAATGCGGCATTTCACGATGCCGCCTCGCATGACCATTACTGTCATGGCGATCCCGACGCCAATCTCGTTGCTGACTGTTTCGGCGGGGCGAGCACCCGGCATGCCTCGATCAACGGAACGCAGCGCAGTCGGGTAGTCCTTGGCGAAGGTAATACCATCGAGCCGTCCGAGGGACATCAAGCGGTTAACTTCGTTAATAATATCTTTGATCAGCGCCGCGATACTTTCAGCAGTTTCCTGGTTGGCACAGTCGAGGAAGCTGACTTGGTACTCTAGGGCTTGAGAGTCCGCCTGCTCGGGCACGCCATCTTTTGCAGCGCCTCCTTCAACCGTCGCCGCAGTTTCCGCGGATGGCTCAGTCATTAGCCCCGTAGACTGGTGGCTAGGTACGAAATCCTCAAAGGTGCCCTTCAACGCCTCATCAACAACAACGAGTGAACGTTGGCCAATGAAAGGCGAGAGCTCGGCAATCGCAGTCGCGTCAGAAGCTGCCAAATAAAAACTGTGGCTGCACGCCGCCGCATTTTCATTGAACTCAACAAGATCAGGAAATGCCACGCCATGGCGGCGGCCGACCAAGAGCTTTCTGGATGACAGCGGCATTATCACGGATTCAAGTTTGTCGTTGGAAATCATCATGAAAGGGTAGACCACCTTATCGTCCTGCACTCCTAACACTACACAATCAGGCAGCACCGCTCCGACGGGTGGAGCTACTTCCACTGACCAGACAAAGGTGATCAACAATTCTTGACGAACATTTTTGTCGATGACGCTGTCTAGACCCTTGTTGTGTCCGTCACGGACCAAGCTTTCGGTGTTGGATATCAAAACGCCCGGCGTGGAACTGATCTCCGGCAGCCCTAACTGGGACGATCGTTCGAAATGCTCCTTCGCCAGTTGGAAGGCCACCTTTTCCAGGACGGGTTCCGGCAGGCCAACTTGTCTAAACCGTTCGTCTTCCTTAAGTGCCTCGCGAAGTTGCTTGCGGAACCGATCCGTCGGCGCGTCCGCATTCAATCCCAACAGCCGCTCAACATTTTTGCTATCGGTGAATGCCGCCGTTGCTTTTGACAGAATGCATTTCAAGCCGTGCTCAAACGATGCGCGGAAATGTGACGTGCGCGGCGCCAGATGAGATACGATCTCGGCCGCCATATTCGCATCGACAGACCCTCCCGCAGGAATCTCTCGCACTTGCGCTACAAGCCGCGCCAGTGGGGTTTCCAGATCGGTGATCTTCCCATCCAGGGTCCGCGAGCCGTCGGGTGACGGCGGCGAATAGAAATCGCGGTCAACAGCAGCGCGCTTGATTGCGACAAGGGTCGGCGACCGCCCCTTAATGAACTCCCAAATCTCCTTAGGTCTGCCACCGGTCGGCACACCGAAGGCGCGCTGGTAGAACTGGGGAATGTGGTGCTGGTTACGTCCGGCCATCGGATGCCTGCCTGCTTAGCGAAGGGCGGTATATCGCGATTCGCTCTACGTCAGCGCTGCATATATTCAGCGCTGCATTTATTACGGATCGAGTCAGGCGCCTATAGAGTCGAGACCCGCAAGTCGGCCGGCATGCTTGAAAAAAGCGCCCGCCGGGGACGGACCGGCGGGCGCAGCATCCGGGCCCAGAGGGGACGGCACCCGGATCGGGAGGCTGCGGGGGAACAGCCTCGGGGGAGCTTAAAAACCGCGGATGTGACGACCGGCGGTGCCGGCGGCGCCGACCTCCGGCACGATCGATGGGGCGGCGGCGTTGCGCGACTTGACGCGGCCGGGGCGGCGCCGGACGATCCGGTTCACCAGCAGGACGGTGGGATCGTTCCAAAGCGGTTCGTTGAAGGCTGCGCGAACCTCCCTCCGGCTGAGCCCGATATCGGCCAGCATGCGGTCGTCGAGGCGCAGCAGAATCGCGGCGTCGTGGCGGTGCCGGAACGCGACCGCGGCTTGGCGGATGCGGTTCATCACCAGCGCGGCTGCGGTGGCGACCGCCCGGCCGAAGGGTTCGGTGGCGCTCTTCCAGGCGGCGGCATGGGACGTCATGGCATCCTCCAATGGTGCGGCGGGACGGCCTCGCGTGGCGCCCGGCGTCCGCCCGGAACCACCTCGAAAAGCCCACCCGTTTTTGCGAACAAGCGGACTATGCCAATGGCCTATTGATAAGTGAAACGAATGTTTCTAATCTGATACATCAGCAAGGATGATGTATCGCCCGGCGCTGCCGGGCTCCTGCCAGGGGCACTGCCATGACCGCGCTGCTCGATGTCGACCAGCTCCGCACCTTCATCGCCATCGTCGAAACCGGCAGCTTCACCCGCGCGGCCGACGCCGTGCACAAGACCCAGTCGGCGGTGTCGATGCAGATGAAGCGCCTGGAGGAGCGGCTGGAGCGGCCGATCTTCACCCGCGACGGCCGCACCTCGAAGCTCACCGACGACGGCGAGCGGCTGCTCGACTTCGCCCGCCGCATCGTCAAGCTCAACGTCGAGGCGGTCGCCGCGTTCTCGGACGCCGAGCTCAGCGGGCGGGTGCGCCTCGGCGTGCCGGACGATTACGCCGACCGCTATCTGCCGGAGATCATGGCGCGGTTCTCGCGCGCCTATCCGGGGGCGGAGCTGACCGTGATCTGCGAGCCCTCGGTCGACCTGATCGAGCGGATCGACGCCAACGACCTCGACCTCGCCATCATCACCCACACGGAAGGCCAACGCCCGGCCGAGACCTTCCGCGGCGAACGGCTGCTGTGGGTGACGTCGAGCCGGCACCCGACCCATCAGCAGGAGCGCGTGCCGCTCGCGCTCGGGCGGCCGACCTGCAACTGGCGCCGCATCGCGATCGAGCGGCTGGAGACGGTGGGGCGGCCCTACCGGGTGCTGTACTCGAGCTCCAACGCCGGCGCGGTGGCGGCGGCGGTGCTTGCCGGGCTCGCGGTCTCGGTGCTGCCCGAATCGGGCCTGCGGCCAGGGATGCGGGTGCTCAGCCCGGCGGACGGCTTCCCGGAGCTGCCGCCGTGCCGGATCGGCCTCGTGCGCAACGCGCACGAAACGTCGGCGCTCGCCCAGGCGCTCGCCGACCACATCGTCTCCTCGCTCGACAACCTCTCCCAGGCCCGCGAAGCGGCGGAGTAGCCGGCGGGCTGCAGCGCCGTTCGCGCACTGGACGAACGGCGAAAGAGAAAATTTTCCAGCCGTTTCGCCGCGCCAAGGCCGCGCTGCACAACGACTTTTTATGTTGCGTTCCAGCAACACGTTAAGAACAATTCTGCGATTGCGCGGCGTTAAGCATGAAAAGCCGCGATTCCGCCACACAAGTCCACGAGATCAAACAGCGCGCCGGCGATTGGCGCGCACGAGTGTGACCCGTCGGGCACAGTGTTGCCGCGAAGCCGCAATGTTCTCAACCGGCGGGCGACAGGCGACGAAGAGTGGCGGCGCAAGGCCATGGACGCCAAGACCAACCTGAAAGACCGGCTGCCGAGCCGGCACGTGACCGAAGGCCCGGAGCGGGCGCCGCACCGCTCCTATTATTACGCCATGGGCCTGACGACCCAGCAGATCCATCAGCCGTTCGTCGGCGTCGCCACCTGCTGGAACGAGGCCGCGCCGTGCAACATCGCGCTGATGCGCCAGGCCCAGGCGGTCAAGAAGGGCGTCGCCGCCGCCAGCGGCACGGCGCGCGAGTTCTGCACCATCACGGTGACCGACGGCATCGCCATGGGCCACCAGGGCATGAAGTCGTCGCTGCCGTCGCGCGAGGCGATCGCGGATTCGGTCGAGCTGACCATGCGCGGCCACGCCTACGATGCGCTGGTCGGGCTGGCCGGCTGCGACAAGTCCCTGCCCGGCATGATGATGGTGATGTGCCGGCTCAACGTGCCGGCGATCTTCATCTACGGCGGCTCGATCCTGCCGGGAAAGTTCAAGGGCAAGCAGGTCACCGTCCAGGACGTGTTCGAGGCGGTCGGCCGGCATTCGGTCGGCACCATGTCGAGCGCGGATCTCGACGAGCTCGAGCAGGTCGCCTGCCCGTCCGCGGGCGCATGCGGCGCCCAGTTCACCGCCAACACGATGGCGACCGTGTCCGAGGCGATCGGGCTCGCCCTGCCCTACTCGGCCGGCGCGCCGGCGCCTTACGAATTCCGCGACCAGTTCTGCATGACCGCCGGCGAGCAGGTGATGGAGCTGGTGCGCTCGAACCTGCGCCCGCGCGACATCGTCACCCGCAAGGCGCTGGAGAACGCGGCCGCCGTGGTGGCGGCGTCGGGCGGCTCGACCAACGCGGCGCTGCACCTGCCGGCGATCGCGCATGAATGCGGCATTCCGTTCACGCTGTTCGACGTGGCCGAGGTGTTCCGCCGCACGCCCTACGTGGCGGACCTCAAGCCCGCCGGCAAATATGTCGCCAAGGACCTGTTCGAAGCCGGCGGCGTGCCGCTGCTGATCAAGACCCTGCTCGACGGCGGCTATCTGCACGGCGACTGCATGACCGTGACCGGGCGCACCATTGCCGAAAACATGCGCAGCGTGCGCTGGAACCCGGATCAGGACGTGATCCGTCCGGCCGACCGGCCGCTGTCGACGACCGGGGGCGTGGTCGGCCTCAAGGGCAACCTCGCGCCCGAGGGCGCGATCGTGAAGATCGCCGGCATGGCGAACCTCAAGTTCTCAGGCCCCGCCCGCTGCTTCGACGGCGAGGAGGCGTGCTTCGCCGCGGTCGCCGGCCGGAAGTACAAAGAGGGCGACGTCCTGGTGATCCGCTACGAGGGACCGCGCGGCGGCCCCGGCATGCGCGAAATGCTCTCGACCACCGCCGCCCTCTACGGCCAGGGCACCGGCGGCAAGGTCGCGCTCATCACCGATGGGCGCTTTTCCGGCGCCACGCTCGGCTTCTGCATCGGTCACATCGGCCCGGAGGCAGCTGTCGGCGGACCGATCGCGCTGCTGCGCGACGGCGACATCATCGAGATCGACGCGGAAAAAGGCTCCCTGAATGTGAAGCTCGACACACAGGAGCTGGAACGCCGGCGGCAGGATTGGAAACCGCGGGAGGGGGAGTTCGCCTCCGGTTATTTGTGGAAATACGCCCAGCAGGTGGGGCCAGCGCTCAACGGCGCCGTGACCCATCCGGGCGGAGCGGCCGAGAAGGCGTGCTATGCGGACCTGTGACCGGCTGCTGGGGATGCTGCTGATCGGGACGGCGCTCGGGCTCGCCCCGGCGCTCGGCTTCGACGGCCCCACCAATCCGCGGGCGCAGTTGCAGTCGCTGCCGTCGCCGGCCGCGCCGTTCCGTCCGGGCGAACGGCTGGGCGAGCGCAGCAACGTCATCTCCTCCCTCGAATACGCGGCCGAGAAGGGCGAGCCGGCGGCGCAATGGCGGCTCGGGCACATGTACGCCAAGGGCGACGGCGTGCCGCGCAGCGACCTGCGGGCGTTCGGCTATTTCGGGAAAATCGCCAACCTGCACGGTGACGACGGCCTCTATTCGCCGAACGCGCGCATCGTCGCCAGCGCCATCGTGGCGGTCGGGCAGTACTACCTGGACGGCATCCCGGACTCCGACGTGAAGGCGGACCCGGCGCGCGCGCGGCGCATGTTCTTCTATGCGGCGACCTATTTCGGCGACCCCGACGCGCAGTATCTGCTCGGCCGGCTGTTCCTCGACGGCAACGGCGGCACCCGCGACCCGGTGCAGGCGGCGCGCTGGCTCAAGCTCGCGGCCAACAAGGACCAGCACCCGGCGCAGGCGCTGCTCGGAGGCATGCTGGTCAAGGGCGACCTGGTTCCGCGCCAGGTGCCGCGCGGGCTGATGTACCTGGTCCTCGCCCGCGACGCCTCGCCCGACGAGCCGTCGATCAACGCGCTTTACCAGCAGGCCCTGGTGCAGGCGAGCGAGGACGACCGCTCCGCCGCGCGCATCTATCTGCAGCAGTGGGTGCGCGGCCTGCGCGACTGATCCTGCGCGTCATTGCGAGGAGCCGGCCCGATGACAGGCTCCGCGAAGCAATCCAGAACAACGGGCGCCCCGAAGGGCGACGAAGCAATCCAGGAGCGGCACGCGCCGGGGCCCGTTGGCTCGCAATGACGCTCAGGCCGCGATATCGAACTCCGCCCACACCGGCACGTGGTCGGACGGCTTCGCCCACCCGCGCACGTGACGGTCGATGCCGGCGGCAACCAGAAGGTCGGCGGCCTGCGGCGACATCAGCAGGTGATCGATGCGGATGCCGTTGTTCTTCTGCCAGGCGCCCGCCTGATAATCCCAGAACGTATAGAGCCCGGCATCGTCGCTGGTAGCGCGCACCGCGTCGGTCAGCCCGAGATTGACCAGGGAACGGAATTTTTCCCGCGTCGCGGGAAGAAAGAGCGCATCGCCCGTCCACGCCTGCGGCACGCGCGCGTCGGCGGGGCTCGGGATGACGTTGAAGTCGCCCGCCAGGATGAACGGCTCCTCCAGCTCCAGGCGCGCCCGCGCGTACCCGATCAGCCGGTCCATCCATTTGAGCTTATAGGGATATTTGTCGGTGTCCGGCGGGTTGCCGTTGGGCAGGTAGAGGCAGGCGACGCGCAGCGCGCCCGCTTTCGTCGACACCGCCGCCTCGAGGAAGCGCGCGTGGTCGTCGCCGTCGCTGCCGGGCAGCCGCGCGGTCGCCTCGTCGAACGGCAGCTTCGACAGAATGGCGACGCCGTTGAAGGCCTTTTGCCCATGAACCTGTATGTTATAGCCGAGGGCCTCGAACGGCTCGCGCGGGAAGGCATCGTCGACGCACTTGGTCTCCTGCAGGCAGACGATGTCGGGCGCGCGCTCCTTGAGCCAGGCGACGGCGTTGTCGACCCGCTGCTTGATCGAGTTGACGTTCCAGGTGGCGACACGCATGGCGGCCTGATCGGCGGGGCGGGAATCGGAAGGAGGACCGACGATGCCTCAGATTGGGCCGGCCCGGAAGCCCGGCGGGCGGGCTCCGGGGCGGGCGGCAGGAAGGTCCCGCGTTAAGGATGCGCGGCCAATGACGAATATGTTAGGGAAATGACGGGAATTAACGTGTATTCATGTAGGCCGTCGGCGCGAGCCGCGGATCAATCTGGAGGGAGCCCGGGACGGGGCTGAAGGGTGCCCGGGCCGGTCATTCGGCATGAAGCAACGGACGTTGATCATTGGGGCGGTCGTAGTCGCCCTGGTGGGGATCGGCGTGTACAAGAGCGGCCTGTGGGGCTCGCGCGGCGCGGTGGCGCAGGCGCCGGCGGCCGCCCGCGTCGTGCCGGTCGAGGTCGCAACTGCCGTGCGCAAGCCGGCGCCGGTGTTCATCGAGGCACTCGGGACCGTCACACCGATCGAGACCGTCGCGGTGCGCTCGCGCCTCGACAGCGAGATCGTCGGCGTGCACTTCAGCGACGGCGCGACGGTGAAGAAGGGCGACCTTCTGTTCACCCTCGATTCGCGCGCCCTCGCGGCGCAGATCGTGCAGGCCGAGGGCAACGTCGCCCGCGACAAGGCCCAACTCGAAGGCGCCGAGCGCGACATCCGCCGCTATACCGAGCTGGTCGCCAAGAACGCGACGCCGGTCGTCAATCTCGACAACGCCAAGACCCAGGCGGACACCTTCCGCGCCGCCATCAAGGCCGATGAGGGCGCGCTGGAAAACCTGCGCGTTCTGCTCAGCTACTGCGCGATCCGCGCGCCGATCTCCGGCCGCATCAGCTCGGCGATGCTCAAGCAGGGGAATTTCGTGCGCGCCGGCGACCTCGCCCCGATCGCCACCATCAACCAGATCGCGCCGATCTACGTGGCCTTCGCGGTGCCGCAGCGCAGCCTGTCCGACGTGCGCAAGGCGCTCGCCGCGGAGACCGCGACCGTCGAGGCGATCGTGGCGGGCGACGTCCGGCGCCCGACCGGCCAGTTGACGATGATCGAGAACGCGGTGGATTCAACGACCGGCATGGTGACCATGCGGGCGACGCTCGACAATGCCGACCAGGTGCTGTGGCCGGGCGCGCTCGTCACCATGCGGCTGACGCTACGCTACGAGGACGGCGTCGTGGTTCCCACCGCCGCCGTGCTCACCGGGCAGGCGGGAAAGTACCTCTATCTCGTCAAGGACAACGTCGCGAGCGTCCAGCGCGTCACCGTCGCACGCGGCAACGATACCGAGACCGTCATTTCCGAAGGCCTCGCGGGTGGCGAAACCGTCGTCACCAACGGCCAGCTCCTGCTCAACAACGGGACGAAAGTCGCGCCGCGCGACGCGAAGGCCGGATCCTAAGCGATGAATCTCTCCGAGACCTGCATCCGCCGTCCGGTGATGACGACGCTGATCACGGCGTCGTTCATCGTGTTCGGGATCTTCGCCTACCGGCTGCTGCCGGTCGCCGCCCTGCCGGCGGTCGACTTCCCGACCATCAACATCACCGCCACCCTGCCGGGCGCCAGCGCCGACACCATGGCGGCCTCGGTGGCGGCACCGATCGAGCGCCAGCTCGCCACCATCGCCGGCATCACCTCGATGGTGTCGACGTCCTCGCTCGGCCAGTCGTCGATCACGGTGCAGTTCGAGCTGACGCGCAACATCGACGGCGCCGCGCTTGACGTGCAGACCGCGCTCACGGTCGCCGCCCGCAAGCTGCCCATCGAGATGACCATCCCGCCGAGCTTCCGCAAAGTGAACCCGGCGGAATTTCCGATCATGTACATCAGCCTGATCTCGCCGACCCTGCCGCTGTCGCAGGTCGACGAGTACGGCGAGACCACGCTGGCGCAGCAGATATCCCAGCTTCCCGGGGTCGCCCAGGTGCTGGTGTACGGGGCGCAGAAGTTCGCCGTGCGGGTCCAGGTCGACCCGGTGGCGGCCGCCGCCCGCGGCGTCTCGCTCGACGACATCCGCACCGTCGTCGCCAAGACCAATTCGAGCACGCCGGCCGGCACCATGTCGGGGCCGCGCCAGGACGTCACGCTCGCCGCCACCGGCGCGATCCTGCACGCCTCCGACTACAAGAGCGTGGTGGTGGCGTGGAAGAACGGCGCCCCGGTCAAGCTCGAGGAGATCGCCCACGTCGTCGACAGCGTGGAGAACGACAAGATCGCCAGCTGGTTCAACGACGAACGGGCGATCGTGCTGGCGATCCAGAAGCAGCCCGACGCCAACACCGTCGCGGTGGTGGATTCGGTCAAGGAACGGCTGCCAAGCTACCGCGCCCAGGTGCCGGCGTCGATCCGCATGGAAGTGCTCAACGACCGTTCGGTGTCGATCCGCGCCTCGGTCGAGGACGTCGAGGTGACGCTCGCCATTGCGATCACGCTGGTGGTGCTGGTGATCTTCCTGTTCCTGCGCTCGGCGGCGGCGACCGTGATTCCCTCGCTCGCGGTTCCGGTGTCTCTGATCACCACCTGCGCGCTGATGTACGCGTTCGGCTTCTCGATCAACAACATGACGCTGCTGGCGCTCACCCTGTCGGTCGGCTTCGTGGTCGACGACGCCATCGTCATGCTCGAGAACATCGTGCGCCATATCGAGGGCGGCATGCGGCCGTTCGAGGCGGCGCTCAAGGGCGCGCGCGAGATCGGCTTCACCATCGTGTCGATCACGTTCTCGCTCATCGCCGTGTTCATCCCGGTGCTGCTGATGGGCGGCATCGTCGGCCGGGTGTTCCGCGAGTTCGCGGTCACCATCGCGGTCGCCATCGTGATATCCGGCTTCGTGTCGCTCACCCTCACGCCGATGCTGTGCGCGCGCGTGCTGCACACGCACCATGAGGGCGAGAAGCAGAACATCGTGCTGCGCGTGTTCGAGGCGTTCTTCAAGGCCATGCTCGGCGCCTATGAATGGACCCTGGACAAGGTGCTGGCCTACAAGGCGATCACGCTCGTGCTCACGATCGCCACCCTGTTCGGCACCGTCTGGCTCTACATCGTCATCCCGAAGGGCTTTTTCCCGATCGAGGACACCGGCTTCATCCTGGCGGTGACCGAAGGCCCGACCGACGTCTCGTTCCTCGGCATGGCGGAGCGCCAGCGCGAGATCGCCGGCATCCTGCGGCAGGATCCGGCGATCGACTATCTCAATTCGACGGTGGGTGCCGGCGGCCCCAACCCGACCAACAATTACGGGCGCATCTTCATCGCCCTGAAGGCGAAACCGGAGCGCAAGGACCACGCGACCGCCGTCATCCAGCGCTTGCGGCGGGCGGTGAGCGGCGTGCCGGGCATCAACGTCTTTTTCCAGAACGTGCAGAACATCAACCTCACCGGCCGCATCACCAAGAGCGAATACCAGTACACGATCCAGTCGAGCGACACCGAGACGCTCTACCGCATCGCGCCCGAGCTGCGCGACAAGATCGCGCAAGTCGAAGGCCTCTGGGGCGTCAATACCGATCTCTACATCACCAACCCGCAGGTGTCGGTCGACATCGACCGCGAGCAGGCCGCGGTCTACGGCATCACGGTCGATGAAATCCGCCAGGAGCTCTACAACGCCTACGGCGCCCGCCAGGTGGCGACGATCTACACGGCGACCAACGATTATCAGGTGATCCTGGAGAGCACGAAGGAGTTCCAGGCCGATCCGTCCGGCCTGTCGCGGCTGTTCGTCAAGGCGGCAAACGGACAGACGGTTCCGCTCGACGCGGTCGCCCGGCTGGTGCCGAGCGTCGGCCCGCTGCAGGTCAACCACCAGGGCGCACAGCCGGCAGTGACCATCTCGTTCAACCTGCTGCCCGGCTATTCGCTCGGCTACGCGGTCGACGCCATCCACAAGATCGAGCGCGAGGAGCGGCTGCCGGCCACGGTCTATACCGGCTTCCAGGGCACCGCCCAGGTGTTCCAGGATTCGCTCAAAGGCCAGGGCGTGCTGATCCTCGCCGCGATCTTCGCCGCCTACGTGCTGCTCGGGATTCTCTACGAAAGCTTCATCCACCCCATCACCATCATCTCCGGCCTGCCGTCCGCCGGCATCGGCGCGCTGGTGACATTGATGGCCTTCCACCTGGAGCTCACCGTGATCGCCATGATCGGCATCGTCATGCTGGTCGGCATCGTCAAGAAGAACGCGATCATGATGATCGACTTCGCGATCGAGCGGCGGCGCGTCGGCCTGGCAGCGGAAGCCGCGATCCGCGAAGCCTGCCTGCTGCGCTTCCGGCCGATCATGATGACCACCTTCGCGGCGATCTTCGGCTCGCTGCCGATCGCGCTCGGGACCGGGGCCGGCGCCGAGCTGCGCCAGCCGCTCGGCGTGGCGGTGGTCGGCGGCCTGTGCCTGTCGCAGTTGCTCACGCTCTACATCACGCCGGTCGTCTACCTCTATCTCGACCGCGTCGACCGGCGTCTGCGCCGCTCGCTCGAGCCGCAGCTCGAGGAGGTCGGCGAGGGCGAGCCGGAGCGCGAGCGCGCCATCGCGGCGGAGTGATCAGCGGTCATTGCGAGGAGCCGCGCAGCGGCGACGACGCCTTTCGGCCCGTCAATACGCGTATTCGGTGAACACCGGCTCGACCGAGCCGTGCCAGGGTCCGTCGAATTTTTCCAGCAGCTCCTCGGCCGGCGTGATGCCGCGCTCGAGATATTCCTCGATCGGCTCGAGGTAACGCGTCTCGTCGCAGCCGTTCGCGTCGTTGCGGTCGCGGCGGGCGAGGCCGCGGCGGGCGAGGTCGACACAAGCGCGGGCGATATCGAGCGCGCGCGCGCCGCGGATCATGGCGTTGAAGCCGCGGCGCGGCACCTCATCGCGCAACTGCTGGCGCTCCTCGGCGGTCCAGTCCTTGACCAGGTCCCACGCCGCCTCGAGCGCCTCGTCGTCGTACAGCAGGCCGGCCCACAGGGCGGGAAACGCCGGCAGCCGCCGCCATGGCCCGCTGTCGGCGCCGCGCATCTCGATGTAGCGCTTGAGGCGGACCTCCGGGAAGATCGTGGTCAGATGGTTCGACCAGTCGGAGAGCGTCGCCCGCTCGCCCTGCATCCCCGGCAGCCGACCGGCCAGGAGGTCGCGAAACGATTGCCCGGCCACGTCGATGTAATCGTCGCCGCGCTTGACGAAATACATCGGCACGTCGAGCGCGTAGTCGACCCACCGCTCGAACCCCATGCCGGGCTCGAACACGAACGGCAGCATGCCGGCGCGCTGGTTGTCGGTATCGCGCCAGATTTCGGAGCGGAACGACAGGAAGCCGTTGGGCTTGCCCTCGGTGAACGGCGAGTTGGCGAAGATCGCGGTGGCGATCGGCTGCAGCGCAAGGCCGACGCGCAGCTTCTTGACCATGTCGGCCTCGGAGGAGAAGTCGAGATTGGTCTGCACCGTGCAGGTGCGGTACATCATGTCGAGGCCGTAGCGGCCGACCTTCGGCATGTAGTTGGTCATGATGCGGTAGCGCCGCTTGGGCATGACCGGCGCCTCGGCACGGGTCCATTTCGGGCTCATGCCGAGGCCGAGGAAGCCGACGCCGAGCGGGCGCGCCACCTCGCGCACTTGCGCCAAATGCGCCTGCAATTCGGTCGACGTCTGATGCACGGTCTCGACCGGCGCGCCGGTCAGCTCGAACTGGCCGCCCGGCTCGAGCGAGATGGCGCCGCCGCCGGTCACGTCGTGCAGCCCGATGATGTTGTCGAGGTCCATGATCGGCTCCCAGCCGAGCAGCATCTGCATGCCCTCGAGCAGGGCACGGATGCCGCGCGGCCCCGCGTAGGGCACGGGCTCGTGGCGGCCGACCGTGAACGGAAACTTCTCGTGCTCGGTGCCGATGCGGAACCGCGCCTTCGGCTTGGCGCCCGCTGCGAGCCACGCGACCAGTTCGTCGCGCGATTCGACCGGCGTCATGTCGACTTCATCACGGGCCATGCAGGGATTCCGGCGCAAAGGGGCGCGACCATACGGCGCCCGCCGTGCCAGGGCAATCGGCGGGCGCAGGGGCGCCGCGCGGCGCGCAGGGGAGACGGGACGCGCGGAAAACCGCGCCAGGCGGGGGCTGGGGCGAGCGACGCGGAGGCGGCCGCCGGTCAGCGGCCGTCGGTCCGCTGCTCGCCCAGCCCGACGGTGCGGCCGGGAAATCCGGCGGCGGCGAAATAGTGCGCCTTGTCCACCTGGTGATAGCTCAGCACGGTGGCGAGCCCGCCAGCGCCCGGCGGCGCGCGCCGGATATATGCCGCAACGGCCGGCTCGGCGCCGCCCGGCAGCGCCTCCTCGATCACTCGCCCCATCAGCGACCCGCGGAACGGAATTTTCAGGTCGAGCAGCCGCGCCAGGGTCTGGCCGACGTCGGCGTTGCTCACCGGCACGTTGTCGACATAACCGCGCCTGAAGCTCGGGCCGGCCGCCGCCATGAAGTTCATGGTGTCGGCGCGGCTGAAGCTGCCGTGCATGCCCTGGCCCTGCTGCAGGGCGGTGTCGGCAACTTCCACCGTGCACAGCACCGGCTGCTCGCAGCCGGTGCTGAAGCTGCGGAAATTGACCACGATGGACGGCGTCGGCGTCTTGGCCACGCCCTTGAGGTTGATGGCGCTGAGCGGCAGCGTGCCGGGGATGGCCCCGAGATCGTCGTCGACGAACAGGCCGCTGACGTAATCCTGCCCGAGCAGCGCCTCCACGACCCGGGCGGCAAGCGCACGATCCTTGTTGGGCAGGTACACGAGGTCCGAGCCGCCGTTGGCGGCGACCACGATATCGGGCTTGGCGGGATCCTGACCGATCAGGCCGTTGCCGCCCTTGGGGTGGGCGTTATCGCCGACGCGGCCGTTCTTGTTGTTCGGATCGAACAGCGGCAGGTCGAGCGCCTTGGCGATATCGAGGGCGAGGAAGCCCGGCGGCAGCAAGCCTGACCGCACGTCGGCGTAGCTCGCCTTGGCGGCGGGGCTGGTCTCGCTCTCCTTCGAGATGGTCGAAAAGCCATGGTCGGCGGCGATGACGATATCGGTGGTGGCGGCCAGGCCGAGATCGTCGAGGGCCTGGCGAATGGTCCTGAGATTGTCGTCGGCGTTCTTCACCCCAGCGAGCGAGGTCGGGCCGTTGATGCCGGGGGTGAGCGCGTTGAGGCTGTCGCCCTGGGAATGCTGCGTGCCGTCGGGATCGCGCGACCAGAACACGAGGACGAACGGCTTGTTGCGCGCCTTGAACAACGGCAGCACGACCTTGGCGGCGACGTCGGCGAAGTAGGCTTGCTGGACAATGTTGGCAACGAGGGTGCCGGGGGTATTCGCGTCGCCGTTGTTGCGGTTCGCTCCGCGTGGCGGCGCCGCGAGAGGCAGGCCGGCCGCCGTGAGAGCGTCCTTGACCTCCTGCGACAGCGGGATGCCGTTTGCGGAGCCCGTCCAATCGTCCACGATGATGGTCGGCTCGCCGGTGCGGTCGGTGTGGTCGAACAGCAAGGTCGGACCGACTTTGCCGAACGCGGCGGTGCTCAAGCCCTGACGGCGCGCGGCCGCCAGGATGCTTTCTTCCGAGATGAGGCTGCCGCCGAAATGGCTGTCCAAATCCCCCAGCACGACGTCGTTCTCGATGAAGGGCGTGACGCTGCCGCCGGCCGCCGGGACCGGGTAGCCGCTGAAAAGCGTATTGCTGAAAATGCCGGTGTCGCCGAGGAAGTGACCGGTCGAGAGGCCGGCGGCGTTCGCCATGGTGAAGGTCGGGAACAGCGAATGGGGGTTCGCAAAATTGACGCCCGCGTCGCGCACCGCCGCCATGGTCGGGGCGGTCTGCGGCGTGACGAGCAGCGCCCGCAACCCGTCGGGAACGAACAGGACGACGTTGCGCGCCTGCTGGGCGGCGGGGTGGCCCGGGTGCAAGACGAGACCGGCGGCCAGCACCGCCGCAGCTTTCAGGTTGATCGCCATCGCCGCCTCCCGCCCTTTGCGCCGCGAAGCTTGATATAGGCTCGGTTTAAGACAGAATTGTAATAGGGGAACACGCATGGTGCAGGCGCGCTTCGCCCTTTATTTCACTCCGGTCCCGGACTGCCGTCTCGCCCGCTTCGGCGCCGCGATCCTCGGCTACGATTGCGACCTGGGCGCGCCGGTGCCGCAGCGCCGGCTCGACGGCATAGACCCCGCGGCGGCCGTCCGGGCGGCAGCCGAACCGGCGCGCTACGGCTTCCATGGCACCCTGATGGCCCCGTTCGAGCTCGCCCCCGGGCAGACCGCGGGCGCGCTGACGGCGGCGCTCGCAGCCTTTGCGCGGCGGCGCGCGCCGGTCTCGCTCGGCCGTCTCAAGGTCGCTCCGATCGGCGGCTTCACCGCATTGGTGCCGGCCGGGCCGCAGGACGCGGTCGGCGCGCTCGCCGGCGATTGCCTGACCGCCTTCGACGGATTTCGCGCGCCGCCGACGCCGCAAGACCGGGCGCGACGCCTCGCCGCCGGGCTGTCGCCGCGGCAGATCGCATTGCTCGACCGCTGGGGCTACCCGTACGTGTTCGAGGAATTCCGCTTCCACATGACGCTCACCGGCCGGCTGCCGCGGGACGAGCAGGCGCGCTGGCAAGCGGCGCTCGCCGCCGCGTTCGCGCCGCTGGCCGACGAGCCGGTCGAGATCGACGCGGTGTCGCTGTTGCGCCAGGACGAGCGCGCCGCACGCTTTTGCGTCATCGCGCGGCAGCCGCTGCACGGCTGACCTAACGTCATCACGCGCGCCGCACTAGCGAAGCATTAACTACGTTCCGCCGCGCATTCCCGGCAGAGCCGTCGTCGCTGCGCCGGCGGCGGCGCTATGGCCCCATTTTAACAGAATATAGAGCGCGGTCGGCTAAGACGCGGGCGGGTATCGAGAAACGCTATCCTTGCAAGCGGGGGCGCCAGGACATGCCGCACACCGACCATTCCCACGGCGACCAGCACGGCACCGACGCGACGCGCGAGCCGCCGCGCGGCCGCGTCCTCTCGGTGCGCGGCTCCCGGGCGCATGTCGAATTTCCGGCGGTGTCCGCGTTCGACCTGGAAGAGGCGCGGGTCACGGTCGGCAAGTTCGTCGGCATCCGGGTCGGCAAGTCGCTTCTGGTCGGCGTGGTCACCGACGTCGCGTTGAAGAGCGACGCGGTGGCGGGCGGCCAGAGCCACGCGGCCGCCGCCCACATCGACATCGTCGGGGAAATCCTCGACCACGAAACGCCTGCGGCGCGGTTCCGGCGCGGCGTCACCGTCTATCCGGCCATTTCCGATACGGCGTCGCCGGTCGGATCGCGCGAGTTGGGGCTGGTGTTCGACCTGTCCGATCCCGACGCGATCACGGTCGGGCACCTGCATCAGGACAGCGCGATCGGCGCCTATGTCAGCGCCAACGACATGCTCAACAAGCACTTTGCGGTGCTCGGCGCGACCGGCGTGGGCAAGTCGAGCGGCGTCTCGCTCATTTTGCACGAGCTGCTGCGGGCGCGGCCCGATCTGCGCATCTTCATGCTCGACGCCCACAACGAGTACGGCCATTGCTTCGGCGAGCGAGCGCAGGTGCTCAGCCCGCGCAATCTCAAGCTGCCGTTCTGGATGTTCAACTTCGAGGAGATCGTCGATGTGATCTTCGGCGGCCGGCCCGCCCTGCAGGAAGAGGTCGACATCCTTGCCGAGGTGATCCCGCTCGCCAAGACCGCTTATGCCCAATACCGCGGCGCGGGCGACCGCCCGATGGTCAAGCGCGGCGAGAAGAGCGGCGGCTCCATGGTGGACAACCCGGTGCCCTACCGCATGGCGGATCTGATCGCCCAGCTCGACGGCCGCATGGGCAAGCTGGAAAACCGCGCGTCCCGCATGGTGTATCACCGGCTGATCACCCGCATCGAGACCGTGTGCAACGACCAGCGCTACGCCTTCATGTTCGACAATGCCAACGTCGGCGGCGACACGATGGCGGAGGTGTTCTCCGAGATCTTCCGCCTGCCGCCGCGCGGCGTGCCGATGACGGTCATGCAGCTCGCCGGATTCCCCTCCGAGGTGGTCGACGCGGTGGTGTCGGTGCTGTGCCGCCTGGCGTTCGACTTCGCGCTGTGGAGCGACGGCGCCGCCCCGCTGCTGGTCGTGTGCGAGGAAGCGCACCGCTACGTGGCGGCCGACCGCAACAGCGGCTTCGGGCCGACCCGCCGTTCGATCTCCCGCATCGCCAAGGAAGGCCGCAAGTACGGCGTGTTCCTCGGCGTCGTCACCCAGCGGCCGGCCGAGCTCGACCCGACGATCCTGTCCCAGTGCAGCACGCTGTTCGCGCTGCGCATGACGAACGACCGGGACCAGGCGATCCTGCGCTCGGCGGTGTCCGACGCCGCCGCCAACCTGCTGGACTTCCTGCCCTCGCTCGGAACCGGCGAGTGCCTGGCGTTCGGCGAAGGCGTGGCGCTGCCGATGCGGCTGAAGTTCCGCCTGCTCGAACCGCACCAGCTGCCAAAGAGCGAGGTGGCGCGCGACGGCGGCGTGGATTTCGAGTCGGGCCTCAACCAGGATTTCGTGGCGGCGGTGCTCGATCGCTGGCGTGGCGTGAGCAAGGCCGACGCCGACGCAACCCCGCTGGCGCCGCGCCCACCCGCGGAACCCAGCCCCGCGCCCGTCCGGCCGGGCCTCGGGCTCGATCCCGACCGTTTCAAGTTGTTGAAGAAGGCGCCGACGGACCGGCCGTAATCCGGTATCTGGGTGCACCCGGCATCTGGCGCACAAAGCTCCGCCGGGAGTCATCCCGGCGGCATAGGCAACTGGCCTATCAGTCGTCATCGTCCGCGCCGGCGGACGATCCGGTAAACACCGGCATCTCGATTCAATTTCAGCGACCGTGATTGCTGGATGCCCCGCTCCCCGCTGGCGCGCGGACAGGCTTCGCGGAGCATGACGGGGCAGAATCGGTGCGGCTGGTATTAAACCCGGCCGGCGTAACGCGGGCCCGCGCCCGACGCGCGCGATCCGCGGGTCTCCGGCAGCTCGCGGGCGGCCGCAACCGCCCGGGACTCCGCCGCCACGTCGTCCGCGTGCGCGATGTTTCCGAGGAACAGCGGCTTGGAGAAATAGAACCCTTGCGCATAGCGAATGCGCGTCGCCGCCTGCAGGTAGGCGAGCTCCTCGAACGTCTCGATGCCTTCCGCCACCACGGTCATGTTGAGCGCGGCGCTCAGCGATTCGATCGCCTTGAGGACGTTCTGGCTGCGCGGGCGGTTGTGGATGCCGGTTATGAACGACCGGTCGATCTTGATCTCGTCGGCGGTGATGTCGGCGAGCGCGGAGAGCGACGAGTAGCCGGTGCCGAAATCGTCGATCGAGACCCGCACGCCGAGCCGGCGCAGCAGCGGCAGGATCTCGGCCTGAAACTGGTTCTTGGCGAGGAACGCGTCCTCGGTCAGCTCGATCATGAAGCGCTCGGCGCGCCCGGTGTCCTCGAGCGCGTGGGCGAACGAGCGCATGAAGCCGATATTGGTGGCCTGCTTGGCCGCGACGTTGATGCTGATGGTCGTGTCCGGCCCGAACGCCTCGTCGATATGCCCCATGGTCGCAACCGTCTCGCTCAGCACCATGTGGGTGATCTGGTCGATCAGGCCCAGCTCCACGGCGAGCGCCACGAACTCGCTCGGGCCCTGGATGTCGCCGTTGCCGTCGCGCCAGCGTACCAGCGCTTCGAGCCCGACCACTTCGTGGGTACGCATGTCGACCTTGGGCTGGAACGCGCAATAGAACTGGCGGTCGCGGATGGCGAGCCGCAGGCGCTGCTCGCGCTCCATGCGCGCGGTCACCGCCCGGCCCATGTTGAGGTCGAAGAAGCTGGCGCCGCCTTTCACGTCCGCCTTGGCCCGGTACATGGCGGTGTCGGCATTGCGGCGCAGCGCCTCGTAGTCGTGCCCGTGCTCGGGATATAGGCTCACCCCGATCGACGCCGAGGTGAAGATCTCGAATCCGTCGATGAGGAACGGCTGCTTGAGGTGCTCGACGAGACGGTCGATGACGCCGGCGATCTGCTCCGCGCTCTCGAGCGGATCGAGGATGAGGACGAACTCGTCGCCGCTCATGCGCGCCAGGATGTCGGAGGCGCGCAGGTGGGTCGAAATCCGCTGCACGAACTTCACCAGCAGCGCGTCGCCGATCGCATGACTGTAGAAGTCGTTGATGTGCTTGAAGTTGTCGATGTCGATGAAGGCGAGGGCGAAGCGCCCGTCGCCGCGCGCGAGAATGCCCTCGACGCGCTCGCGGATCAGGCTGCGGTTGGGCAGCCCGGTCAGCTCGTCGTGATAGGCGCGCCGCAGCAGCTCGGTTTCCGCCCGCACCCGTTCGGTGATATCGACCGCGCCGGAGAGCCGCAGGGTTTCGCCGAAGACCTGCGCGGTCCGCGACGCCACCAGGAACGTGCGCGCACCGTCGGCTGCGGCGGCGGTTTCCACCACGGACGCCGGAGCGCCGGCGCCTGCGCCGCCTGCGTGATGGCTCTCGATCGCGGCGCCCAAGTGCGCCGCCGCGGCGTTGGCGAGGATGACCCGACCATCCTCGGCGTGAACCCGCACGCCGACCGGAAGCAGATCGACGACGGCATGGAGCAGCTCGAGCCGCCGCTGCGCGTCGGCGTCGATCGCACGCACGGCCGCGCCGTCCGCCGCGATCGGGCCGACCTCGCCCGCCGTGCGCGCCTGCTCTTCGCAACCCGCCATACGCGTTACTCGACAACGTGCCCGCGCGCCCGCCGGGTGCCGGCGCGGCCAATCGGGCAGAGGCAACCGTCCAGGAGCGGTAGGCTAGTGAGGCGACGCGAAAAAACGCTTAAGGCGATCGTCGAACCTCGGGCCGCGCGCGCAAACCGCGGCCATGAATTCCGTCATGCCGAACCATTGGTTAATGCGGACGAACAGGGCCCGGCCGGCGGCGGCGTTCCGGCTGGCCGGACCGGCGCGAAGGCTTTATGAAGAGCGCCGACAGGGCGCACCGGCCGGCACCGCCGCGGGCGCGCCCGGCGATCACCGGAGCGCGAAGAGGATCCCATGAGCATCGAACTCTACGCCTTTCCGCCGAGCCCGCGCGCCTTCAAGACGATGGTCGTCGCCAACCATCTCGGCCTCGACTGGACGCTGCGCATGATCGACCTGCGCAAGGGCGAGCAGAAGGCGCCGCACTACGCCGCGCTCAATCCCAACATGCGCATGCCGACCTTGAAGGACGGCGATTACGTGCTGTGGGAATCGAATGCGATCATCCAATATCTCGCGACCAAGCAGCCGCAGAGCGGCCTGTTGCCCACGGACGAGGCCGCCCGCCTCGACGTGACGCGCTGGCAGTTCTGGGATACGGCCCATTGGGACCCGGCCTGCGCGGTGTTCGCCTTCGAGCACGTGGTCAAGCCGCGGCTGCTCGGGATCGCCGAGCCGGACGCGGCGGCGGTCGCCAAGGGCACCGAGGCGTTCCATCGCGCCGCCCCGGTGCTCGACGGCCAGCTCAAGAACCGGACATTCGTCACCGGCGAGACGCTGACGCTGGCGGATTTCTCCATCGGCTCGGCGATGATCCTCGCCGACCTCGCGCGCTATCCGATGGAGCCGTATGGCGAGATCAAGCGCTGGTGCGCGCAGTTGCGCGCCCTGCCGGCATGGAAGACGACGCTCGCGCAGGCCGCGATGCCGGAAGCGACGGCCGCCTGATCCAGCGCATAGCCGGCCGTCTTCGCCGGGCCGCGATGGCGGTTGCGCCGGGGGGCGATTGCGCCACAATGGCGCTCTCCACGGCTGATCCTCCACGCAGAGCATGATCCCGAAAAGTGGGTACCGGTTTTCGGAAGAGATCATGCTCCACCAAAAAAGACCGGGAAAGGGCGGGCAGGCCATGCGGCGCGGCCGCGCAGCTTAAGGCGTCATGCGACGGCTCGCCGTGCTCGCGCCCTTCCGGGTGCGCGGCTTTCGTTTCCAATGGCCAGCGGACCTCGCGACGTCCTGGGCCTTCGAAATGGAGACCCTGATTCTCGGCTGGTACATCCTGGTCGAGACCGGCTCGGTGCTGCTGCTCACCGTGTTCGGCTCGCTGCAGTTTCTCGGCACCCTGATCGCGCCGCTGCTGGGCGTGGCCGGCGACCGCATCGGCCATCGCAACGTGCTATGCGCCATGCGCGCGATTTATGCCCTGCTGGCTGCGATCCTGATGACGCTCGCGTTCGCCGGCACGCTCAACCCGCTGTGGGTGCTCGTGATCGTCGGCCTCAACGGCATGGTGCGTCCCTCCGACATCGGCGTGCGCACCGCGCTCGTCGCCCACACCATGCCGCCCGATCAGTTGCTCGGCGCGCTCGCGGTCGCCCGCACCACGGTCGACACCGCCCGCATCTTCGGCGCCCTCGCCGGCGCGGGATTGTTCGTCGCCTTGGGGATGGGGCCGGCCTACGCCGCGGTGACGAGCTTCTACGCCGCCGGCGCGCTCCTCACCCTCGGGGTCACGACGCCGCGCCCGAGCCGCACCGATGTCACGCCCGCGCCCGTCGCGGCTGTGTCGCCCTGGCAGGATCTCAAGGAAGGGATCGCCTACGTGTGGGGGACGCCCGGCGTGCACGCGACCATGTGGATCGCGTTGCTGGTCAATGCGACCGCCTATCCGCTGTCGAACGGCCTGCTGCCGCACGTGGCAAAGAACATCTACGGCACCGACTCGACCGGGCTCGGCTACCTCGCCGCGAGCTTTGCCTGCGGGGCGCTGTTCGGGTCGATCCTGCTGATGCTTGCGGGCGGCAGAATGCGGCTGCCGCGGGTGATGATCTTCGCGTCGGCGGGCTGGTACGCGGTGCTGCTGCTGTTCGCGCGCGCCGAAGGCCTCGTCGGCGGCACCGTCTGTCTCATGCTCGCCGGCTTCATGCAGAGCCTGAGCGTGGTGAGCGTTGCGGCCATCCTGATGCGCGCCGCCGAGGCGCGTTTTCGCGGCCGGGTGATGGGGGTGCGCATGCTGGCGATCTACGGCCTGCCGATCGGCCTGCTCGGCGCCGGCGCCCTCGTCGGCCGCATCGGCTTCGGCTCAACCGCGACGCTCTACGCGGCCATCGGCCTCGTGCTCACGCTGGCGATCGCCGTGCGCTGGCGCGCCGAAGTGTGGCGCCCGGCCGAGCCGTAAGAAGCTTGCAGCGCCGTCACGCCGACGGCTTGACCGGCGCGTAGAAGGTGCCCTCAACTTCCATGATGTCATCCTGACTGAGCCCCCGCACCTCGACGATGGTGCGCGGCGGATAGGGCCCCTGCCCCCACAGGTCTGCCTGCACGTGATTGACGATCGGACGCAGCCGGACCATGTCGGTGACGTAGACGACAAGCCGCACGGCGTCGCGCAGGCTCGCGCCCTCGGACTCGGCGATCAGCTGCATGTTGAGGAAGGCCTGCCGGATGCGCGCCTCTTCGCCCGCGACCAAAGTGTTGGTCGCGGGATCGATGCCGCGCATGCCGGCGACGAACACGAAGTCCCCGGCGCGGGTGCCGACGCTCCAGGTCGCGGTCGGCGTGATGGCGCCCGCGGGCGCGAGAATCCTGACGCCGGGCGGCGATACGGTGGCTGCATCGGCGGCCATGTCTGCTTCCTCCCGTGAAAATTCGAAGCTAGCGTAGGGCATGTCGGCCAGAGGTGTAACCGCCCCGAGCCAATGACGTTTCAGGAAGGCACATCACCCATGCATCGAGTTCTGATCACCGGCGCAGCCGGGAACATCGGGCGCACCCTGCGCGAGGGGTTGCGCGGGCGTTACCCGGCGCTGCGTCTGTCCGACATCGCGCCGCTCGACGCGGCGCGCGCGGGCGAAGAGATCGTGCGCGCCGATCTCACCGACCTCGCGGCGATGGAGGCCGCGATGGACGGCGTCGACTGCGCCGTTCACCTCGGCGGCATCGCGGTCGAAGACACGTGGGACAAGGTCCTGCCCAACAACGTGGCGGGAACCTGGAACGTGTTCGAGGCGGCGCGGCGCCGCGGCGTGCGCCGCGTGATCTATGCCAGCTCGCATCACGCCATCGGGTTCTACCGGCGCGCCCGCGTGATCGACCAGAGCGTGGTGCCGCGCCCGGACGGCCCCTATGGGGTGAGCAAGGTGTTCGGCGAGGCGGTCGGACGGCTGTTTGCCGACAAGCACGGGCTGGCGGTCGCCTGCCTGCGCATCGGCGCCTTTCGCGAACGCCCGGCGGACCGGCGCCAGATGCATGTCTGGTTGAGCCCGCGCGATGCGGTCCAGCTCGTGGGATGCTGCATCGATGCGCCGGATTATCATTTCATCGTGGTCTACGGCGTCTCCAACAACGTGCGCAACCGCTACCGCAACACCGGCCTCGAGTTTCTCGGCTATCGGCCGCAAGACAATTCCGAGGATTACGCGGCCGACATCCTGCGCGCGCCGGACGACGAGGACGCCATTTCCCGGCAATTCCACGGCGGCCCCTACCCGCACATGGGCTTCGACGGCGACCTCGCAAAGATCGAATAGGCGCGCGCTCAGTACTCTACCATCAGTTCCACCCGGTCGGCGGCGAAGCGCGCGGTCGACGTGGCGATCGGGCGGCCGTCGGGCGTGATGTCGACGCTCTCGACCACCAGCAGCGGCCGGCCGGGCGCCACATCGAGGCGGGCGGCGTCGATGGCGTCGGCGACGGCCGCGGTGACCCGCGTGCTGTGGCGGCGGTAGTCGCGAATGCCGAACGCCGCCAGCGTGCGGGTGATCGAGCGGGTCGTCTCGTAGACCTTGGCGGCGTCGGGCGCGCGCGCCGCCGGCAGCCAAGTGATGCCGACGCACAGCGGCACGCCGCTGGCGCTGCGCACGGCGTCGAGCCGCACCACCGGCGTGCCCTTGGCGAGCTTGAGCCGGCGGGCGACGGCGCGGTCGGCGGGCTCGAGCCGGCTCGCCACCAGGCGTCCGCTCGCTTCGCGGCCGGCGGTGCCGACGATCTCGGAAAAGCGCGTGCGCGGGCTGATCGGGTAGGCGAGCCGGCCGCCTTCGACGAAAGTGCCGCTGCCGCGCTCGGCCCGCACCAAGCCGCGGCCGGCGAGCTCCGCCAGCGCCCGGCGCACGGTGTGGCGGTTGACCCCGAAGCGCGCGGCGATCTCGGTCTCGCCCGGCAGCTTCTCGCCCGCCGCGATCTCGCCCGACCCGATCGCCCGCTCCAGATCGTCGGCAATGCGCCGCCACAGGGTCACGCCGGCGGTCGGCGCGCCGCGCGCGGTCACTGTTCGGTCGGGCGCTCTCGCCATGCGGGTGCCTCTTCGCGGGTCGTCACAAAAAGATCACTAGACCCTGGCCGCATTGTTGTCTAGTATTATAGACAACTAGACAACTTGGCCATGACCGCAAACCCGCAACCCGACCGCCGCGCCGCCATGGCGGTGCTGGCCCAGGCGCCGGCGCAGGAAATCGCCGCCGGCCTCGCCGCGCTCGGCCCGGCGCCGGCGCACGACGAGGTGCGGCCGGCGGAAACCGGCCTCGTCATGGTCCGCGGGCGCGTGGGCGGCGAGGGCGCGCCGTTCAATCTCGGCGAGGCCACGGTCACCCGCTGCGCCGTGCAGCTGGCGACCGGCGAGATCGGCTTCGGCTACGTGCTCGGCCGCGACCGCGCCAAGGCGCGGCTCGCCGCGCTGTGCGACGCGCTGTGGCAAAGCGATACATATCGTGGCGCGGTCGAGCGCGACGTGCTCTCGCCGATCCGCGCGCGCCAGCAGGATCGGCAGGCGCGCGCACGCGCGGAGACCGCGGCCACCAAGGTCGACTTCTTCACCCTGGTACGCGGAGACAATGCATGAGCGCGGTCGCCGCCGGCTTCGCCGCGCCCGTGCTGGCGGCGCAAGCGACGTTCCGCACGGTCATGGACGCGATGGCGCGGCCCGGCACGGTGCGGCAACTGGCCGGCATCGCCGCGCCGGCGCCGCTGTCGCCGGCCGCCGCCGCCATCGCGCTCACCCTGCTCGACTACGAGACGCCGTTCTGGCTCGACCCGCCGCTTGCCGCCGCCCCGCAGGTCGCGCGCTGGATCTCCTTCCACACCGGCGCGCCGCGCACGCACGATCCGGCGACCGCCGCCTTTGCATTCGTGGCGGACAGCGCCGCGGCGCCGCCGTTCGACACCTTCGCGCTCGGCAGCCAGGAATATCCCGACCGGTCGACCACCCTGGTGCTGCAGGTCGAGCACCTGAGGGAAGACGCCGGCCTCGTCCTGCGCGGGCCCGGCATCGCCGGAAGGCGGCGGCTGGCGGCTTCTCCGCTGCCCGCGGACTTTCTCGATCGTCTTGCCGACAACCGCGCGCGCTTTCCGCGCGGCATCGACGTCGTGCTCGCGCATGCCAACGCGGTGGCGGCGCTGCCACGCTCGGTGCACGCCGCGGGAGGCTGACATGTACGTGGCGGTCAAGGGCGGCGAACGCGCCATCGACAATGCCCATCAGCTGCTGGCGGCGGCGCGCCGCGGCGATCCGGCGGTCCCCGAGCTCACGCTCGCGCAAATCTCCGAGCAGCTGGCGCTCGCCGTCGACCGGGTGATGGCGGAAGGCTCGCTCTACGACCGCGAGCTGGCGGCACTCGCCGTCAAGCAGGCGCGCGGCGACGTGATCGAGGCAATCTTCCTGGTGCGCGCCTATCGCACGACCTTGCCGCGGTTCGGCTCATCCGAGCCAATCAACACCGGCGCCATGCAGACCCGGCGCCGCATCTCGGCCGCGTTCAAGGACCTGCCGGGCGGCCAGGTGCTCGGCCCCACCTTCGACTACACCCACCGTTTGCTCGATACCGGATTGGCCGCGGGCGGTGCGACTCCCTCTCGCCGTAGGGGAGAGGGTTGGGGTGAGGGGGTTACAGAACCATCGATAGGGCAGGAGCCCCCTCACCCGGAGTCTGCGCGCGCGCGCGCAGACTCCGACCTCTCCCCTCCGGGGAGAGGTAAAGAAGAGTCATCCGCCGCCATGCCGCGCGTCACCGACCTGCTGGCCGAGGACGGGCTGATCGAAACATTTCCGCCGGGCGATCCGGCCGCCCCGGTCGGCGACCTCACCCGCGCGCCGCTGACGTTCCCGGCCGGACGCGACCTGCGCCTGCAGAACCTCGCGCGCGGCGACGAAGGCTTTCTGCTCGCGCTCGGCTATTCGACCCAGCGCGGCTACGGCCGCACCCATCCGTTCGCCGGCGAAATCCGCCTGGGCGAGGTCGAGGTGGAGTTCATGGCCGAAGAGGTCGGCTTCGCGGTGCCGCTCGGCCGCATCACCGTCACCGAATGCCAGATGATCAACCAGTTCCGCGGCTCCGCGACCGAGCCGCCGCAATTCACCCGCGGCTACGGGCTCACCTTCGGGCACGGCGAGCGCAAGGCCATGGCCATGGCGCTGGTCGACCGGGCGCTGCGGGCGCGCGATCTCGGCGAGGAGCGCAAGGCGCCGGCGCAGGACGAGGAGTTCGTGCTGTCGCATTCCGACAACGTCCAGGCGACCGGCTTCGTCGAGCATCTCAAGCTGCCGCACTACGTCGACTTCCAGGCCGAGCTGGGCCTGATCCGCCGCATGCGGGCGGAGATCGCGGCCGGCGATCACGCGCGCAAGGAGGCGGCGGAATGAACGCCCCCGCCTACAACTTCGCCTATCTGGACGAGCAGACCAAGCGGATGATCCGCCGCGCCATCCTCAAGGCAATCGCGATTCCCGGCTATCAGGTGCCGTTCGCCAGCCGCGAGATGCCGATGCCGTACGGCTGGGGCACCGGCGGCGTGCAGGTCACTGCCTCGGTGCTCGGTCCCGACGACGTGCTCAAGGTGATCGACCAGGGCTCCGACGACACCACCAACGCGGTGTCGATCCGCAAATTCTTCGCCAAGACGGCGGGCGTGCGCACGACCACCCATACGGCCGAGGCCACGTTGATCCAGACCCGCCACCGCGTTCCCGAAACGCCGCTCACCGAGAACCAGATCCTGGTTTATCAGGTGCCGATTCCGGAGCCGCTGCGCTTCCTCGAGCCGCGCGAGACCGAGACGCGGCGCCTGCACGCGCTCGCCGACTACGGGCTGATGCACGTGAAGCTCTACGAGGACATCGCGCGCCACGGCCACATCGCCACCACCTACGCCTATCCGGTCAAGGTCGACGGCCGCTACGTGATGGACCCTTCGCCGACCCCGAAGTTCGACAACCCGAAGATGGACGACTGCGCGGCGCTGCAATTGTTCGGCGCCGGCCGCGAGAAGCGCATCTACGCGATCCCGCCGCACACCCGGGTGGTGTCGCTCGACTTTGAGGACCATCCGTTCGAGGCGAGCCGCACGCCGGAAACCTGCGCGCTGTGCGGGGCCGACGACACCTTCCTCGACGAGGTGATCACCGACGACAAGGGCGGACGCCTGTTCGTATGCTCGGACAGCGACTATTGCGAGAAGCGCCGCGGCGCGGAGACGGCCGCATGACCGACACCGACGCCCCGCTCCTCGTCGCCGAAGGCCTGACCAAATATTACGGCCGGCAGCTCGGCTGCCGCGACGTGTCGTTTTCGCTCTATGAGGGCGAGGTGCTGGCGGTCGTGGGCGAATCCGGCTCCGGCAAGACCACCCTGCTGCAACTGCTCTCGACGCAGCTGGCGCCGAGCGCCGGCCGGGTGCGCTATCGCCTGCGCAACGGGGCGACGCGCGACCTTGCCGAGCTGGGCGAAGCGGAGCGCCGGTTCCTGTTCCGCACCGACTGGGGCTACGTGCACCAGGACGCGGCGCTCGGCCTGCGCATGAACGTCTCGGCCGGCGCCAACGTGGGCGAGCGCCTGATGGCGGTGGGCTGGCGCCACTACGGCCGCATCCGCGGCACCGCCACGCAATGGCTCGACCGGGTCGAGATCGACCGCGACCGCATCGACGATCCGCCGCTGGTCTATTCGGGCGGCATGCGCCAGCGCCTGCAGATCGCCCGCAATCTCGTGACCCAGCCGCGGCTGGTGTTCATGGACGAGCCGACCGGCGGGCTCGACGCATCGGTGCAGGCGCGCCTGCTCGACCTCCTGCGCGGGCTCGTCACCGAGCTGGGCCTCGCCGCGGTCGTCGTCACCCACGACCTCGCGGTGGCGCGGCTGCTGTCGCACCGGATCATGGTGATGAAGGGCGGCGAGGTGATCGAGACCGGGCTGACCGACCAGGTGCTCGACGATCCGCGCGAGCCTTACAGCCAGCTTCTCGTCTCCTCGATCCTGCCGCCGTGAGCCGTCGCATGAGCCCGTTGCTGCAACTGACCGGGGTGAGCAAGACCTTCACCATGCATCTGCAGGACGGCATCCGCCTGCCCGTGGTGGCCGGGGTCGCGTTCGCGGTCGCGGCCGGCGAGTGCGTGGCGCTGGCGGGGCCGTCCGGCGCCGGCAAGTCGTCGGTGCTCAAGATGATCTTCGGCAATTACCGCTGCGACGCCGGCGAAATCCTGGTGCGCCACGGCGACGAACGGATCGACGTGGCGCGCGCCGACCCGCGGCGCATCCTCAAGCTGCGGCGCACCACCATCGGCTACGTCAGCCAGTTCCTGCGCGCGGTGCCGCGGGTGCCGGCAATCGACGTGGTCTCCGAGCCGCTTTTGGCCGCCGGCACGGCGCGCGAGGCGGCGCGGACGCGCGCCGGCGAGCTGCTGGCGCGGCTCAACGTGCCGCAGCGGCTGTGGGGGCTGCCGCCGGCGACCTTCTCGGGCGGCGAGCAGCAGCGGATCAACATCGCGCGCGGATTCCTGCCCGACCTGCCGATCCTGCTGCTCGACGAGCCGACCGCCTCGCTCGACTCGACCAATCGTGCGGTCGTGATGGATCTCATCAACGAAAAGAAGGCGCGCGGCGCCGCCATTGCGAGTATCGTGCACGACGACGACGTGCGCGCGCGCACCGCCGACCGGGTGATCGACATCGCGCGCTTCTCGGCTGCCCTGAGGTAAATGTCCGATGACCGGCAACGCGGATTTCATCCTCGCCAACGCCCGCGTCGTCCTCGCCGACGCGGTGATCGAGCGCGGCTGGGTGGCGGTCGCGGAAGGCCGCATCGCCGAGATCGGCGACGGCACGCCGCCCGAGCGCGGCGACGATCTTGGCGGCGACCTGCTGATCCCCGGCCTGGTCGAGCTGCACACCGATCATCTCGAGGCGCACTACGTGCCGCGCCCGAAGGTGCACTGGGACCCGATGGCGGCGGTCGTGTCCTATGACGGCCAGCTTGCCACCAGCGGCATCACCACGGTGCTCGACTCCGTGCGCATCTGGCGCGAGGCGGGCATCCAGGAGGTCGACGGCCAGCACGACGTCCTGTCCGACGCCATCGCGGCGGCGCGCGACGCCGACCTGCTGCGCGCCGACCATTTCCTCCACCTGCGCTGCGAAGTGCCGATGCCCGACGTCGTCGCCGACACGGAAAAGATGGTCGGCCGGCGCGGCGTGCGGCTGATGTCGCTGATGGACCACACGCCGGGCCAGCGCCAGTTCCGCGACGAGGCGAAGCTGCGCACCTATTACCGCGGCAAGAAGGGCGGCTTGAGCGATCCCGAGCTCGACGAGATGTTCGCGCTGCGCCGGCGGTATCAGGCCGAGCACGCCGAGCCGAACCGGCGCGGCCTGGTCGATCTCGCCCGCCGCCGCGGCATCCCGCTGGCGAGCCACGACGACACCGTCCCGGCGCACGTGACCGAGGCGATCGCCGACAAGGTGGCGATCGCCGAGTTTCCCACCACCGCCGAGGCGGCGGAAGCGCTGCACGCGGCGGGCATCAAGGTGCTGATGGGCGCCCCCAACTTGGTGCGCGGCGGCTCCCATTCCGGCAACGTCGCCACCGCCGCCCTGGCGGCGGCGGGCGTGCTCGACATCATGTCGTCCGACTACGTGCCGTCCGCCCTGCTGCTGGGGGCGCTGCGCCTGCCCGAAGCGGTCCCCTCCTTCGACCTGCCGGCGGCGGTCCGCACCGTCACGCGCACGCCCGCCTATGCGGTCGGACTCACCGACCGCGGCGAGATCGCAGTCGGCAAGCGCGCCGATCTGGTGCGCGTCTACACCAGGGCCGGCACCTCGACCGCCCGCAACGTGTGGCGCGCCGGCCGCCGCGTGGCATGACGGCGCCGATCGGGCCGGGGCGCCTCGTCCTGGTGGTCGGCCCGAGCGGCGCCGGCAAGGATACGCTGATCGACCTTGCCCGGGCGTCGCTGCAGGACGATCCGATGGTGGTGTTTCCGCGCCGGGTGGTGACGCGGACGGCGTCCGCCGCGGAGGCGCACGACAGCCTGAGCGCCGATGAGTTCGACCGCGCCGCCCGCGCCGGTGCCTTCGCGCTGACCTGGGACGCGCATGACCTGCGCTACGGCATCCCGGCCGGCATCGATGCCGATATCCGCGCCGGCCGCACCGTCGTGTGCAATGTGTCGCGCGCGATCATCGATGCGGCGCGGCGACGCTACGCTCATGCGGTGGTTACGCTCGTCACCGCGCCGCCCGAGCTGCTGGCGGCGCGGCTTAAGGCGCGCGGGCGAGACGGCGACATCGCGCAGCGGCTGGCGCGCGGAGACGCCTTTGCGGATATCGAGGCGGATTGCGTGATCGCCAACACCGGCCCGCCCGAAGCCGGCGCCGCGGCGCTCAGGGCGGTGGTGGCTGGGACGGCGGAGGGACGCTCGTCGGCAACCGCATCATGATCCACGTCGTCATGTCCCAGGCGTTGCGGATGCCGGCGAACAACAGGGTGACGAGGGCGGCGGCGGCGACGTCCGAGCTCCAGGGCGTTCGCAGCAACAGCATGACGCCCGCGGCGAAGACCAGCAGATATCCGACGACCGGAAACATCGCGTAGAAGAACCGGTCGATCCAGTCCACCGAGAAGCTGCGCCGGACGAACATCTGCACCCATACCCGCCCCGCATAGGCGAGGCCGACGGCGCCCCCGACCGTGAGCAGCACGCCGAGGGTGAGCCACGTCTGCGACGGGATGGTGACGATGATGCAGACGAACAGGGCGGACGCAAAATGGACCACGGTCGGGCTGATGAAGGCCTGCAGGCCGTTACGGTTCGCTTCGCTGAAGACGCTGGCGCCGATCGAAGCGGCGACGAACATCAGGCCGACCAGGGTCGCCGACGCGGTCCCGACCAGGAGATAGAAGTTTTGCCAGTCGTGAAAAAGTTCGGCCACCGAGCTTTGCATCGCCGTCACCAAGTTCCCCTCCGTAGGGTGGGCAAAATCGCGTACAATGGCAACAAGGCTTGCACGACCCGCCCGCAATTTGCCCACGCGCCGTAACCGAAGCCAGGATCGACACCGATGACCTTTCGCCTGTCGGAAGAGCAACGCGCGTTCGTGGGGAACGTGCGCAAGCTCGCGCAGAACGAGTTCCGTGCCCGCGCCCTCAAATACATGGACGGCAGCTTCCCGTGGGAGAACATCCGGCAGCTCGCCGGCCTCGGCATTTTAGGGATGGCGGTGCCGCAGGAGTACGGCGGCTCCGGCATGGGGGTGCTCGACACCGCCCTGGTGCTCGAGGAGATCGCCAAGTCCTGCTACGTCACCGCCATGGCGGTGCTGGGCGAGGTCGGGACGCAGACGCGCATCATCGCATCCTACGCGCCGGAGAGCATCAAGCGGCGCCTGCTGCCGGGCGTGTGCACCGGCGAGTGCATTCTGGCGATCTGCATGACCGAGCCGCACGCCGGCACCGACGTCGCCAACTACCGCACCAACGCGACCGTCGCCGGCGACCGCGTCCGCCTCAACGGCGTCAAGACCCTGATCAGCCGGGTCGACGAGGCGCAGGCGTTCGTCGTGTTCAGCCGCATCGACGGCAAGCCCGGCCGCGAGGGCATCGGCTGCGTGTTGGTGGAAAAGGGCGCGCCCGGCTTCACCGTTACCTCGCGCTTCCACACCATGGGGGGCGAGAACCTGGCGAGATCCGCTTCGAGGACTGCGAGCTGCCGCTGGAAAACCTGATCCTGCGCGACGACGGCTTCCGCCGGCTGCTCAGCGCCTTCAACACCCAGCGCTGCCTCAACCCGAGCATCTCGCTCGGGCTCGCCGAAGGGGCGTTCGAGGAATCCGTCAAATACCTGCGCGACCGCACCGCGTTCGGCCGCCGCATCGGCGACTTCCAGGGCCTGCGCTGGAAGCTCGCCGACATGTACCGCGACATCGAGGCGGGACGGAGCCTGCTCTACCGCGCCTGCCTGACGGCCGATCCGTTTCCCGACCCGCACGAGGCGGCGCTCGCCAAAATCTACTGCAACGAGATGTCGCTGCGCGTCACCAGCGAGGCGATCCAGATCCACGGCGGCTACGGGTTCACCGACGAATACCCGGTGTCGCGCTTCTACCGCGGCGCCCGCTACGGCACGCTGGGCGGCGGCACCACCGAGACCTTGAAGGATCTGCTGGGCAAGAAGCTGATGAACGATTTCCCCGTGGGCGACGGGTTTCTCGGCCTGGGGACGTTTTGAGGCCAGGGATCAGGGATCGGATATCAGGCATCAGGTTGTCTGATCCCCGATCCCTGACACTACCACAGCTTCCTGCTCGCCAGCCGCGCGCCGTCGCGCATCGCCTCGAACTTCGCCCATACCACGGTCGGATGCACCTCGGTCGCGTAGGTCGCTTGCGATGAGAAGCCGCAATCGGCGCCGGCGATCACGTTCTCGCGGCCGACCAGCCGGGCGAAGCGCACCAGCCGCTCGGCGATCAGCTCCGGGTGCTCGACGATGTTGCTCGCGTGGGTGATCACGCCCGGGATCAACACCTTGCCGTCGGCGAGCCTGATCTTCTCCCACAAATGATATTCGTGCTCGTGGCGCGGGTTCGCGGCCTCGAAGCTGTAGCTGCCGGCGTTGACCTTGAGCATATGCCCGACCACGTCCGCGAGCGCCGCCTCGTGGACGCGCGGACCGTGGTTGATGCCGTAGCAGGTGTGATAGCGCACGCGTTCGGACGGGATGCCGGCGAGGGCCGCGTTGATCGCCTCGACGTACAGGCCGGCGCGGGCGCGGCGCTGCGCCCCATCGAGGGTCCGGTCGGCGAACACGTCGGACAGGAATGGGTCGTCGATCTGCAGCAGCAAGCCGGCGTCGACGATCGTTTTATATTCCGTGTGCAGCGCCGCGCCGACCGCGTGAAAATACTCCTCTTCGCTGCGGTAATATTCGTTGACGCCGACGCCGCTCGGAGCCACCGCCGGCATGAACGCGCCGCGGCAAGCAACGCCGGCCGCCGCTGCCTTGAGGTTGTCGATATCCCGCTGCAGTGCCGCCTCGCCGCGGTATTTGACCGGGCCGACGCAGGCCAGCGACTTCAACGGCGCGATCGTGCCGCCGAGCATCGCCTGCTTGAAATACTGCTCGTAATATTCCGGGAAGGCCGCGCGCTCGGCAGCGAAGAAGTTTGCGCGCGTGTGCGGCCGCGGCTCGAAGCCGTCGAGCCGCTCGCGCACGTAGGTGTAGAACCCGGGTTTCGACTGCTCGCCGTCGCTCACCACGTCGATGCTGGTCTCGGCCTGGCGGCGCACGCACGCGGCGACCGCGTCCCGCACCCGCGCGTCATAGGCCGCCCGGTCGTAGGCTTCCCCGGCGAGCCTTGCCTTCATCAGGTCGAGCAGGTTCTTCGGCCGCGGCAGGCTGCCGACGTGGGTGGTCAGGATGCGGTCGGTATTCTGCTGGATGCTCATGCGGTCCGCCCCTTGCTCGGCGGGATGCTATAGCATCCGGGGCGAAGCCGGGACTCCCCGACAGGCGATCATCCGTCATGGACATGGCCAATCGTTCCGGTCGCTGGCTCGCGGCCGCGCTGTTCGCGGCGGGCTTTGCGCTGGTGTTCCGCGGGTGGTTGTTTTCCGGTTTCGATCGCGCCTTCGGCGACGAGCAGGACGGCTATCTCGCGCTCGCCCTCATCGAGCATTGGCATCAGGTATTCGCCGGCGCGGCACATTGGACCGATCCGATCATCTTCTATCCGCAGCGCGGCACCCTCGGCTACACCGACGCCTATTTTCTGATCGGCCTGTTTCACGCGCTCCTGCGCGCCCTCAGCCTGGACACGTTCACGGCCTACATGCTGGTCATGGCGGCGCTGGCGACGGCCGGCTTCTTCGGCTTCCGTCGTTTGGCGATGCGCCATTTCGATCTGCCGCCCGCCTGCGCGGCGATCGGCGCCTTTCTGTTCGCCTTTGCCAATATGGACGCCGTGAAGCTCGTTCACGTCCAGGCCTACTGCGCCCTGTTGCTGCCCGGCCTGTGCGCTCTCGTGCTTTCGGCCTGGAACAGCAAGCGCCACGGCGCCGTGCTGGGGGCCGCGGCGGGCCTTCTTTACGCCGCGTTGTTTCTCACCGCCTTCCAGACCGCGTGGTTTTTTGCGTGTTACCTGATGCTATTGGCGCTCCTGCATCCGGCCGTTTGCGGCCTCTCGACAACCCGATCGCTGGCGCGGGAGATGACCACCGCCAAGCGGCCCATGGTGCTTGGCGCCGCTTGCGGCTTTGCGGCCGGTATCGTGCCGTTTCTGATCCTCTACCTTCCGGTGGCTCTCGCCGGGCGCAGCCGCGATTTCGCGGAAGTCATGTCCAACATGCCCGAATGGCGCGACCTCGCCAACATCACGCCGGAAAACGCCGTGTGGGGCGGCGTCTTGCAATGGCTAACCATTGCCGGACGCCCCGACCGCCCGGTGTGGGAAGTCGAGCTTGGCTTCACGCCGGCGGTGCTCGCCATCTTCATCGCCGGGCTGATTGCCTTGCTGGCGCAGACGCGCCGGCAGCCGTCCGCGGATCGTGACCTCTACTTCCTCATGCTGGGCGCCGCCGTCGTCATCTTCTGGCTGCTGCAGATGCACTATTTCGGCCTGCGTCCGTGGCGGGCGGTGTGGGCGGCGCTTCCGGGCGCCGAGGCGATCCGCTACACGTTTCGATCCCAACTCGTGGCGAACCTGTTCGTGGCGCTGGTGGTGGCGCGGGCGCTGGCCGGCTTGCACAGCAGGCGGGCCTTGACCGGTCTGCTGTGTGGCTTCCTGCTGATCGAGCAGATCAATCTCGTCTGGCCGGCGACGGTATCGCGGCGCGCGGCGCTTGCCTGGATCGACGCGGTGCCGCCGCCGCCGGCCGGCTGCCGTATCTTTTATCTGACGCCGGGCACCGCGCCGGATGGGCAAAGCGACCCGCAGCGCCAGACCGAGGCCATGTTGTTCGCAGAAATTCGCAACATTCCGACCGTCAACGGCTATTCGAGCTGGTTCCCGGCCGGCTGGGCGCTCGAGGACCCCGCAAGTCCCGGCTATCCGGCCGCCGTGCGGGACTGGGCCCGCCGCAACGGCATCGAGCAGGATCTATGCGCTCTCGAGCCGCGATCGGGGCAATGGACGGCCGGGCTGCCGCGGTGAGGATGCGGTCATCGGGCGCTGCGCGCAATCACATGATAGTGCGCGACCATGTGATCGAAAGCGCGATGTCGTGAATCGCAAACAGCGCGGCTGGCACTACATGCGGTCCCTGGCGGCGGGCCGATCGTCCGCAGCGAACACGAGAGGAGATCGCCATGTTGACCAAAATCAGCGCACTCACGATCGCTGCCCTCGTTTTAGGCGCAGCGACAGGCGCGTCCGCGCAAAGCCTGATCGGCGACGGAGTCCCGGCCGAAGGCTATGGGACTTATGGAACCTACGCACCGGCTCCCTATGCCTATGCGCCGGCCGCGCGTCAGCACGTGGCACCCCGCCATGTGCGGACCCCGCGGCGGGCGAGCGAGTATTGATCGAAGCGACGATTGCTGAAGCAGGACGCAAGCCTCACCGCGCCCGGGCGACGCGCACGAAGGTCGTGGCGAGATTCCAGCTCGCCTTGAGAGTTCCGCGCAGGGAGCCCGCGACCTTCGAGGCGCCGCCGGCGCGGTTGCGGTGGACGACCGGCACCTCGAGGATGCGCAGGCCCGCGCGGGCGGCGCGCATCTGCATTTCCAGGTTCCAGCCGTAGGTGCGCTCGCGCATGGCGAGCCGCTCGAGCGCATTGCGCCTGATCGCGCGCAGCGGGCCCATGTCCGTGTAGCGCACGCCGTAGAGCGCCCGCATGGCAAGTCCCGCGAGCCTTCCGGCGAGCAGCTGGTGCGCGCCCATGCTGCCCGCCTCGCGCGCGCCGCGGGCGCGTGAGCCGATGACGAAATCCTGCTCGCCGGCGAGGATCGGGGCGACGAGGCGCGCCAAATCTGCCGGATCGTCGCTGCCGTCGCCGTCGATGAAGGCGATGACCGCGCAGTCGGCTGCCGCGCGCACGCCGGCCAAGCAGGCGGCGCCGTAGCCGGCGCGCGGCTCGACGATGACGCGCGCGCCGGCGCCCTGCGCGACCGCCACGGTGTCGTCGCGGCTGCCGCCGTCGACCACGATCACCTCGTCGATCACGTCGCCCGGGACCGCGCGCACCACGCCGGCGATGGTCGCGCCCTCGTCGATCACCGGAATGACGAGGGCGACGCGCATCGTTTGGTCACAGGCTCCAGCGCAGGCCGCAATTGGCGCAGGCGGCCGGCGGCTTGTCGCCGAGCAGCCCGGCGCGGAACGCGCGGTAGTCTTCGCCGTTCCAGATCTCGCGCAGGCTCTGCTGGGTGGCGTTGCCCAGCGTAAAGGCGTCGTAGCCGCGCATGGAGAACGGCGCGATGCAGCACGGCAGCGCCCGGCCGTGCGCGGTGAAATACATCAGGGTCCACGGGCGCGTGCACAGCGACCACGGTCGCTCATCGTCGGCGCGCTTGAGGCTGGTGCCCGGCTCGGTGGCGCCGGAGGCGTCGAACAGGATGCCGTGGTGGCGGGCGCGCGCCTCCGCTTCGCGGATCAGCCGCTCCTCGTCGGCGTCGACGCGCTCGAACAGCGCCTGGTCGGAGCGGGCGAGCCCCTGGCCGTCCTGGAAGAACACCATGCGCTGCAGGTGCACCTCGGCCACGTCGATCGAGGCCGCGAGGTCGACGAAGGCGGGCAGCTGGCCGATCGTCTCCTTGAGGCCGGTGAGCCACAGCGACACCCGCGGCGCCGCGGCGCCCTCGCGGCGCTGGAGCGCGCGGAACTCGCGCACGTTCCTGACGATCTTGTCGAATGCGTCCTTGCCGCGCACCGCCTTGAACGCCACCGGCTCGGCGGCATCGAGGGACACGCGCAGCTCGTCGAGGCCGCTCGCGATGAGGTCGCGCCCGCGCCGCTCGTTGAGCAGGGTGCCGTTGGTGTTGAACAGCACGTAGGTGCCGCGCGCCTTGAGGTAGCGGATCATGCGCGGCAGGTTCGGCACCATCAGGGGCTCGCCGACGCCGTGCAGCACCACTCGGGAGATGGCGGGATATTGATCGACGATCGAGCGGAACAGGTCCCAGCTCATGTTGGCGGCGGGTTCCAGCTCCTCGAACGTGCGCGGGCAGGTCGTGCACGGCAGGTTGCAGCGGTTGGTGGTCTCCAGATAAAGGCAGACTGGGTCGCGCGCGGCGACCTCGCCGCGCTCGCCCGCCGCGCTCTCGAAGTAGCGGCGCGGATCGACCGGACGATCCTCGACGGCAATGTCGGTCATGCGGGCCTCCTGATCGGGAGCGGGCGGGAGCGGAAGATGAAATCGGCCGCGGCCAGGACCGCAAAGCCGCCGTAGAGCCACAGCCCCGCGGTGAAATAGTCGTCGAAGTCCTTGATGGGCGGCAGGTAGAAGATGAACGACGCAAGCGTGACGTAGAGGAGCGGCACGTAGGGCGCGCGGCAGAGGAACGGCAGCACCCAGGCGAAGTACCAGGGATAGTGCGGCGACACCAACAGCAGGAAACCCGCCACGAGCGGCAAGACGAGCGCGGGCTCGTCGACCGGCTTGGCGCGCGAGACCATTGCCAGCGCGATGAGCGCCAGCACTCCAGCCGCAAACATCGCGAAGGCGAAGCCGCCGGGCGCCGGCAGGCCGAGGTGCCGCAGCAGCGCCACCAGGAAGAAGCCGCGGCCGTCCACGTAGCCCTGCTCGTCGCCGTAGCCGCCGAGATAGCCCAGCACGCCGCTGCCGACGCTCAGATAAGGCGAGTAGCAAACAACCAGGGTGGCGACGAACGCGGCCGGCAGCCGCCAATCCCACCGCCGCCACACCGCCGGCGCGACGATGAGGGCGAACGGCTTCACCAAAGCGCCGGCCGCGAGCGCCAGCCCGGCGAGCACGCGCCGGTCGCGCGCGGCGGCCAGCATGGCGAGCGTCATCAGCGCGATGGCGGCGGCGTCGACGTGGCCGGTGCCGGCGAATTCCCAGATCGGCAGCGGATGCCAGGCATAGATCAGCACGCGCGCGCGCGGCCGGCCGTCGTGCTCCAGCAGGGCCAGGAGCGCCAGCACGGTGACGGCCTCGAAGCCGATCATCACCAGGCGCATCATGGTGAGCGTCTCGCTCGCCCGGGTGGCGAGGAAGAAGATCATCTGCGCGACCGGCGGATAGATGGTCGGCGCGTAGTCGGCGCGGTTGATGGTGGGATAGATCGCTTGATCGCGCAGGGTTGCGAGGTGCGGGTCGGCCGGCACGTAGCGATAGGGATTGATGCCGGCGGCCTGGACGCGGCCGTCCCACACGTAGCGGGCGACGTCGGTCGAGAGCGTCGCCGGCGCCGGCAGGGCGATGGCGCGGGCGAGCGCGGCGACGATGAGGATGACGGCGAGCGCGGGACGGCCGACGCGGTGGCGCAGGACGAGCCAGACCGCGAAGGCGTAGACGGCGCCTTGCGCCAGCGCCGCGAGCACGAAACGCTCGTAGCGCACCTCGACCAGGAAATAGAGCATCAGCGGGCAGAGCGCGACCAGCAAAACGCCGGCGGCCGCGAGGGCAAGCAGTGCCCGTCGTTCCGGCTTCGCCTGGCCCGCCGTGTCCAATGCCGCCATCCTTGATGCCCTCGGACCGAACGCCTGCGCGGACGCCCGGTTCCGCGCGCTTGCCGCGGGTGTAGAGCAATTTTGTAGCGCCCGCTATAAAATCCTGATAGCAAGTGCGTGACCAGAGCATGATCCCGAAAAGTGGGTACCGGTTTTCGGAAAAGATCATGCTCCAAAGATAGAGCCCATGGGACGACCGCGCGAATTCGACGAGACCACCGCCCTCGACGGCGCGGTTGAATGCTTCTGGCAGCACGGCTTCGCCGCCACCTCGGTGCGCGATCTCGCGGCCGGCATGGGGATCACCTGCACCAGCCTCTACAACGCGTTCGGCGACAAGCGCGCGGTGTTCCGCATGGCGCTGGAACGCTATCTCGACCGCTCGATGCGCGAGCGCATCGCCCGCCATGAAGGCGCGAGCCCGAAGGCGGCGATCCGCGGCTTCGTCGCCGAGATCATCCGGCACTCCCTCGACGGCGAGCGCCGCGGCTGCCTGCTGGTCAACTCGGCGCTCGAGGTCGCGCCGCACGACGCCGAGCTCGGCGGCATGATCGCCGAACGGCTGGGGGAACTGGAGGCGTTCTTCCGCCGTTGCGTGACCGCGGGGCAGCGCGACGGCAGCATCGCGGCCGGCCGCGATCCGGCGGATCTCGCGCGCCTGCTGCTCGGCGTGGTGCTCGGCATCCGCGTGCTGGCGCGGGCGAAACCGCAGCGGGACTTGCTCGAAGGCGTGGCGCGGCCGGCGCTGGCGCTGCTCGATTGACTTAAGATGGCGTCGTAGAGCGCAATAGCGAAGCTATTGCCCCCATCGACGGCACGCGGCGCATTGCGCTCAGGTAAAGAACAAGCGAGAGGAAGACAAACAATGATCGACCTGCACTATTGGACGACTCCGAACGGCCACAAGATCACGATGTTTCTCGAGGAGACCGGGCTGCCCTACAAGATCTTTCCGGTGAAGATCGGCGCCGGCGAGCAGTTCAAGGCGGGCTTCCTCAAGATCTCGCCCAACAACCGCATCCCGGCGATCGTCGATCACGATCCGCCCGGCGGCGGCGCGCCGATCTCGGTGTTCGAGTCAGGCGCCATCCTGCTCTATCTCGCCGAGAAGACCGGCAAGTTCCTGCCCAAGGACATCCGCGGCCGCACCGAAACGCTGGAATGGCTGTTCTGGCAGATGGCGGGCCTCGGCCCGATGCTTGGCCAGAACCATCATTTCAAGACCTACGCGCCGGAGAAGCTTCCTTACGCCATCGACCGCTACGTCAACGAGACCAACCGGCTCTACGGCGTGCTCAACAAACGGCTCGCCAACCACCCGTTCGTCGCCGGCGATTATTCGATCGCCGACATGGCGAGCTACCCGTGGATCGTGCCGTACGAGCGCCAGGGCCAGACGCTCGAGGACTTCCCGCACCTCAAGCGCTGGTTCGAGGCGATCCGCGAGCGGCCGGCGACGGTGCGCGCCTACGAGAAGGCAAAGGCGATCAATACGCAAGCGACCATGACCGACGAGGCGAAAAAGGTTCTCTTCGGCCAGACCGCATCGTCGATCGCCGCCGCCGCGCGCTGAGCCGCGCCATGGCGATGCGCCTCTACGATCTCGCCGGCGCCGACGCGAACCTGCGCTTCAGCCCCTATTGCTGGCGCGCGAAGCTCGCCCTCGCCCACAAGGGCCTCGCGGCGGAGACCATTCCGTGGCGCTTCACCGAGAAGGACG
>Ga0193751_1000286_pt1 | contig 42528 bp, 35 predicted proteins | sample L1c2metaG_FD_143050 | JGI IMG/M metagenome (GOLD analysis project Ga0193751, IMG submission 143050) | Soil microbial communities from a riparian zone of the East river system, Colorado, United States - L1c2 | ecosystem: Environmental > Terrestrial > Soil > Riparian zone | place: USA: East River...
TCATCCCAAGATCGACGATCGAGAAAGCGCCAAGCGCGGAGCTGAAGCCAAATCAAACCGATCAGGATGTCCTTCCACCCTACGAAATTCTCGATGAGATCCTACGGCTCTATGTGGAAGAAAACTTGAGCGCGCGCGACATTATCACGCACGGATTTGACGAGAAGACGGTGCGCTGGGTGCAGCGACGTGTCGATCTCAACGAGTACAAACGCGAGCAGGCTGCCCCCGGACTGAAAGTGACGAGTCTCGCTTTCGGCGTCGGCCGTCGCATGCCGATCGCGCAAAAATATGTCGATTAAACCGAGAGTTTTGCACCGTGCAGGAATCGAACCTGCAACCCAGTGATTAAGAGTCACTTGCTCTGCCAATTGAGCTAACGGTGCCCGGTCATTCTAGCACAAATTCTAGCACCGACGTGCCAGACTTCGCCTGACGCGCTTTTCGACTTTGAACCGCTGCCGACGAAAATGCTCGAATCGCACATTGTTAACCCGCGGTCACCGGAACACAACCAGTGATCCGAGCTTACGTTACGTCCCGTCCAAGCCCCGAAAGGGAAACGAGCGAGGGGAACCCGGCCCGGCAAAAATAAAGCTCGACAAATCGTTACGAAACTGTTACTGACTTCCTTGATTACGTCACCCGACGTTTCAACGCATCTTCGGCCGAGCTGAGAGAAGCCCGAGGGCGCTGGACCTTCGCTGGAACCGCCGCTTAACGCGATCTGCCGGTCCAACTGGAACCCCGAGCCAGCCGATGTGAGTCGCTTATTGGAAGAAGTCTCGCAGCAATAACGGTTCTTGGTTCCGCGCGGAACTGGATTGCAGTCAACAAATTAATGCCGAAGAAAAATGAAAACGGCAGATCTGGCGATAAGAAATTCCATTGATCACTCGCCTTTACGGCTCGGTTTCATTGTCATCCTAGTGGTGGTCGCCTCGTCAGCGCTTTCGGCGACAAGTATAACCGTTACCCCACCCCCGGACGAATGGAATATACCTTTAGAATCAATCCCGTTCGATGATGTTGCAGCAAATGTGGCGTTCGGAGCGTGCGCGGTTTTACTGAAAAGGAGTCGCAGGCTCCAGCGAACTAAGAAGATGGTGGGAGCGGAGTCGGTGCTTATGACTTCGCCGCAGCTCCCGAATCTGACGGAAGAGAGCTCAGCAATTCGAGTCGCGATCGTCTACAGGCCGGAGGCGATTGTTCTCGCCGACGCGCTCGAGACATTGCTTGCCGAGGCGAGGGGGTTCACATTCTCGCGATTCGAGTATTGCGCCGAAGCCGACCTCAAGCCGCAGGCGGGCGGCTTTGGCAATCCCGATGTAGTCGTGGCTACGCTCAGTGCTTTTCAAGCAACGAACCTAGAACTTTTTTTTGCGTCGCTTCAGCGCCCTTTTCCACATCGCCCAGTTCTGGTGACTACGACGCATCCGGATACGTTCGATTTTTTCCGAGTGCTCGAGATGGGCGCGTCGGATTTTCTGCTGCCTCCGTTGCGGCGTTCCGAATTGTTAGCGCGGCTGATGCGTCTGTCGGGAGTCACGCGCTGCAGCGACGCGCTCGTGCAAAAACTCAAGGAGGATATCGGGCTCAAACATATCATCGGCGAGAGCCCCGCGTTTCTTGACAAGGTTTGGTGCGTACCGCGATTTGCGCGGTGCGATGCGCCAGTGCTGATCTCCGGGGAGTCCGGCACCGGCAAGGAAATCTTCGCGCGCGCGATTCATTATCTGAGTCCGCGAGCAGACCGACCGTTCGTTCCGGTTAATTGCGGTGCGCTTCCAGAGAACCTGGTGGAAAGTGAGATCTTCGGTCATAAGCGCGGCGCGTTCACCGGCGCCGCGTCCGATCAAGAGGGGCTGATTCGCGAGGCCCAGGGCGGCACGCTGTTTTTGGATGAGGTCGATTGCCTCGCGCCTCAAACGCAGGTGAAACTGCTCCGTTTCCTGCAGGACGGAGAATATCGTTCCGTGGGCTCACATCAGATCCTTCATGCAAACATTCGGGTGATCGCAGCTGGGAACGCCGATTTCAGCCACCTCGTGCGCTCAGGGAAATTCCGCGAGGATTTATTCTATCGACTGAACGTACTGGCGCTCGCACTTCCAGCGTTGCGTGAACGGCCCGGCGATATCCTCTTACTTACGCACGACTTTCTCGAGAAGCACGCGGCGCTGTCCGAGGCGCAGCCGAAAAGCCTGTCGCTCGCCGCGCTCAATCGCCTGCTCAGTCATTCGTGGCCGGGTAATGTGCGCGAACTCCAGAACGTGCTCATGCGCGCCATCGTACTCTGCGATCGCGACTCGATCGAGGCTTCGGATCTTGACCTGCCCGATGAGGGACCTGCCGGGGAAGATCAGTCGTTCCGAACGATGAAATCCCGTGTCGTTTGGCGATTCGAGCACGACTTTCTTGCGACGGTTTTGCGCGCGCACGACGGGAACATTACTCGGGCCGCATCTGCGGTGAAGAAGGACCGCCGAGCGTTCTGGGAGCTTTTGCGCAAACACAGCCTTCTGGCCGACGTCAACCGGGATTGAGCGCGAGATACGAGCGATAAGAGCGGCGGCTAGGATTGCGCCCGACACTTCGTCAGGCGCTGTCCCATATGTCGAATGAGCGTCGGAGCGTGGACAAATTTGTCATCGCTCCAGCACGAAGAGTCAGCGCACATCGGCGAAAAATATTTGCCAAGATGGTAGGACAAAATTGCCCTCGCGCGCGTTCCCGAATCCAACGCTGATTCGCGTTCGGGCGCGAACAGAGATGTTCTCTGGCGAGCGCATTTTCAGAGGAGGAATTGAAACACGCGGGAGCGAGCGGAGACGAACAATTCGCGTCCGCGCGCAGCAGCGGAAATTACGAGGCACGTCGATTGCTACAGATGGGCGACTGACCCCAAATGTGTGCTTGCCGACCCCTTCGCTTCCATCTCCGGCGCCGGAAATTCTCGACTACCTGGCCCGGCATCCGGAGGCACAAGATACCATCGACGGTATCCTTCACTGGTGGGTGCTCGACGCCTGCATTCGAAAGTGGGCCCCGAAAATTGCAGAGACCGTCGCGCAACTCGTCGAACGAGGTTTTCTCGAACAAAGCCAATCTGCGGACGGCAACGTATTTTACCGCGCCTCCCCGAACTATCTCGCGACGCTTCAGCAACGGCCACCACGAGACCCTACTTCTGACGCAACCCCGTAAACCATCTAACAAGAAAGGACAATCATGCCTGCCACACTGACCTATCCCGGAGTTTATATTGAAGAAATTCCAAGCGGCGTACGCACTATCACGGGCGTCGCGACATCTATCACCGCTTTTATTGGACGCGCGATGCGTGGGCCAGTGAACAAAGCCACGACGATCAACAGTCTTGGAGATTTTGAACGCATCTTTGGGGGGCTATGGCTTGACAGTTCGCTGGGATACGCCGTCCGCGATTTTTACCTGAACGGAGGCAGTCAGGCAATTATCGTACGGCTCTTTAATCCGGTCTTCGCTTCGGAGGACGAGCGCGCCAAGGTTGAGGCGGCGGCGATGGAGGTGGCCAATGCGGCCAAAGGAGCTGCAGACGGTGCGGCCGCCAAGACGGAGGCAAAAAAGAAAGCGGATGAGATCAATGCTGACGGAAACAAAAGCGCCGCCGAGAAGGAAGCGGCGACTCTTGTTAACGCTTCGGTATCGAAGTTGGATGACGCGGCAACGAAGGAGGAGGTGGCGGTCACCGCCGATGCAGCAGTAGTTACCGCAGCGCCCAAAACCAAAGCCAAACTGAGCGCCGGAGAGATCAAGCTGGTAGCCGCCGACGAAGGCGAGTGGGCCGCAAACCTTCGCGCCACCGTTGACCTCGACAATATACCAGCCGCCAGCGCCGATCGATTTAACCTCACCGTCCGCGATGAGGGAAGCGGCGCGAGCGAGCGTTACCTGAATCTTTCGGTCGACAAGGATAGCCCGCGCCGCGCCGACAAAGTATTGGAGGCCGAGTCGAAGCTGGTGCGCTGGGATGGAGAGTGGCCCGCAACTGCGCCCGACCTAAAGAAGATTCGCGATGCTAAGGCTGCGTCCAGCGCAGCGCCCACTGACACCGGGAAGCAGGATGCCTTATGGAGCCTGACCCAAGACAGCGTCACGCAAGCGGCGAACAAGTACAAAAGAGCGAAAACCGCCCTCGAAAAGAAGCAGAACGAGGGAGGCGATACAACTGCTGAGACAAAGGCTGTAAATGACGCTAAGAAAGATCTCGAGAGCGCGACGAAGGCAGCAGCAGACGCGGCGGGCGACGGCCTCTCCTTAGGTATTAACGACTTCCTGCCTCCCAACGGTGAAACGGAAAAGAAAGGTGTGTTCGCGCTGGAGCAAGCCGATCTCTTCAACCTGTTGTGCATTCCTCCGTACAAATCGGCTGACGAGACATTGGATGTGGACGTGAACCTGGTTTCCGCGGCAGCGAGCTATTGCGAGGAGCGTCGCGCGATGCTTCTCGTCGACGCCCCGAAAGATTGGAAAGACAAAAGCGCGGCGAAGGAAAAATTCAGCGACCCGAATGCCGACCATGTCGGAACGAACAGCAAGAATGCCGCATTGTTCTTCCCCAGGCTAAAACAGCCGGACCCATTACGCGACAATCGGAGCGAGGTGTTCGCGCCATGTGGGGTCGTTGCCGGCGTGTTCGCGCGCACCGATACTCAGCGCGGGGTGTGGAAAGCGCCCGCAGGACTCGACGCAACACTAGTCGGTGTGCCGCAACTAAGTGTTGATCTGACCGACAATGAAAACGGGGAACTGAATCCGCTGGGTATCAACTGTCTTCGCGCGTTTCCTATCACCGGTCGTGTCGTTTGGGGCTCACGCACCTTGCGGGGGGCGGATCAACTTGCCGACGAGTGGAAATACATTCCCGTGCGTCGCACAGCGCTGTTCATCGAGGAAAGTTTGTATCGGGGCACGCAGTGGGTCGTGTTCGAACCAAACGATGAGCCGCTCTGGGCGCAGATTCGACTCAATATCGGTGCCTTTATGAATGGGCTCTTTCGACAAGGCGCGTTTCAAGGCACCACGCCCAAAGATGCGTACTTCGTGAAGTGCGATAAAGAAACCACGACGCAAACCGACATCAATCTCGGCGTAGTGAACATCATAGTTGGTTTCGCGCCACTGAAACCGGCGGAGTTTGTCGTGATCAAACTCCAGCAAATGGCCGGACAAATCCAAACCTAGGAGATAACTTATGGCTCAATTTAGCGTCAACGCACAGCGATTCGACCCGTACAAGAACTTCAAGTTTCGGGTCAAATGGGACGGTAAATACGTTGCGGGCGTCAGCAAAGTCAGCGCGCTCAAGCGCACCACCGAGGTCGTCAAGCACCGCGAAGGCGGCGACCCCAGCAGCAGCCGGAAATCTCCCGGCCGCACGGAATACGAAGCCATCACCCTCGACCGGGGGGTGACCCACGACAAGGAATTCGAGCAGTGGGCCAACAAGGTTTGGAACTTTGGTTCCGGTCTCGGTGCGGAAGTCTCGCTCAAGGATTTTCGCAAAGACATTCTTCTTGAAGTTTATAACGAAGCCGGGCAGCTCGTGATTACGTACAAAGTTTTTCGGTGCTGGGTTTCGGAATTTCAATCGGCCGCCGACCTCGACGCCAACGCCAACGCGGTGTTGATCCAGCACCTCAAATTGGAAAACGAAGGCTGGGAACGCGACTACGAAGTGCCCGAGCCGACCGAGCCAACCTTCACCGAGCCAGCATAACCCTCCGCCATGCGCGCGTTATCGGCGACGGAGTTTTTGGACGTGTGGGAGCACGGCCTGGCCCAGTCGCCCGCACAACGGGCGCTCACTCTCGTTGCCCTCGCTTGCACGGAAACATCCCTCGAAGAGTTGGCGCAGTTCAGTGTCGGTCAGCGCGACGCGCACCTGTTGGCATTGCGCGAGCAAGCTTTCGGGTCGCAGCTGGCCAGTATCACGATCTGTCCAGCATGCGCGGAGCAGCTCCAATTTCATGTCAGTACCGCCGATATTCGCGCAACTTCTTCGAACGCAGAACTAGCCGCGCCGCTCTATTTGACGCACGCCGACTACCACGTGGAATTTCGGCTTCCGACCAGCCTGGATCTGACCAGTCTTGATCCGGCCGCAGATATCGAAACGAATCGACAGCGTTTGTTGCAACGTTGCGTGACTGCGGCGCAGCGCGGCGGTATGGAAGTCGCAACGACGGAATTGCCGATGGAAGTGGCGGCTGTGATCGCACAGCGCATGGCGGAGGCGGATCCCCAGGCGGATGTGCAGCTCGCGCTCACGTGCCCGAAATGCCAACACGCGTGGCAGTCCACGCTGGATATCGTTTCGTATTTTTGGACTGAGATCGACGCCTGGGCGAGCCGACTGCTGCGCGAAGTCCACGCGTTGGCCTCCGCCTATGGTTGGCGCGAAGCGGAAGTTCTCGCGCTCAGTCCGTGCCGGCGCCAGGCCTACTTGGAGTTGATCGAGCCATGAGCGACTTCCTTAGCCATCTGGTGGAGCGTTCCCTCGCCGGGACTGGCACCGTGCGTCCCCAGTTGTTCTCGGTTTTTGAACCGCGTCCGGTAAATGGCGGAGGGCTTTTTCGTGGTCCCGAAGGTCCTGAACTGCCCGCGCTCGACCAGCGGAATCAGGACCCTGCCGATCGAATTTCGCGATTACAATCCCTCTGGCCCACCAACCCCGAAGCGGCCGCGGAATTTGTCGCGGCAACATCGAAACCCGGTCTGACCTCTCCCGAATCGACGGAGTTGCCCAGCGTCTCACCACAAGTTCGGCCACGTGATCTTCCTCGGAAGCAGCAGAGTGCGGCGCCGTCGAAGGAGCGTCGCGAGACTGCTGACGCGGCCAAGACGGGCGAAGAATGCGCAGGCGCATTACGACCGCAATTGTCGTCCGTCCACGAGCCGGCCATATCAACTGGAGCGAGCGAATCAGTGTTCCGCGATTCGACCAGGAATCCACCGTGCGAGCCGCGTGCGGAAAAAATCGTTGAGATGATACCTCGCGGACGCGACTCGCATCGCGAGCTTACTCAAGTGCGCGATGTGAACGCCGTCTCTTCGCGGCCGCCTTCGCGCAGATCGCTCACTCTCGTGCAGCAACCAAAAAGTCCGCCGGCCGCGCCATCAATCAACGTCAATATTGGTCGGATAGAAGTGAGAGCAACGCTGCCGCCGGCGTCTGCTAAAACACAGCGCCCGGCCGCGCCCATCCTGAGTTTGGATGAATATCTGCACCAGCGCGCGGGAGGAAATCGGCGATGAGCAACTCGCTGGCCATTGCAGCCGTCACCAAGACGTTGGTCAACCTGATCACACACGGTGTGCCGGATCTGCCCAACCAAAAAGTCACGACCCTGCCGCCGGAAAAAGCGCGCAAAGCCAGTGAGGACCAACTGAATATTTTTCTCTATCACACGCCGCTGAACGCCGCCTGGCGGAACATGGACATGCCTCGGCAAATTCGACCTGGCGAAACCGGCCAGCCGCCTCTCGGATTAAATCTTCACTACTTGATAACTGGTTACGGCAAGGACGACGACGATATCCGCGGCCAACAATGGCTGGGCAAGGCGATGAGCACCTTGCACGACCATCCAGTGCTCGGCGCACAGGAAATTAAGGACGCCCTGGCAGCAAGCGGCTTGCAAGATCAGATCGAGCGCGTTCGGATCACGCCACTGTCAATGTCGTCGGATGAGATGTCGAAACTCTGGACAGCCTTTCAAGCTCCGTATCGAATTTCCATGGCTTATCAGGTGGACGTGGTTCTCATCGAGAGCACCCGGCCGTCACAAACTCCACTGCCGGTCTTGACGCGCGGACAGGATGATACCGGCGCGACAGCGCAAGCTGATTTGATTCCTCCATATCCGGCCATCGAAGACATTCGCCGGGTCGATCCTGTCACCGGTGAATTGCAGCCCATGCAGCGGCGATTGAGTTTCGAGCTCGACGACAAATTCGCTATCCTCGGCCACCACTTTGGGTTGGAGGAAGGGGACATGTCCAAGGTGACATTGACCGTGCGCCTCAGCACACCACGTCTGGAGAAGCCCCAAGACCTCGCGGTAGCGGCCGGCGATTCCACCGATCAACAAATCATAGTTAAAATTCCCGGCGTTCCGGCGAACTTTCCGGCCGGCTTCTACACCGTCTCTGTCCTAGTCACGCCGAATGGGAAGCCTGATGAGACTCGCACGACAAATGAGTGGGCGCTGTTGCTCGCACCGCAAATTACCAGCGGAATGCCGCAGTCTGTGGCGCGCACCAACATCGTCGACGGGCTTGGCCAGGCGACAATCAACCTGACCTGCACACCTGAAGTCCGGCCTGAGCAACGGGTCGCGTTGGCGTTGGGTGACCTGGAAGTTCCCGCAGAGCCGCATGGCGCCCAGACAAACGCGCTGGCCTTCATCGCAAAAAAAATTGGCGCGGGCACCTTCCGCGTCCGCCTGCGCGTGGACGGCGTCGACAGCCACATCGTGGATTTCACCGATCCGAAGAAACCTCACTTTATTGAGTCGCAGAAAGTGACGATCACATGAGCGATCTGGAGCGATGGCAGGAAAGCAATAGCCGCCAGTTGAGCGCGGCGCTCGCGGAGATGCGGCAGCGGCTCGATCGATATATTCAACAACAGACCGGGACTCTGGCGACTCCTTCTTCGCCGGCAGGCGTCGAAAGTTCTGAGAAGCCGGGGAGCGAAGCATCGGCACAACAGGAAGAACTCCCCTCCGCACTTGTCATCTTGAGTGAGCGACTAAGTCTTTCAGCTTTCGAACGAAACATTCTCCTGCTTTGTGCGGCGATGGAGCTGGACACGCGCATCGCCGCACTCTGCGCTCGTGCCCAGGACGATGCGAACAAACCGTTCCCAACGTTCGCTCTAGCCCTGGCACTCTTCGACGAGCCTTCATGGGACGCGCTCTCGCCCGAACGCCCCCTGCGCTACTGGCGTTTGATCGAGATCAATCAACCAGGCGCGCAGCCGCTCACGAGCAGTGCGCTACGCGCCGACGAACGGATCGTGAATTATTTGAAAGGCCTCAATTATCTCGATGACCGAGTCTCCTCTTTCATCGCGCCGTTGGAGATCGATCCGGCCTCCGGCGAAGTCGCGCCCTCGCAGAATTCAACCGTGGAAATTATCCTCGGCCATTGGCGGCGGGAGAACAGCTCCGGTGCGCTACCGATTGTGCAATTGCTCGGACCCCACCCAATCAGCAAGCAACTCGTTGCGCATCACGCGGCCGCGAAATTGAATCGGATTCTATGTCGCCTGCCGGTCGAAGTTTTACCTTCGGCTACACCGGATCTGGAGGCTTTTACCCGCCTGTGGCAGCGCGAGACCCGATTGCTGCCGCTTGCACTCTACCTGGATGCGGAGGATGCGGACGCCACGGCGGCGGGTCGTTCGGGAATGTTGACTCGTTTCCTCGCCCGCACGGATGGGCTATGTTTTGTCGCCGTGCGCGAAGCATTGCCGCGACCGGGTCGCGAGCATGTTGCGCTGGATGTCGGCAAACCGACTTCGCGCGAACAACAATCCGCGTGGTCGGACGAGCTCGGCTCGACCGCGCCAGAAAGTCCAGCTCTGCTCGCCGCGCAATTCAATCTCAACCTTCCAGGCTTGCGCCGATTGGCGAGGCTCGCGCGCATGGAATCTGAGAGCGCCGCCGAATCGCTCCCCCAAAAAGTTTGGGACATTTGCCGGCAGAGCGAACGCCCGCGACTCGATGCGCTTGCACAGCGGCTGGAGCCAAAGATGGGCTGGGACGATCTCGTCCTGCCGCGAAACGAAATGAAACTGCTGCGCGAAATCGCCGCCCAGGTCCGGCAACGGAACAAGGTCTATGACGACTGGGGATTTTCGCGCAAGATGAACCGCGGCTTTGGCATCAGCGCACTTTTTGCCGGCGACAGCGGCTGCGGTAAAACCATGGCGGCGGAAGTCATCGCGAACGAGCTCCGCTTGAATCTATATCGGATCGATCTCTCCGCCGTCGTGAACAAATACATCGGCGAGACGGAAAAAAATCTCCGCCGTCTCTTCGACGCGGCCGAGGAGGGCGGCTCGATCCTTTTTTTCGACGAAGCCGACGCGCTTTTCGGCAAGCGCAGCGAAGTGAAAGACAGCCACGACCGCTACGCCAATATCGAGATCAATTACTTGTTGCAGCGGCTCGAGTCCTACCGCGGTCTCGCCATTCTCGCTACGAACATGAAAAGCGCCCTCGACACCGCATTTGTTCGGCGGCTCCGCTTCATCATCAACTTCCCCTTCCCTGGCATTACCGATCGACGCCGGCTCTGGGAAAAAGTTTTTTTGCAGCAGGACGTCGCCCGTAAGTTGTCCGGTCCGCCGCTCGAAACATTGGATTACGAAAGACTCGCGCGGCTTAACTTAACCGGCGGCAACATTCACAACGTCGCGCTGAACGCCTGCTTCACGGCCGCTAGCTCGAAGTCGCAGAGAGTGACGATGCCGCTCGTGCTGGGAGCCGCGCGCGCCGAGTTCATGAAGCTCGATCGGCCGATCAACGAAACCGATTTTAACTATGCGGAACGCGCTTTCACCGAACTAAAACCAGTCGCGCCGAATGGCGAGACTGCCTTGGTATGAACATCAACGTGTGCATCGAGCGTTTGGTTCTGGACGGGCTGCCTGTTAACTCCGTCCAAGGTCACGCGATTGCCGCAGCGATGGAGGCGGAACTGACGCGGCTGCTCACTATCGAAGGTCTGGCGGCGTCCGCTTCTCGCGCTGAGTCGCACCTTGCAGCCGGCCAGATTCACGTCGTACCCGACGGCGGCCCACGCAGTGTCGGACAGCAGATCGGCGACGCTGTCTATCACGTTCTCAACCAACCAAAGCAAACAACAGCAAATCAGAAAGCAAACATTCCATGATCATATCCGTCATAAACCACACCAACGGTCAAATCAGCGACGAAGAACTTGAGTTCACAATTCGCGCTATCAACCGCCAGGTTGCGGAAGACTTCGAACCCTATTGGAGCCTCGGTGCAAAATTGCGTCTTGAAGGCCGTAGCGAAACAAAACCAAGTAAGGAAACCCTCGCCGACATGCGGGGCGACGCCGTTATTTACATGTGGAACGAAACCGACGTGGAAGACGCGCTCGGTTATCATGACCAGAACAACCGCGGTATTCCGTATGGATTCGTTTTTACTGAGCTCTCCGCCAAGTTAGGAGAAAACTGGACGGTCACGCTCTCGCATGAAGCGATGGAGCTGATAGCCGATCCCGAGGCTAACCTTTTGGTGCAAGGGCCGCACCCGGCAAAGCCGAAGCTCGCAGTATTTCACTGGTATGAAATGTGCGATGCCGTCCAGGCCGAGACCTACAAGATCGACGAAGTCGAACTATCGAATTTTGTGTTGCCACTTTACTTTACCGGCGGCGATGAACTGGGCGGGCGCAATGATTTCTTAAGCCGGGCGCACGACGGCAAAACGCTGAAATCGTTTGGCATCAATCCGGGCGGTTATGTTGGCTTCTTCAATCCGGAAACCGGCGAGTACGAGACCTTCGCAATGAAGGAGGACAAGAAAGCCCAAGAACGCCTGAAGTATAAATTACAGACCGAAACCGCGCGTGTTAAACGCCATCAATTCCTGACCTCGAGTCGCGACAAACCCGCCGACAAGATCGTGGCAAAGAGAAAATAGAGGCGATCGATGAGTGAAGCCCTTCTCCAGTATGTGCAGCGAAAATCCGGCCCGGATGCAGCACCATCTTTTACACCGATTCGCGGCCACATGCTCCAACGCAAGTGCGCCTGCGGCGGCACGCCCGGCCCGAGTGGCGAGTGCGCTGAGTGTGCGAAGAAAAAGAGTGGCTTACAACGAAAGCTTACCATTGGCGCGAGTAACGACCCCCTTGAACAGGAAGCGGACCGGATCGCCGGTCAGGTGTTGGCAGCGCCAGCACATCCCGCCATCAGCGGTGCACCCCCGCACATCCACCGCTTCTCAGGACAATGGACCGGGCAGATGGACGCGGCGCCCGCAAGTGTAGACCAAGCTCTTGCCAGTCCCGGCAGGCCGCTGGAGCCGACGTTACGTGAGGACATGGAACAGCGCTTCGGTCACGACTTTTCGCAGGTGCGGGTGCATTTTGATGCAGCGGCTGAGCAATCTGCGCGGGACGTGAACGCGCATGCCTACACGGCGGGTCGCGATATGGTGTTCGGTGCGGGTCGGTTCGCTCCAAGGACGCACGAAGGACGGCGGTTGATTGCCCACGAGTTGACGCACGTGGTGCAGCAGGGGAATGAAGTCTCGACAAAAATAATTCAGGGAAGTTGGGATTGGCAAAGAGCTGGCGCAGGGGCATTAATTGGAGGAGTTGGAGGAGCTGTGGTCGGCGGACTTGTTGGTGGGCCGGTTGGTGCGCTAGTGGGGGCTGGCATTGGAGCTGTTGCCGGCGGCTTGATAGGGGGATTAACTGGAGAGGCACAGCCTTCCTCTTGCCCGGGGGGCCTAAAGACAGTCACTGTCGATTTTGTTCGATTGCACGGTTCAACTCTTTCTCCAGCTACAGAACTGGCTGCTGCTAATACCATATACAGTAGTTGTTGTTTAAAATTCATAACCGGCGCGATGCCTCCACAAGAATCCTTGGCAACGACACAATCTTGGCTTGGCGGTGACACAGATGTCAATGCGAGTGGAATTACATGCTCTGCCACAACTACCGAAGAGAAGAAAATGTATGACACAGCGACCGTAGCTCACGCACTTTCGGGCCGCATGCGGGTATTCTTAGTTAATACTTTTTCCGGATACGGTGCGGCTGGATTTAGTCGACCTCCATATTGCGCAGGCGGTGGTTATGCAAACCACGTTATTCTATCGAATTCTGCTTCAAGTGCCACGAACCCGCTTGCACATGAATTCGGCCATATTCTACTAAACAGCGGCACTCACTCCACTTCGCCAAATCTAATGGCACCATCTGGGGGAACAGTTTTGAATCCAACTCAGTGCGCCACCTGCTTCTCAAATGCATAAGATGCATTCAATGATGCACGCGGTGCATGCTCAAAGTCTATGAGGAGTTGAGATGATGGAAACAAGATTGCGCGTTCAACAAAAGGCCGCACCGCCTCCATCCTTCACGCCTGCGCGTGGAGGCGTGCTGCAACGCAAATGCGCCTGCGGCGGCACGCCCGGGCCGACAGGAGAATGCGAAGCGTGTCGCCAAAAGAAATTGCAGCGCGCGGCTAATCATCCCGCATCCCTCAGCCCTCACCCTTCCGAAATTCCTCCCATTGTTCACGAAGTCCTTCGTTCGTCAGGACAGCCGCTGGACACTGGGACGCGCGCTTTCATGGAGCCGCGCTTCGGACACGATTTCAGCAAGGTGCGTATCAGCTCGACGCCGTACCCGGCCCCGAACGCTGTCACAATCAACCCACCGGGCGATCCCTTTGAACAGGAAGCTGATCGCATCGCTGCGCGCGTCATGCAGAGCCCTGCGTCAGAGCCATCTGCTTCCCATAAGAGTTACGACTTTAGTCGCGTGCGGGTGCACACGGACGCGCAAGCGGCGGACTCGGCGCGATCGGTGAATGCGCTGGCCTATACGGTGGGGCGAGACATTATCTTTGATTCAGGTCAGTACGCGCCGCAAACCAGCGTTGGGCAGCAATTGATCGCGCACGAGCTGGTGCATGTAGTGCAACAGGAAGCTGCCACGACGCATCCCGCCGCGCAACCGACGGTCGATCCAATGTCCTTACAGGCCTCTCCGCGCATTGTCCCCGGCACCTACAGCATACGTTTGATCACCGAGCAAGGCGAACAGTGGATTACGCCTCCAATCGAGGAAATCGCTGGCGGGGCAGAGATAGGCCTTGAGCACGAGCGGCCTGGGACGCCAAAGACCGAGGAGAAGCAAGCACAAGACATTCTGCCAGTGCAGCGGATGCCTAGGAACAGCACCCCTACCATACGGATTCAAAGAACGGCGAAGTTTACCCAGCCCACTCCGAGCCCGCAGGATCCCCTGGCACGCTTGGCGCAAGGTCTGACGCCCGGTCTAACTACCGCAAAGATCAACGGCACTGCGTCACCGACCTTGCAACAATTGACCACCGACATCGCTCCATCACAAGTGAAACAGACCGGCAGCAGCGGTGGCAATGTCACGTGCGCGGTTGACAACTTTAACGTCGAAACCACCGCCGAGCAGATCGTGGCGAGCGCCGCGCCGGCAGGCGGTTGGAAGGGAAATGTCCCACCGGGCATGTTGGCCAACCCGCCGCAATGCGCCAAGGTGGCACAGGTTCCGGTCAGCATGAATGCGCAGCCGAGCAACGCGGACTTTATAAAACGTGTGCAGGCGAGCGAAGACGAACATGTGGCCGATCTTAAGGTGCTGCACGATCGCCACTTCATTCCATATGACAAGTTCATCTCTGCCTTGAGTGGCACCGGCAAGGATTTGTCTGCGTGCGGCCAAAATCTGGTAGGTCAGCTGAACAACAGGCATTTGCAGGCCGCATATGCGCTTGCTTATGGCTGGAAGGCATCACTGCGCAAGCTCGATGGGCCAGGCGGTACGCACAACGACACAGCGCGGGTCAGCCCAGCCACCGACTGTTCCTCGGCGACGGTTACGTTGAGCCAAACCACTCCGACTATCGCCGGCGCGGCGCCGGGTAATGTGGTCACGGTCCAACCGACAGTCACGAATTTCGATCCAAAGAAACTGAAGGTGGACGGCAATGATCTGAAGGACGACAAGACCGTGGTGAAGACATTCACTAATGCCGCCAACGCTCAGGCGGCGCTGGCGGTGATACAGCATTACGGCATGACCTCGCGCAACGTAATCGGCCCCATGGAATATTTCCTGGTCGGCAGCGCCGCGCCGCGTGGCCCACTCAAAGGTGCAAACGAGATCGCCATCGATCCGGCGCGGTATCAAGTGACCTTCGATCTGCCCAACGCCGGCGATTGGGCCATTGCCGACGCCATGGGGGCACCCACGGGCATCAACTTGAGCGTGATTGTCAATTTCGGCGCCAACCGCGACCAAGCGTATTCCGGATGGGCGGTGCTGACGAGCTTCGGCTTTATTTGCAAAGGTTGGGTCGGCGGCACGCGCCAGAATCCCGAAATGATGTATTTCCGAGTCTAGCCTAACGGCGCCTTAAGGAGAAAACGTGCACACCATCCTCCAGCGATTGACCACCGCCAGGTGGAGTGAACTCACAGCAGGTTGAACTGATGAACTATCAAAGCGTGTTGCACAGGAAGATTCACCGGCACGAGGCACCGCTCGCGAGCGGCGTGCTGCAACGCAAGTGCGCTTGCAACAATCAGACGGTCGTAGCCGGCGAGTGTGCCGACTGCCGCAAGAAACGGCTGAGTCTGCAGCGTCGATCGACTGGCCAGGCGGAACTAGCATCGTCTGTAAGCGCTGTGCCATCTATCGTCAACGAAGTGCTCCGCTCGCCTGGCCAGTCGCTGGACGCTGCCACGCGTGCCTTCATGGAGCCGCGCCTTGGTCACGATTTCAGCCGCGTGCCCCTTAATAGCCGTGGCTATTCTTCGGACGGGTTGGATGACGATGAAGGTAAGGAGTCTGTTGACTTGCCGGTGTCTCGCTCTGCGTCTCCACCTGTCCCCACGCAACCACTGCCGCCAGTCGCGCGCACGTGTCCGTCAGGCACGAGGGTAGACGACACAACGGACCTAACGCAGGCTGGTTTGCAAGCGGGCTTTCTTTCGGCATACGGAATTATCGCGCGCATGCGTGTTCTACCTGATGCTACTACCTGGGATGGCAGGCAACTCACCGAAACGCTGGCCCAGGCATCGAGCACTTGTCCCGCAGGTCTTACACAGCCAGGGCCGTGTAGTGGCAGCTCTACATTTACAGTGGGCGGAGCATCTGGTCGTTCCAATGTAAATCCGGTGCAGCCCGCCATGCGGAATCGCTTTTACGACTTTCACACTTCCCGCTCGCGGACAGTCAGCTTCCTGCATGATCCCACGCGTAACCCGACGGGGATGAATTCCTGTGAAACTGTGTGTCAACAATTGTATTCATGCAATGGCATGCCCGTCGGCATGCATACGATCACACGACGCTTTAGCAAGAGCACTTTCAACGGCCGGAATGTAACGATTATCAATGTGACCAAGCAAGACCCAGTCTCCGGGCCGGGTGACTTTCCGCCGCGGACGCTGCCGCGGGGAGAGAAATATGCCAGCCTCGCGTCTGAACCAGGAGGGCCTGCGTGACCACTTTTCCAGGTTCACCACGCTTACTCAAAGGCGGCATCGTGTTACTCGATCCAGATACGTCGGCCGTGTTGCGCATCATCACGCTGCAATACAATTCCGATACGCTCACGCGCACGCTGGCGCCGAAGAGTCTCAAGGAAAGCGGCGATCGTTCGGAGGCAATGCGGCTGACGGGGCCGGCGGTGGAGACGATCAAGCTCGAGGCGGAGATCGATGCGACCGATCAACTCGAAGCAGCGGATGCGCAGACGACCCAGCTCGGAATTCATCCGCAACTCGCGGCGCTGGAGACGATCGTTTATCCGAGCAGCGCACAACTGAATTCGAATAACAACCTGGCGGGTTCCGGCGTCCTCGAAATCGTGCCGATGCAAACGCCACTTACGCTTTTCATCTGGAGCAAGAACCGGATTCTTCCGGTGCGACTGACAGACTTCAGCATCACCGAGGAAGCGTTCGACACAGCGCTGAATCCGATCCGAGCAAAGATCAGCCTCGGGATGCGCGTGCTGAGCGTGGACGACATCGGATTCGATAACAAAGGCGGGAGCTTGTTCATGAGTTACCTCCAGCAAAAGGAACGCTTCGCCGGACAAAATGTGGGCGGGACATTCGGCAATCTCGGAATCGGAGGCATTTGATGAGCGATCCGAACCAGGCCTTGCAATCGCTGCTTCAGCCAGCGCAGTTGAAAACGAATCTGTTCCCGCCGACGAGCCGCTATGCCGGCGTCGACACGAAGACGATCGAGACTGCCGCCGGCCGCGTCGTGATTTATCTCCAGCGTCGTTTCCTTCCTTCACCAAATAATTTTTCCCTCCTGCAAGAGCATGTCGTTACGCAAGGCGAGCGCCTCGACAATGTCACGGCCCGTTATGTTGGCGATCCGGAACAATTCTGGCGCATCTGCGACGCAAACGGCGCCATGCGTCCGCAAGAACTGACTGAGACAATCGGCCGCCGCCTGCGTATCACCCTGCCGGAAGGCATTCCCGGAATACCCGATGCTTAAAGGAATCAACCTTCAGCTTTACGTTGGACCTTTGGTGCCGATTCCCGCCCCGAGGGCCGTGATGGATGCGTTGACCGACTTAACGGTCACGATCAACGACGTCGGCCAGAGCGGCTTTCAGCTTTCGTTTATGCTGAGCACCAGCTCGCCGTTGCATACCCTCTTCCTGCTTACGAGCGGCTCGCCGGTCCCCATTCTGCGCGTCGTCATCGCGGTCATCTTCAACGGAACGCCGCACGTGCTCATCGACGGCGTGGTGACGAATCATCAGATTTCACAAAGCAGCGACGGACGCCACGCCACTCTCTCCATCACTGGAGAAGATCTGTCGGTCCTGATGGATAAAATCGACTTCAGCGGTTTTCCGTTCCCTGCTCTGCCGGCGGAAGGCCGCGTCGCGCTCTTGCTCTTGAAATATGCGATTCTGGGAATCCTTCCGTTGGTCGTCCCGAGCATCCTGATCGATGTGCCAATCCCGATCACGCGCATCCCGTCCCAGAAAGGCACAGACCTCGCCTACATCAAAGGACTGGCGGCCGACGTCGGCTATGTTTTCTACATCGACTCGGGACCGGTTGTCGGCGCCAACATTGCCTATTGGGGGCCACAAATAAAAGTCGGCGTCCCGCAGCCCGCGCTCAACATCAACATGGATGCGCACACCAATGTGGAATCGCTTTCCTTTACCTTCGATAACCACAAGAATGCCATCCCGACGGTCTTCTGGTACGAAGAACTATCGAAGGTCCCGGTCGTGATCCCGATCCCGCCAATTACTCCGCTCAATCCTCCGCTCGGACTCATTCCTCCAATACCGACGCGCCTCAAGCCGGTGAGCGATGATCTTTCCAAGCGCTCGCTCTTGCAGGCGATCATGATCGGCGTGGGCAAAGCTTCGCAATGGGCGGAAGCGGTCACGGGCCGCGGCGAGCTCGATGTCGTGCGCTACGGCCACATTTTGAAAGCGCGCCAATTAGTCGGCGTGCGCGGCGCCGGCCTCGCCTATGACGGCCTCTACTACGTCAAAAGCGTGACGCACAAAATTAAACGCGGTGAGTACAAGCAAAGTTTTGAGCTCAGCCGCAATGGCTTGATCTCAACTGTTCCGAGGGTGGCAGCATGAACAACGGCGAAACAACACGCTATTACGGAAAGTATCGCGGAACCGTGATCAACAACGTCGACCCGGAACAGCGGGGCCGCATTCAAGCCATGGTCCCCGATGTGCAGGGGCTCATCCCGACTACCTGGGCGCTACCCTGTGTCCCCATGGCGGGCATCGAACAGGGCACATACATGATCCCTCAGATCAAGGCCGGGGTCTGGATCGAGTTCGAACAAGGGGATCCGAATTATCCCATCTGGGTGGGCGGTTTCTGGGGCGCGTTCGCTGAGGTGCCAAAGTCCGCGCTCGCCCCTCCGCCTATTCCGCCGGGACAGACGATCGTCTTTCAGACCTCGCTCCAGCACTCGTTAGTCATCAGCGATGCACCCCCGCTTCCAGTGATGGCGCCGGTCCCGCCGCCCGCGCCCGTCGGGACGGGCGGCATTGTTCTCCGCAGTCCCACCGGCGCGACCATCGTGGTGAACGACGCCGGCATTTTCATCAACAACGGCAAAGGGGCCTCGATCGAAATGGTGGGACCGAGCGTGATGATCAACAAGACGGCCCTGGTCGTGATCTGATTATGCCTGGTTTTCTTCTCCACGTCGGCGCCCAGGTGCTTTGCTCGCATGCCGGGCAGGCCCAGCCCACCGTTCCAAATCCGCGCGTGCTCGTCAGCGCGCAGCCAACCGTGGCAATTACCAGCCCGTACGTCATCGCCGGCTGCACCTTGCCGCCTCCGACGGCTGCAAACGGTCCCTGCGTGACTGCACAATTCGTGACCGCCGCGACGCGGGTGACCTCCAATGGCCAGCCGCTCCTTCTGCTCGACAGCCAGGCGATCTGTGCGCCGACGGGCACGCCGCTGATGATTGTTCTCACGCAAACACGCGTCACCGCCATGTGATGAACATCGATTTTCCATTTCATTTCGACGGGCGTGGTCGCACGGCTCCGACGACGGATGACGATCACATCCGCGACATGATCGAGGAATTTCTTTTCACGAATCCCGGCGAGCGCGTGAACCGTCCCGACTTCGGTAGCGGACTTTTGCAACTTGTCTTTGCACCGAACAGTCCTGAGTTGGCCGCCGCGTTGCAGGTCACCATTCAAGCTGGGTTACAACGCTGGTTAGGCGACCTAATCGAGGTACAAAAACTGGAAGTGACAAGCGAGGACTCCACCTTGCGCGTCGAGCTGGTTTACGTGGTTCGCCGCACACAGGAGCAACAAATCGCGCAGTTCACACGAGCGGCCTAACGAGAAGAGCGAAATGAAAACGCACGAGATCTGCATCGGCGAAGAACGACGCGAAAGCGTCCGCGGCGCGAGTTTGAACGGGCTCGATTACGTCGAGGTCACGGGCGACGACCAACGGACGATCGCGGTCTATTTTCTCGGAAAGGCGCCTCCAGCGATCGAAGTGGAGGGCCACCCGCGGCCACCGATCACGAAAAGGAATGTGCGGATCGAGGGTGGCCGCCGCATCCGGAATGTGCGCGTCCTCGACGTTTCCATCCATCGCAATGAACATCCGCGAGAAGATGATTGGATGGAAATTACCGTCGATAAGGCAGGCGATTTCTCGCCCTACACTTTGCGGCTGGTGGAGACCGATGAGCGCGGACACCCGATCGTCGACCGCGACGAATCAGGACGGGAGCAATTCCGTCCCTTCCATGGGTTCGATCCCCGCTACACCGAGCTTGAATTTTCCTTTAAGCCCGGGTGCCCGGCCGATCTGGATTGCAAGATCGAGCAGATCTGTCCACCGGAGAAGCGAGTCGAGCCGGAGATCAATTACCTTGCGAAAGATTATGCCAGCTTTCGCCAGTTGATACTTGATCGCCTGGCATTGATCATGCCTGATTGGCGCGAGCGGCACGTGCCCGACATCGGCGTCGCGCTGGTGGAAGTCCTCGCCTACGCGGGCGACTACCTCAGTTATTATCAAGACGCCGTCGGCACGGAGGCATATCTGGACACCGCCCGCGAACGAATTTCGGTGCGGCGCCATACGCGGCTCGTGGACTACTACCTTCACGAGGGGTGCAACGCGCGAGCGTGGATTTTCGTCTGGACCACGGCCGAGGAGCTGACTTTTAAACGAAATGAGATCGCCTTTATCACTGTGCCGGACGGAACGCCCGCAAATGGCGGCCGCCCCTTGGAGGCGAGCGAAGTGGACAAGCTGCCGGCGGGATCCTTCGAATATTTCGAGCCGATGGCGGATGAAGTTCGTTTTCGTGAGATGTATAACGAGCTGCGTTTTTACACCTGGGGCGATTTCCAATGTTGCCTGCCGCGCGGTTCCACCAGCGCAACGCTGGTGGATGGGTGGGTGCCAGGTAAAAAAACAGATCCCCCGCCGGGCGAAAAACCGCACGATGCCTATTGTCCTCCTTCGCATGCTGAGCCGGAGCCGCCCACGCGAAAGCTCGACTTGAAATGCGGAGACTTTCTTCTGTTCGAAGAAGTTATCGGACCAAAAACCGGAAATGAAGCTGACCGCGATCCGACACGCCGACACGTTGTTTGTCTAACTCGCGTTACACCGATCGAAGATCCGCTCTACCGGAAAAAACTTCCCGGCTATACAAAAGATTTCGCGACACCGTTAATCGAGATCGAATGGTGCCCGCAAGATGCTCTGCCCTTTCCGCTATGCATCTCGGTGATCGGGCCGGCGGACGTTGACCCGTCGCAATCGCCCTGCCGCCTTATTGAAAACGTCAGTGTCGCACGCGGCAATGTCATTCTCGTCGATCATGGACAAACCTATGAGCAGCCACCGTTCCAGGATAAGGTGCCGGTCGAATCGAGCGAGGTGTTTTGCGAAGGTGAAGGGCGCGTTTCCGAAACGATCATCACTCCCGGCCGCTTTCGTCCGCACTTGGCGCGCGGGCCGCTCGTTTTCGCCGAACCTCTGGGGAAGAACCCGCCGGACAACTGTTGCTCGGAACATGATCTGTGCCGGAGCATGTCCGCCAGCAATCTCCTTATCCAAGATCCGCACCGGGCCGTGCCGAGCGTAAAGCTGACGAGCGCCAACTCCGAATCTAACGAATGGTTGCCGCGCGCCGACTTGCTCAGCAGCGAGAGTGACGCTCAGCACTTTGTGGTTGAGATCGACGACGAAGGCATCGCCCATTTGCGCTTTGGCGATGGCGACACCGGCCGCATGCCGGAAGCCGGCACGATTTTTCAGGCAACTTATCGCATTGGAGGCGGAGTGGCCGGGAACATTGGCGCGGAAGCGATTAAGCAAATTGTCTGGCCTGGCAAACGGATGGTGAGCGGGGAGACATTGCGGCCGCGGAATCCGCTCCCGGCCCGCGGCGGGACTCAGCCGGAGCCGATTGCGGAAGCAAAACTTTTCGCGCCCCGCGCATTCCGGAAAGAACTGCAACGCGCCATTGTCGCGGAAGATTACGCGGCGATTGTGATGCGCGAATTTCCCGCCCAAGTGCAACGCGCGGGCGCAGAGCTGCGCTGGACCGGCGGGTGGTATTCGGTCCGTGTGGCCATCGATCCGCGCGGCACCCTGGAAGCTTCGCGTGCTCTCTTTGAAGAAATCGAACGGAAGCTGCAACGCTATCGGCGAATGGGGCACGACGTGCAGGTCGTCGGCGCTCGTTACGTTCCCGTCGAGATCGAGATGACCATCTGCGTTCAGCCGCATTTTTTGCGCGGTCACGTCGAAGCGGCATTGCTCGATGTCTTCCACAGCGGCCTCCGAACCAATGGAGAGCCAGGCTTCTTTCATCCGGACAACCTCACGTTCGGCGATTCGATTTTCCTCAGCCGGCTGGTCGCGGCTGCACAGGCAATCGAGGGCGTCGAAAGCGTGCAGGTGACCAAGCTCGAGCGCCGATTCGAAGGCAAGAATCACGAGATCGAACGCGGGGTTTTGCCCATCGGTCTGCTGGAAGTCGCGCGCCTTGATGGCGATCCGATTAATCCGGAGAACGGCACACTCAAATTCGATTTGAAAGGAGGTCGCTGATGAATACCGCGAGTTCCAGCTGCGGCTGCTGCGAGGGCGTCGAGAAACTGACCCCGATGACGTTGGCAAACCGGCCGGGCCTCAGCGCGCTCGCCTACCGCGCCGGCACTTATTCAATGTTTTTCGAGACGATGCTGGCCCGTCTCTCGAATCTCGCGATCGACCTCCCGACTGGTGAGGTTGATACGCAAGGGGAAGCGTCATGACTCCGACCTTTCCGCTCGTTGATCTGACCACGCGCGAGCCGAGCGACTCAGCCATCGCGTTGCTCGACGCCTGGGCCATGGTCGCTGACGTGCTGACGTTTTACGACGAACGTCTCGCGAACGAAGGCTACCTCCGCACCGCAACCGAAAGGCGCTCCGTCCTCGAGCTGGCGCGGCTGATCGGCTACGCCCCGCGCCCGGGCGTGGCGGCCACCGCTTACTTTGCTTACACCATTGAAGAAGACCGTTCGGTGACGCCGCCGAAAGGAATGGAAGTCGTGATTCCGGCTGGCAGCCGCGCGCAAAGCGTACCCGAGCCTAATGAATTGCCTCAAACCTTCGAAACCGCGGAACCTCTCCGCGCCCGCACTGCCTGGAACAAACTCAAACCGCGCATGAGTCAGCCGCAAACAGTGCAATCAATCAGAACGACTGGCCTTTGGTTGATGGGAACGTCAACGAATCTAAAGCCAAACGATCCGATACTCATCGATATGGGTGGTGGGCCACTTCCGTTGCGAGTCGTCGAGGTCAAAGCCTATACCGCGACCGAGCGAACGCATGTGACCTTCCGGCCCTGGTGGAGCCCGCAGCAAGCGGCCTTCGCAATGGTCGGAATAGCGGCGAGGTATGAAAGTAGTAAGCTCTCGGGCGCCACGGCGAACAAAGCTCGCGCGGTTTTGGGAAAACTACAGAAGGCAGCAAAGGAGCTGATGGACGACCCCCATCGCTTGAGTGAGTTCGTCGAGCGCAGGACTTTGCCAACGTTGACGGACCTCCACAAAGGCGTCAGCAGCAGCGCCAAGAATTTAGAACCATGGCTTCGCGCGATGACTGATGAACTGGGTGCAGCGCATACGCAGTTGCGGGCGAGTCTAGCTGGGGAAGCGAATGCCACCGCACCGAAATCGGAGAAGCCGGTGGACCCGTTTTTCGACGCATTGAAGAGGGCACCGTCTGTTCCACCCCGGAGCGCGGCGAAATTGGATCGGACTCTCGAAACGGCGCTCAAGCCGGGTGCCGATATCTTTCCGCGTTTGATGGCGGCGTTTCAGCCCCGGCTTGCCAACGTGCTTGGGCCGGCGCTCACGAACGCATCAATCGCGCCTCCGGCAGAGATCAAGGTATACGCGCTTCGCGTCTCGGCTTCGCTCTTCGGTCACAACACTCCTGACCAACCACATTTTGACGAAGGCGGCCACGTCGACGATTTCGTGAGTCCAACTATAAGCAACACCTGGGGTTCGCTCGGGACGCTCAGTGATAGCTTCCCCACGATCGCCCTTGATGCCGAATACGATGAGATCCGGCCGGAGAGCCTGATGCTTATTGAGCGGCCGCCGTTCGAGCAGACGTCTAGTGACCCCGCTGCTGGCGTTGTGACTGTGAAAAAATTTGCCGGCCAGTACACGATTCACACCGTGAAGAGCACCGCAACCTCTACACTGGCTGCCCTCGGAGTTTCATCGAAGGTCACGCTCCCGACTATTTCGCCGGCATGGTTCGCCAATTCGCCTCTCGAAGAGGTGCAAGCGGCGACCGCCTCGACACCGTTGCTGCGCGGAACACGCGTTTATACCCAGAGCGAGTTCCTTCCGCTCGCGGAAATGCCGATCAGCGATCCGGTCTGCACGGCGGAAATCGAGCTAGACGGTCTCTACGATGGACTGGAAGCGGGACGGTGGGCCATTTTATCGGGTGAACGCGCGGACGTGTTCGACGTGAACTGCAAACAGGTCAGTGGAATTCAGTCGGCGGAGTTAACCATGATCCTGAGTGTGTCGCACCGAGTTCAGACACTACCTCAAAAAGACCTCCCGCTTGTCGACAAGGCGCGTCGTCGCGCGAGCGACCCGGCGCGTAACGATTTTCCATCGCCGATCGGCGAAACCCCCGGCTATTGGGAAACCTCACCCAAGGAGACGTCCGCGTTACCTGGCGATAAAACGCACACCTTCGTCACCCTGTCGAAGGATCCCGCCTACTGTTACGTGCGCGAGACGATGACGATCTACGGGAACGTCGTCAAAGCCACACATGGTGAAACGCGCCGGGAAGTACTCGGAAGCGGCGACGCAAGCAAGCCGATGCAGAGCTTCACCCTCCGCCAGTCGCCACTGACATTCGTGCCGGCGCCTACTCCAGCGGGTGCGGCGAGCACGCTGGTGCTGCGGGTAAATGAAGTCGAGTGGCACGAGACGGACACGCTCGCAGGTTTGTCGCCGGACGATCGGAGATTCATTACCAAGACCGACGACGAATCGAAAACCACGGTCATCTTCGGCAACGGGCGGCACGGCGCGAGACCGCCGACTGGCCGGGAAAACATCGCGGCCGATTATCGCAACGGAATCGGCCAGCCGGGCAACGTCAAAGCCGGCCAGATCAGCCAGCTCGGCACGCGACCCCTCGGCGTGAAGGAAGTCATCAATCCCCTTCCCTCCACTGGCGGCGCCGACCGGGAAGGCCGCGATCAGATAAGGAAGAATGCGCCGGTTGGTGTGCTAGCCCTCGATCGCCTTGTCTCGGTGCAAGATTACGCCGACTTTACGAGAACATTCGCCGGCATCGGCAAAGCAAGCGCCATTAAATTGTCCGATGGCGCGCGTGAAGTCGTTCATGTGACCATCGCGGGCGCGAACGATATTCCAATCGATCCAGTCGACGATCTTTACAAAAATCTGGTACGCGCTCTCCGCGAGCTGGGCGATCCGCATTTGCCGATAGAGGTCGAATTGCGCGAGATGCTGTCGCTCATCATCAGCGCAAACGTGCGCGTGCTACCAGATTACGCGTGGGAATTTGTCGAGCCGAAGATCCGCGCTGCGTTGCTGGATGTGTTCAGTTTCGAGCGACGGGATCTCGCGCAAGACGTGACAATAAGTGAAGTGATTTCCGTTATCCAACGCGTTCGCGGCGTCGCTTACGTTGATCTGGATCTCCTCGCTGCGGTCTCGGAAAGCGCGGTGGAAGCGGAGTTGATCAGAACTACGATTAACGCAGGCAAAAAAACGACGGACGGGGATCTGCCAAGTTTTTATCAGTCGCTCGTTAGCGTGAAACACCGCGTCGTCGTCGAGCCGGCGCGCGCAAATTTTAAGGCGAAGAAATTTTCCGAGCGCATCGCTCCGGCGCAGATCGCCGTGCTATCGCCTGCACTGCCGGACACGCTGGTGCTGACGGAGGTGAAAGCATGAAGAATTCCGACCGGCTCTACGAATTGTTGCCGGCGATCTACCGCCAGCGCGATGAAGAACGCGGCCAGCCATTGCGAGCGCTCTTGCGCGTGATCGGCGAACAGGTCGACGTCGTCGAGGAAGACATCGCGCAGCTTTACGACAACTGGTTTATCGAAACGTGCGACGACTGGGTCGTGCCGTATATCGGAGATCTTCTCGGTTTTCAGCTCGTGCACGAGGCAGGTCAGCCGGGCGACGTGCGGACTATGGAGGGCCGCGCGCTCGACAAGATCCTGGTTCCACGCCGCGAAGTAGCGCATACGATCGCTGCGCGGCGGCGCAGAGGCACGCTGGCACTGCTCGAAGAGCTGGCGCGGGACGTGGCGGGATGGCCCGCGCGCGCGGCCGAGTTTTATCAAACGCTCGGGGTAACGCAGGCAATCAATCAATTGCAGATGCGGCGCGGGCGCACTGTCGACGTGCGCGAGATCACGGAGCTCGATCTCGTGGGCGGAGCGTTTAACCGCATCGCACACAACGTAGATGTCCGGCGTGTCAATTCTTATCGAGATCCCGCGCGCTCCAACATTCCGGCTGCCGGGCTCTTCGTCTGGCGGTTGCGGGCATATCGAGTGAGCAACACGCCGGCCTCGTGCATCGAGGAAGCGGGAGAAAATTGTTTCACTTTCAGCGTGCTGGGCAACAACTCGCCGCTTTTCACCCATCCACAGCCTGAGAGCGAACCGACGCACATCGCCGACGAATTGAATGTGCCGGCCCCGATTCGGCTGCGAGCTTTTCAGAAACCGATCGTCGAGAATGGGCGGATCAAGCGAGTGGAAGCGTCGGAGGATTATTATGGCGATCTCGACAGCGTGCGGTACGGTGAGAAGAGCCTGGCGATCCGTGCTCCGGAATGGCCTGGCGCAGATGAAAACGGTTTGATTCCGCCAACGGCGATTGTCCCCACGGAATTGCGGCATTGGGAGTACGAGCCGGAGAATGATCACGTCGCGGTCGATCCGAAACGGGGACGGATTGTGTTCCCGCCGGAACAAGCGCCGCCACAGGGGGTCTGGGTGTCGTATTATTACGGCTTCAGCGCGGACATCGGCGGCGGCGAATATCGGCACCCGACATCGCAACAACCAGGAGCGAAGATTTTTCGGGCAGCGCCGGGCGAATTACGCGCGCGACTCGATGATTGGAAAACGGAAATGCCGAAAAGCGCGGTCATTGAGCTGACTGAGAGCGAGATTTATGACGACCCGGTGGAGTTTGAAATTCCCGCTCAGCACAGTCTGCAAATCCGCGCTGCGCCAGGCGCACGCCCGATCATTCGCCTGCTCGATCACAAAGCTAATGAGCCCGATGCATTGGATGTGGTGCTGAACACGGGCAGCCGCCTTGTCTTGGAGGGATTACTCATCACCGGACGAAGCGTGCAGATCAGAGCTGCGCAACGCGCCGCGAAAACGCCGACAACGAAGCAAACGAAGAGCGAGCCTGTCGCGGCCGGACCCGAGTCATCCGGAATTGCGAACAATCCGGGCGACGCAGCGGCCGATATACTTGAGCCTGCGCACATCGAGGTCGTGATTCGGCATTGCACACTGGTGCCGGGCTGGACCTTGGAGTGCGACTGCGAGCCTTGCCAGCCAGCCAAGGGAAGCCTTCGCCTTCGCAACCTGCAAGGCCGCGTCAGCATCGAGCACAGTATCGTCGGCGCAGTTCGCGTGCACGAGGATGAAGTGCGCGCGGAGCCGATTGACTTACGCATCAGCGATAGTGTACTCGATGCAACCAATCTCGCGCGAGCTGCGCTATCCCGCCCCGGTGGCAGCGAAATCGCGCACGCGGCGCTTACCATCGTCCGCAGCACTGTCCTCGGTGAGATCCACACGCACGTCATGCGGCTGGCGGAGAATTGCATTTTCGCCGGGCACACTTGTGTGGCGCGGCGCCAGATCGGTTGTGTGCGCTTTTGCTATGTCGTTCCCGGATCGCGTACGCCGCGCCGCTATGAATGTCAGCCGGATCTTGCGGAGCGAGCCGCGCTTGAGGAGCTCCAGAAGCTCGCGCCGAGCGCTTCGCCTGAGGAAAAGGCCAGTGCCATCGCGCGCGTGCGTAGCCGCGTGAGACCGCAGTTTAACGGCATGCGTTATGGGTCGCCGGTTTATTGTCAGTTAGGGTTCAGTTGTCCGGAGGAAATCACGCGCGGCGCTGACGATGAGTCGGAGATGGGCGTGTTCCACGATCTCTTTCAACCGCAACGCGCGATCAATCTGCGCGCGCGTCTCGACGAATTCACCCCCGCCGGAATGGAAACCGGCATCATCTACATCACATAGGAGTTCCATTATGAAAAACGATATCACCCGCGACACGTTCCACCGCGTGAAACATTTCAGCCGCGTCCTCATGCAACAAGGTCGTGTCCAGCTCGACGCGGATTGGAACGAGCAGGTCAGCATCCTGCTGAATTATCTTCAAACAATCATGGTCGACCTTGTCGGCCCCAGCGCGGGACCGGCGTCGGTCTGTGGTTTCGGCTTGCTTCTCTCCGCGGCAGACGTCGACGCCCTCAAATTGTCGCCAGAAGAAAGCAAGGCGCTGCAGGAACGGGTGAAAAAGGAAGGAGTCCTGATCGGGCCGGGCCGCTATTACGTCGGCGGTTTACTGGCCGAAAACGAGCAGGTCGCGTCGTTTTTCCAGCAACCTTCCAAACCTTTCGATGCGGACGGATTGAAGAAAATGCAGGATGAAGCGAAGGGGGCGCTGGTCATTTATCTTGATGTCTGGGAACGGCACATCACCGCGATCGAGGACGATCAGATTCGCGAGATCGCGCTCGGCGGTCCGGACACAGCGACGCGTGCGAAAATCACCTGGGTGATGCGGGCGCGGGTCCCGACTGCCGATGAGGCCAAAGTCAAACTTCCCCCCGTAAAGGCTGACATCCCGAAGGTGCAAGCCGCCTTCGACGCCTGGGGGGATGCACAATCGCACAACCGCGGTCTGATGCGCGCCGGCATCGAGCAACAATCGCCGAGTGACGACCCGTGCGTGAACTCACCTGAGTCAGTCTATCGCGGTCTCGAGAATCAGCTTTACCGCGTGGAGATTCACAAGAGCGGCATTGGTTGGGACGGAAAGGGAGAACCGCCGTCCGACACCGCCACCTTCAAGTGGTCGCGCGACAACGGCTCAGTCGCGGCCGCCTGGCTGGATGGCGAGGGCGACATTCTGAAAGTGACCGCAGGCCGCGACCGGGCGCGTGGCTTTGCGAGCGGTCAATGGGTCGAACTGAGTGATGAGCGGCACGATCTCGAAGGTACGCCTGGCACGCTCGTGCAGTTGAAAGAGGCCGAAGCCGGATCGCTCACGCTCGATCCAGCCACGGCAAAAGGCTCTTACGCTCGAGAGGATTTTCCCAACACGCCGGAGGTGCGACGCTGGGACCAACAGGAAACTGAAAACATCACTTTGGCTGAAGGAGCGATCCCGATCCAATACGACAAATGGTTTGCGCTCGAGGACGGGGTCCAGGTTCAGTTTCCAGCCCCTGCTGCCCCTGAGGCATATGAATTTCGTTCCGGTGATTACTGGCTAATCCCAGCTCGCGTGGCGAGCCGCGATATCGAGTGGCCATGGGAGAGGAATGACGACGAAAAGGGTGCGACAGAAAGTGCGAAACGAATGCGCCGTGCGCTTCCACCGCATGGAATCAAGCATCACTACGCGCTGCTTGGTCTCCTGGCGGCAGCGACCGGCGCGACGTTCGAATTCACCGATCTGCGGCGCAAATTCGCGCCCTTGCCAAGCGTTTAGCCTGCTGCCAATGATTCGATCTCCCATGACACTCGAGCATCTTGAACCGTCATCCGCGGAGACCACAGCCAAGCTTGCACGTGAGACGATCAATTCTCATAGATCGCCCAGGAGCTTTTCCACCAACAAACCAAAACCAACCAAAATGCAACATCACCAAACCTACCTATGAGAGTTCTACGCAAAGGCATGATCGGGGAAGACGTCAAACAATGGGAGCTATTCCTGCACGGCGCAGGCTTCACCTTTACCACCCCACGCGACGAGGAGTTCGATGCGGAGACGGAAAAACTAACAAAAGCCTTTCAGAAGAAGAACAAACTGAAGGATGACGGAATCGTGGGAAACGAGACGTTCGGCGTGGCGATGACCCAGGGCTTCGAGGCAGTGCCGTTCGTGAAAGAGCCGGAGGCGAAGTTTCCGGAAAAGCCAAACTTTGATCCGATTGTCGGAAACGCGGCTCGCGACATCATTTTTGGCCCGCTAAAGTTCAAAGGCGGACCGACAAGCGGTGACTTCGGAAAGGAGACGATCACGATCACGAATGACTTTGAGTCCGCCAAGATCACGCGTGTGGGTATTCCAGAGCTCGTGGGAATCAAAGGCGCCGGAAGCAGCGGGAAGATGCGCTTTCACGCGGCAGCTGCTGAGCAAGTCGCGGGACTCTGGGCGGCGTGGGGACGGACGAAACTGCTGAAGCTGGTGCTGACCTTCGATGGGGCTTTCGCTCCGCGCTTCATCCGTTGCAACAACACGAGTCTAAGCAATCACGCTTTCGGCACGGCTTTCGATATTAACGCGGATGAGAATCCCCTCGGTGCACAGCCAGCCCTGCCAGGTGACAAGGGCTGCGTCTTCGAATTGGTGCCGATTGCGCATCAGTTCGGGTTCTATTGGGGCGGACATTTCTCCCGACGCGATGGCATGCACTTCGAAGTCGCCAAGGTGCTGACTAGCGCTGAGGTAAGCGCGGCCCTGGCAAAGTTCTGACCGCTAGAAAAGTGGCAATGCTTGCTCCAAAGCCCGTATCGACAGCGTCAAAAGCCTCTGTATTCGAACACTTCCTGCATCTGCATCATTAACGAAGGAGTGTTGTTATGAGTGATAGTGCGAGAGAAAGAGGACAGGCCGTATACAAGAAGTTATTTGGCGAGGAGAGAGAGTCTAAGCCTGATGACACAGCGCTTGATGACTTTACCATTGAACACTTGTTTGCTGATGTGTGGAGTCGCCCGAATTTGCAAATGAGCCAGCGAAGTATGATCACTGTGGCACTGCTCGCAGCGTTGGGGAGAGATCGTGAGTTGGGAAGGCATATTGAGGGCGCACTCAATTTGGGGATTACTCGCGATGAGATCATCGAGATTATGATTCATGTCGCTCATTATGCCGGATGGCCGGCGGGTCATAATGGGCAGCGCATAGCTCAAAAGGTGTTCGCGTGCAGGGCTGACGCAGCAGATAGGTAGGACGACTAAGAGCGTTCCTCACGGAAGGCCTGTTCTAACTTATTGACTTGAGGGCAAGACAGGTATTGGAGGGATTTCCTGAATGCTGTAGAATAGACTGCGCAGATCGAAAACGAACCCACGCACTAACAGGACCAAAGTTGCAGTCACTGAACCTTTCCGGGCCGATTATGAGCTACGACTCAACCCGCCGCAGAATCATTCACGACGTCCACCAGGCAAGGATCGTGGAGTTCGCAAAACGTTACCGCTGCGGTTTTCCCACAATCGTTCTACTTCCGGGCGGAATGGGATCGCAACTAGACCGCTCGCCGAATGCATACACCGGCGATGGTTCGGTTTCAGGCGCGGGGTTTGAGAATGTCTGGCTTGATCTCGGCGTGTTCTTTGGTCGTGACGCTGAACTGATCGAAATCCAGCCAAGCGATGCCGATTTGGATGATCACATCATCGTAGCTAACGGACCGCTTATGTTCCCTGTTAACGCCTACGACGGCGCCAAACGTTTTTTCGAGAAACTCGGTTGGAACTATATCGTGTTCGCCTACGACTGGCGGCGCCCAATCGCTGCGGCTGCCGCGTTTCTTGAAGAATTCCTCGCGGCCCTGGCCGCAGAGGTAAAGGCGCGCAAGAACTGTGATCCGCTTCCCTCCACTATTCTTCTCGCCCACAGCCAAGGCGGACTCGTCGCTAAAGTGTTTCTACAGCGCGCTTTCACAAGCCCGAATGTGAAACCCGAAAAGGTCGCTGCTACCTTTCAGTGTTTGATTACAGTTGGAACCCCGTTCTACGGTACCTCTAGCCATCAGGACCGTTATTACGTCGGCCAGAAGCCCCTCGATATTCGCTACGGGCACGGTAAGATTGCTCGCATTGCAGGCTCCCTGGCTGGCCCTTACATTCTTATGTTCGCCGACCGTCCGACGCTTGATCGCGACGGAGAGGCGCTAGGTCTTAAAGCCTATCCGATCACTGACGCCGATACGGGCGAACCTGCCGATCCATACGACAACGCGAATTCTTCGCGCTACCCTGCATGGGTAAGTACTGATTTTCTTAGCGACGCGCTGGACATTCGCGGCACCATAACCGCGTCGTTGCCCGAGACCGTTATCGATCGTGTTTTTCACATCCGTTCCGGACAGAACAAAGCAACTGGTGCTCGGCTGAGATGGAAGGCGGTGGATGGGGCATCCTTTGATCCTGAGACGGGAGTTTCTCCTGTGCTGCCGCTGGTTGGCCCCGGTGATGGCACCGTTCCGTTCTGGGCGGCGCGGCTCGCGCAGACCGCTTCTTCCCATATCTATTCGCTGAAGATCGCTAGCGACCATGGCACGCTGGTCGAACATGAGGAGACGCTTCAAGTGCTCCAACATTTGATTGAGAACGATCGGCTGCCCAAACCAGCAACAATCAAAGCGAAGAATCGGACTCTAGGCTTCGAAAAGGCTTCGCGTGCCGCAGCCGATCAGCTCGTTGTGGATATTGTCGCGAACAACGTAGCTCCCGACGATCCACGGGCCAACGATCCACGAATTTGGCGGCGACTGATTGAGGACGTAGCTCTATGCTGAAAACTCTCGTCTCGCCGCTGATTGTAGTCGCGCTGTCTTTCGGGGGTTCCGCTGGTTGTGTTAGTCAAAACCCCCCTCCTCGACCAATCCCGAACATCGTTGTCGCTCATACTACCGGCGAAGCCCTGCTCGTCATTAACGCGACAACCGGCCGATTAACGCTTCTTCCGTCTCCGGCCTACGCGTCAGATCCTCAACTTGTTCTCGCGCCAGGCCAATCGAAACGGCTGGATTTCATTCTCACTGAGGAACAGAATCGTGGAGATAATGTGGTGAGCGAAATAGTACTCGACGCTGAGCATAGCTCGCATTACCTGCGGCAGCCTGAAACTGACCTTGTTCTCCGCGCGCGGTTTGCCTCCGCGATAGCTGCAAAGGAAATCCGCATCGGCATAGGGCGATGTTTGCTTCAAGAGCAACCCCTTGCGGGTGGCCACCCGGTCCAAATCAACCGACTGCCCACGCCGGGAGTGCCTTTCCTCCGACTTTGTGCGGAATGATGCTTGTGATTCGCGTTTTCGATGACGCAGGCAATGTGATTGAAGCACATGAGCAAGCCGGCGATTTCAAAGAAGTGGTAAGCGCTTTGCTTCGCATCACGTCGGCAAGCGATCAAGCGGCTTTTGGGCTTGTCCGGCGAAACGACTGGCGCTTCAGATCTCGTCGACGTTGGTCCGGGACTCATCAACTCTTTAAGAATAATTATAGCAAACTTCGAAACAAAGTATCTCGCAATGGAACATGAGGCTGTTGGGCCGGATGGAAGGGACGTTGTGGTTTTGATTCTATAGATTGGAACAGTCAACGCGCAGTTAAGTTCGGGTTTAACGACACCGTTAGAGTTTGGCCGCTTGAGTCGAGTCCTGGAGTCGTTAGGGCAGTGCAAGTCTGGCGCGATCTGATGCGATTTGCCTAAGGACAGACTATCGGATTTGCCGATTGCACTAGGTCGACGATTCCGCTGCAGGGTCACACCGTCGCAACAATCGATATCGCGCGCTTTGCTGTTTTTCGAAGCGCCGTCCGCGCCTATCGTCACGCTTCCGCGCGCAAAATCGACATCCTTCTGGCGGACCGCGAGAGATTCCTTCTCACGCGCGCCAGTTAGCGCGAGAAAGCGCGAATAGTAGCGGAAAAGCCTACTATTTTTTGTCGTCTCTTCCGTTGCCGCCGCGAGCAACCGATTGAACTGCTCTTTTGTCAGTAATGGCCGACGATCCGACAGTCGCGGTTTCAACGCGCGAACTTTCGGCAGTTCATCAATCAACCCGCCATCTATTGCGAATCGGAGCACGTGACGCAATGCAATCACGTCCAGATTGACGGTCCGCTCAGAAATGCCGTTGTTAGGCGCTTTCCGCGATTTGAGAGCGAGTCGCTTCTCGCGATAGCTGTGAATCATTGGCGCGTTAATTTTATCGATGCGAATTCCTCCGATATGTTTTTTCCATCGCGCAATCGCTTGCCGCTCGCTGCGCTGCGTGCTGGGCTTTTTTCGCGCCAATGCTTGGCTTGCGAGATAATTGTCAGCGCACTCTTCAAACTTCGGGCGATAACCAGGCGCGCACAGCTTGTGCTCGTGTTTTTGCGTTTGTTTTTTTCGCAGTGCCGCTTTCGATTCTTCGAGCGTGTTCGCTTCGAGTGAAAGACGGCGCGGCGCAGTCCGCCCCTTGCCAAGATCGACGCGAAGTTGCGCATAGTAGCAATCGCCGCGACGCCAGAGGCCGCGGACTTTTAGATTGCGTCCCGCTCTTCAGAGACAATATCCTAGACGCATGAGCACAGCATTCCAAATCACTGGCACGAACTCAGCAGCGCTCTTTACGCTCAAGCTCCACCGAGGCGAAGGCATGGTCTTGCTCGCGATGAACTGGAAAGTCGGTACCCCATCCAAAGACTTCGTCGGCTTCGCCATCGAGTATCAGGAGCCCGGAGGCAATCGTTTCTATCCCTTGAATAACCGCATCGCCTTCCCCGACAGCAGCGGCGGCGTCAATCCGAAGCAGCTCTCCACACGGCTTTCCCCCATTCAGAAGTTCCGTTGGGTCCACTTCCCGCGCTTCGCGGATCTGCCCGGGGCCTTCATCTATCGCGTCACCCCCGTGTTTATGAACAGCTTCGATGAACTCAGTTATGGCGAGTTCCAGGAGGCAGCCATCGAACTCCATCGCGAAACCTATCCCGGACAGCTCAATGTCACATTCACTCGCGGTTTTGTCGTCTCCCAAGCCTTCGTCGATCGCTATGGCGGCGATGATCCTGATCAAGCCCTCGCAACCCTGCTTCCGCCGAAAGCCGAGCAGGGCCTTAGCTTCACTCCCACGCATCCCAAAGCCGCCGATGCCTTTGACTGGATGGGCTTCGAAGCGCGCCGCGCCATTCTCGAACTCCTCGATCAAGCCATCGCCGATCCCTTGGCGCAGGTTCGCGTTGTCGCCTACGATCTCAACCAGCCCGAGATCGTCACCCGCCTCGAGCATCTCGGCAGTCGCCTCAAGGTCATCATCGACAACAGCGGCGATCACGGGAAGCCTTCCGCCGCAGAGAACGTGGCAGAGCAACGCCTCATCGCCGCTGCAGGTACTGCCAATGTCAAACGTCAGAGCATGGGCGGCCTCCAACACAACAAGACCATCGCCGTCGACAGCCCCACTCTCAAAGCCGCCGTCTGCGGCTCCACCAACCTCTCATGGCGAGGCTTCTTTGTGCAGAACAACAACGCGGTCATCCTCCAGGGCGAGAGCGCCGTCAGCCTTCTCATCGATGCTTTCGATAACTACTGGAATCACGAAACTCCCGGCACCTTTGGAAAGACCGCCTCCGCGGTATGGAATCCCATCGACCTGCCAGGCATCGACGCCCAGATCGCCTTCTCTCCCCACCTGAAGAAGAATGCCCTCATTCCCTCCATCGCAGCTGACATGGCTACTGGCACCACCTCCAGCCTCTTATTTTCCCTTGCCTTTCTCTACATGACCCCGGGACCCATCAAGAACGCCATCAAACAACTCCAGGACGAGAACCGCATCTTCAGCTACGGCATCTCCGATGCCGGCGTGAAAGGCTTGGAACTCACCAAGCCCGACGGTACCGTCAGCGTCATCGGCACCGCCGCCCTGAAAAAGAACCTTCCTGAGCCCTTCAAGACTGAAACTTCTGGGGGCAAGGGCGCGCTCATGCATCACAAGTTCGTTGTCATCGACTTCGACCAGCCCTCCGCCCGCGTTTACCTCGGTTCCTTCAACTTCTCCGGCGCCGCTGACACCTCCAACGGCGAGAACCTTGTCCTCATCCGCGATCGCCGGATCGCCACCGCCTACATGATCGAAGCCCTCCGCATCTTCGACCACTACCATTTCCGGGTCGTCCAAGCCGAAGCCACGAAAGCCCGCAAGAAGCTCCAACTCGTCAAGCCCCCACGACAAACCGGCGAAGTCGCGTGGTGGGAGGAAGACTTTCTCAACGCCCTGAAGATCCGCGATCGCGAACTATTCGCGTGACCCGTACGCTCCTCCTTCGGCTTCTTTCCTTCGGTGATCGCTTCGAATTCCTAGTCGATATTCGGCAGATCGTTTTGGTTCAACCCAAGCTTGGCGACGCGGCTCTCGTAATAGATCGCCACCGTCGCCTTGTCGGCCACGGCGCGCTGGATGTCGTAGATGCTGATGTAATCGCCGAAGACCGCGCGCGTATTGGCGTCCGTCTTCCCGATCGGTGTGCCGGTGAAGCCGATGAACGACGCGTTGGCAGCGAGTCGCGCAGATTGCGCGCGAGTCCGTCGATCAAGTCGTATTGGATGCGGTGCGCTTCATCGGCGATGACGATGATGTTGCGGCGGTTCGATAACTCCAGAGCCTTCCCCCCTGGCCCCACTGCGCCCGAGGCTCTTTAGGGTCAGCGAATCTATTATGATTTCCTACGCAAACACAATCGAAACCAAGCAGCGCGCCGATTCCGCACCGCAGCAGTCATTTCGGCGATGATTCTGTCGTCGGTCAACTGCCGTCGCAGCATGCTGATCTACTGAAACGAGACTCCTAGACGCATCGCTGCGTGCTCCTCGTCACGAAAGCGGCGGCGGATAAGATTGTTTGGCTTGATTTGGAAGACGGCGTGCAAATTCAATTTTCCGACGGCGGTGAATATCTCACGGGTGATTATTGGTTGATCCCCGCGCGTGTCGCGACCGGCAGCGTTGAATGGCCGCAGGACGACAAGCTAAATCCACAGCCGCTTCCCCCGCGCGGTATTGAGCACCATTATGCGCTGCTGGGTTTCGTGTCGTGGGCAAACCAAAAGCTGAACGTTGAGAACGCTCGATTCGAGTTTTGGCCGCTGCTTTCTGGCGTCGCTCAGAGCAGTCTTCAACCTGGATCCATCCATGTCGTCGGGCTGGGGGCCAAGCCCAACGCTACCGAGGCTGCGCCGGCAAAGGCTCCGAAGGCGAGAAGGCGACCGACCAAAAGAGGTCCGTCGTCTCCCGCTGAAGGCGCGCCTTCATGAAGCGACGCGGTTTGCGACATTTGAATGTGACACGACTCTGTCGTTCATGTTGATCGTTACCGGCGTTCAGCCTGGTCATGACGAGGCTGACACATTATGGGGTCCGCGGCAAAGGTCCCGAAAACAGGCCATTTGAAGCGAACGCAAACTCAAGCAATGGGTTGTCCGGCGGTGAGGCGTCGCAGAGTGTCGGTCTGGCGTGTCAGCGGCACCAGCCGCTGGTCGTCGCGTAGGCGATTCGCCGGCTTGTGCTAGAGTCGCGAAAATCAAAGAGTGGAGTGGGCTCGCTTTACTCCGTCCCAAAAACCGTCCCATTGCTTGACATGCCTCGAAGCAGTGTCGCCCAGTAGTCGGATGTCAGGAATTTTGCGGCTTATCGGATCGGTAGCGTTTTTGGTAACGCCTCGCAGTTTGCGCCGTGACAACTCTGGTTAAAAGTCACTTGCTCTGCCAATTGAGCTAACGGTGCGTGTGCAAGTTTAGATTTTAGATTGCCGATTTTCGATTTCGGCAAACGGCGCGAATGGACACTGTGAAATTATCCGCGGAACGCGATCTTCAATCGGAATATCGAAATACAAAGCCAAATTTATGCCTGCGTATGGCGCGCGTAGTGGAGCTCAACGCCTTTCGGCAGGAGTCGCTTGCGGCCACGTTGCCGCCGGCGCGCCAGCGTGGCACGGCCACCTTTTGTCTTCATGCGCGCACGAAATCCATGCTGGCGTTTGCGTGTGCGCTTAGATGGCTGATAAGTCCGTTTCATAAAGCCAAAAATAACCTCGGCGAGATTTGAGAGCGGCTACACTAGGAACGGGAGAGACATTGTCAATCCCGCGCACCGGGATGCTTATCGATATCGATCCTTTATTATTCCAGGATTGCCAGCGCCGTAAATTTTTGAAATAACCGATGGAAACGATGAGCGAAAAGATTGTGATCGAGCCGGCAACGGAGGCCGATCTGGATGAGTTGTCGGAAATGCTCGGCGAATTGTTTACTCAAGAGAGCGATTTCCGACCGGACAAGGAAAAACAGCTTCGTGGTCTGCGCTTGATTTTCGAGCAACCCAGCCGGGGCCGCGTTTTTGTGCTCCGACGAGAGGGAGCCATCGTCGGCATGATCAATTTGCTTTTTACTATCAGCACGGCTGAAGGCGGCTTCGTCATTCTTCTGGAGGATCTGGTGGTGCACAAACAATATCAGGGTCACGGTTACGGCTCGAAACTTCTCCAACACGCAATCGATTTTGCGCGGCAGAAAAATTTCCTTCGCATCACTTTGTTGACCGATCGGCCGGAAAACCTCGCCCAGGAATTTTTCAGGCGGCACGGTTTCCACGAATCTTCGATGATCCCGATGCGGCTCCTGATCACTCCGGAAACCGAGCAGACCCAACCAAACCCGTAGCGACGCGAGGCTATTTGCGCTTGCGCTGGATTTCGATCCAGGCGCTCAACTGATTCGCGAGTCGCTTTTTGAATTCGGACCGGAACTGAATTTCGTCCACTGCTTTGGCGACTTCCTTAGCGCTTGCCGCAGGCAGATTAGCCTTTGCGTAGGACTTCAGCTCATCGGCACGAGATTCTTCTGAGAAGAACGTGAACAGGCTCGGGGCGTAACGGTTGACGCCCAGCGCATCGCTCTTGGCCAGCAGCGCTTTCATATTCGCCTTTGCAAAGTCCCACGCGAGATCCGGATGATCGCTGTCGCGAGCAACCTTGCCGACCAAAAAAACCGCGCGACTCGTCGGCAATTCATCGGTTAGCGAAATTTGCAGAGTTTTCGCGACGAGCTTGGGATCGCGCGCGGCGGCCAGCGCATCGTAATAATTTTGCTTTTCCTCGGTGCTCGTCGTTTTCAGGCCGAGCTCGTGTAATTTACTCCAGGTGGCGTCGTCTGCGTAATGGCCCACCACGCGGAAAATGGATGGCCGCAAATCTGGCGGGATCGATCCAGGATCGACAATGTACTTCTGAAACCGTTCGCGACAGCCGGCGGCGATTTCCTGATCGTTTAAGTCGCCAAGTGCCTCAATCAAACTTGCGCGCAGAAGTGCTGCGCGTGGCTCTTCATCTTTTTTCGGCTCCCAACCAAGTTGGTCAAAAGTCGGGCGCAGAATTGAACGGGCATAACTCTGGAATGTTTCGCGCGCCGCATTTCCGATGAGCAAACGGTTAATGTAATCGAACGCGTTAATGATTTGTTCGCGTTCTGCCAGCTCGACTCCAGCAGGCAATTTTTCAATAAGATCGAAATAGGTCGAGAGCGGCGCGCGGTTCGCTTGCACAAACGCCCACGCGTCGCCCAAAAGATTGACGCGATCCGCTACGCTTAACTTCGACAATGCGTTGAGCAGCAGCTTCCATGACGGCTCGTCATATTGGACGCGGTAATTTCCTGCGCCGTCGGCGTTCAATTTAAGCGCGCGATCGACTGGAATATTCCGCAGCTTGTCGATCTTCTCCGTCATTAACCGGCTTTGCGGTTTGGCGTCGCCGACAACGAAATAGGTGAGCGGAATCTTCCATTGAAGCGCCGGCGCGTTCCGAAAATGGATCGTGAATCTTTCCTGCGTGAGCGAAACGTTTTCGCCGTCGCGTTTCACCTTGACCACCGGAAATCCAGGCTGCGCGGTCCAGCCCGCTGCGATTTCCCCCACCGGTTTGCCGGACGCCCGGTTTAACGCGTTCCACAAATCCGCCGTGGTCGAATTTGAGTATTTACGCGCGACCATGTAACGCCGGATGCCGTCGCGAAAAGCATTTTCGCCGAGGAAACTTTCGAGCATGAGCAGAAACGCCTGGCCTTTGCGATAGGTGATGTCGTCAAAAGCATTGTTTGCTTCCGCCTCATTTGCGATCGGTTGCTGGATTGGGTGCGTTGTCGATCTTGCGTCGCCTTCCATTTCCAGTTCCTTGGAAATGCCGGTGCGTCGAGTGGGGTCGCGAGGAGTATTTTTCTCGAGCCAGACTTCCCACTGCGGATTGAAATGCACCGTGCATTTCGTGCCCATCCATGAAGCAAACCCTTCATTGAGCCAAAGATTGTCCCACCATGCCATCGTCACGAGATCGCCAAACCATTGATGAGCGGTTTCGTGCGCGATCACTTCGTAAATGCCTTGCCGTGTTGCGGCGGAAGATTTCTCAGGATCAAAGAGCAATCCCGTTTCGTAATAGGTGATCCCGCCCCAGTTCTCCATCGCGCCGCCGAATCCTCCGGGAATGGCGATCTGATCGAGTTTCGGCAGCGGATAGGGAACGCCGAAGTAATCGTTGTAATATTCGAGAATCTGCGCCGTGCTTTCGAGTGCGTAGCGCCCCCATTCCGCTTTGCCCTTTGTGGCGATGGCGCGAATCTGCGTGCCGGCCGCTTTCGTTTCGATCAAATCGAGCTCGCCGGCGACGAAAACATTCAAATAACTCGCCATCGAGGGGGTCATGGCGAAACGCACTTCTTTTCCACCCGCCCCGATTATTTCGGGGTTGTCGATCTTTGTCTCGGATTCGATCGGCATATTGGAAACCGCGAGCCAGTTTTGGGGCACGACGGCGGTGAGTTGAAAGCGCGCTCGGAAACTGGGTTCATCCCAACAGGGGAAAAATCTGCGGGCATCGGTCGCTTCGAACTGCGTGCCGAGCGCAATCTTTGTCGCGCCGGTGCCTTGTTCCTGATACCGCATATAAAAAAGTCCCTGGCCTTGTTGGTTTATCTTGCCCGAAAAGCTAAGGGCCAGCGTGTGATCGCCAGCCGCAAGTTCGGATGGCAATGTCAGCGTGAGCAGTTCGTTTCTCTTGTCGATCTTAACGGCGGACTGCGGCAACATCTTATCATCGACCGATGCGCTTGTAATCTCGAGTTCAAGCGCGTTCAGAACGAGCTCCCGAACTGGCGCACGCACATTCAGTTTCACCGTTTCGCTCCCGCTAAACGTTAGCTTCTCGATATCAGGAGTGATCCGAATGGAATATTCTGTCGGGACAACCTGCTTCGGCAGCTTTCCTGGGGTGCTTTCAAAGTTAAATGGCTTTTCTGCGGTCATCGTGACGGGCAAAATAATGGAAAGCAGCCAAATGGAACAAGGCAGCACGAGACGCATTTTCGCCATTAACGCCGGACCACAAGTCGCGCAAGGTGGATCGGCCGCTCCGCGGGCGATATTTAAATAGGTGCGGCTTCGCCGCCATTGTTAGCATCGAGCACGGGACTGCTCGATCCACCTACTGCACAACCAAAACCAATAGCAATTGCCCGCCGCCTACCTGCGGCCCCTTGATGATGAGCGGACTGCGCTTGCTCAATTTGGCGTCCGTTTCCAGCAAGAGCTCTTTCTCCTTATACAGTTTCAGATTCAGGACGTAACCGGCTGCACTTTCGCCTTGCGCATCGACATGCAGTCCGAAAAATTTGCTCGTTGCCAGCCAATCTTCCTGGCCAGTCTTGAGTGTTTTCTGCGACTGGCCAATGACTTGGAATTGGTTGTAGCCAAAAAGTTCCTTCAAAGGCCGTTCGATTCGAGTCAACTCTACCGGGATTGGCTCAGGCTGCTGGACATTTTGAGCAATCACCAGGCCGCTCCAAACCGTCTGGTCAGCGCGCGCTGGTATCGCTGCGCTCATCACCAGCGCAAAGAAAATGGTGAAGGCGAGGAGTAAGCGGCGCATGAGCGGTTATTTGGCGGCGTAATCGGACGGCAACGACTGTAATCCCTCAGTCCAAAGCACTGTCACGTGATCTTCTTTTGCCTCGAACATCGAGATCGTCGCATTCGGACTGATCGCCGGATCGACGCGCGCGTTTAGAATCTGGGTGAGGTATTGCGACTGCTCGGCCGGGTTCTTCTCCCGCATGACGAAAACGGCGAAAACGAGAAAGAGAGCAAGCGAAACCGTTCCCGTCCAAAACAGACGGCGAATCGTCCACCAGGTGGAAACGTCGGCAGCCTGCTTCCGAGGCGGCTCGACACTTTCACGCGCGAGTCTCTCCTGGAGTTGATGGCTAAAAAATTCTTCGTTCCTCAACACATCTGCACCGAGCTCGCGCTTCAAAAGCACGCCCAATTTTTTCGCATCGCGCTTTTCAGCCTCAGCCGCAGCCTTGTCAGGCAGCGAGGTTTCGAACTCGACCAGCTCCTCGCCGCTGAGCTGGCCGTCGAGCCATGCTGTCCATTTTTCTTCAAATGTTTTCATAAACATCCCTCAGTAAATTTTGCAATTTCTTGCGCGCATAAAACAAACGCGACATCACTGTGCCGATCGAGCATCCGAGGGTGTCTGCGATCTCGTGATATTGCATCTGCTCAATCTCCTTCATCAAAATTA
>Ga0193751_1000287_pt1 | contig 42475 bp, 42 predicted proteins | sample L1c2metaG_FD_143050 | JGI IMG/M metagenome (GOLD analysis project Ga0193751, IMG submission 143050) | Soil microbial communities from a riparian zone of the East river system, Colorado, United States - L1c2 | ecosystem: Environmental > Terrestrial > Soil > Riparian zone | place: USA: East River...
TCGATTCAATCGAAGCGGAAAAGGCTCTAGTGTGGTGGTTCAGAAGTTCTCATCATCGGTGGGGCTGGTCCGTCATGAGAACTTCTGAACCAAAACCACACTAGAATCATAGGTTTCTAGTGTCCTTTCGAATCCGAAGTTCGCAAAAGTGGGTGCTGCAAGGGAGTGCGAACTTCGGATTCGGGACACTAGATCATCCTGAATGTGAAGAGCCACCATGCCAAATTCTGTGATAAATCTACGCTATGACAGAATCTCCCCGACCGTCAGGAAACCCCGCGGAGGATGTGCTCGCCGCTATTCAAGAGGCGATCGACGCGCCTCGCTTGCCGTTTCCCGATAAAACCGTGCACCGCCGTGCGGAATTGGATGGGCTTGAGGCTCGGGTGGCGAGGCTTGAGGCCATTCTCGACTTTCAGCGGGACATGGCGGAGATAAAAACCGAGCTCCAAATCATCAGGGCCAAAGCGCGATCGCGCTTCTGGATACTTTTTGCGGTGCTGATTGCCGTCGCAGGCGGACTAGGATGCCTCTTGGCAAGGGAATTTTTTCATTGGTTGTAGTCCCAAGCGGCTCCCGGCTGTCAGACACCAGCGTCGCAACAATCAATGCCCCGATGCCACGGTGACCGAACCGACCGGAGCTGCGGCCGGATGTCGAACGTAAGCCCGCGCCTACTTCGTCGCCGGCGGGTGTTCGGGTGTGATGTGCGGGCCGTTCTGAATCCGACGAATCACGGTCGCAAAATCTTCCTCGAAACTGATCAGGTGTTCCCGGCCGAATAGAATGGCCGAGCCGGTTCCCTGCCCGGGTTGGACCATCAGGATTTCGTCGAGGTTTACCAGGACCTCCCGGGAAGGCGGCCCGGGTCGTTTCAACACAATAAAAGTCGCCATTTCCGGACCTCCTTAAATCTTGGTCGGTCGATGGCCGCGAGATGCGGGGAAAAAGCCGACGGGCGTTACGCCGTCGGCTCTTTCTTGCGACTGCCGGCTCGATCTCCGGTGCCATCGCGTCTGACGCTAGACTGCAGCGGCACGGTTAACGAAAACCTAACAATTCACGGCGGCACAATCGAATCGAGCTATCTCATCACCACGGAAATTGCCATGGCCGGATAGGAGCGAAATCGCTGGCTACTCCGCGGCGATATGCTCCGTTGGACCACCTTGCGCTGGTGTTGCAGCAGGCTGTTGCTCGTTCAGCGGTCGCGATCCAGGTCGCAGCCGCTCGCGAACGGCCTGGAACATGACGTAAAGTGGCGGAATCGCGAAGATGCCGATGAACGAGGCCAGGATCATGCCGCCAAACACCGGCGTGCCGACGCCGCGCCGCGCCAGCTCCGAAGCACCCGATGCGACCACCAGCGGAAAAAGTCCGAGGATGAAGGCGAACGACGTCATCATCACCGGGCGGAAGCGCAAGCGGGCTCCTTCAGTGGCGGCTTCGAGCAAGGGCATCCCCTGCTCGCGCTTCTCCTTGGCGAACTCGACGATCAGGATGCCATTCTTGGCCGCAAGTCCAATCAACACCACCATGCCGATCTGGCCATAGAGATCGAGCGTGAGTCCGCTTGCGACAATGGCGCCGAAGGATCCGACGATACCGATCGCAACCGACAGCAGGACCGGCACCGGAATGCTCCAGCTTTCGTAGAGCGCGACCAGGAACAGGTAGGCGAACAGCACCGCAAAGCCGAGAATAATTGCGGTTTTGCCCTCAGCGCGCTTTTCCTGAAATGCCGTATCCGTCCATTCGCCAGCAAACCCGGGCGGAAGCGTCTTCGCTGCAACCTGCTCGAAGGCCTTGAGCGCCTGACCCGATGAGATCCCTTCGGCGGGACCGCCCTGAATAGTGACGGCGCGCAGGTTATTGTATCGGATCAACGCCGGCGGGCCGACGACAATGCGGGTCTCCGCCAGGCTGCGCAGCGGGATCATCTTTCCCTCTGCGTTGCGCACATTGATGCGGTAGATGTCATCGATCCCGGACCTGTCGGCGGCTTCCGCCTGCACCTGCACCTGCCAGCTACGGCCGAACAGATTCACGTTGTTGATGAAGTAGCCGCCGAGCGAGGCCTGCAGCGCCTGGAACACGTCCTTGAGCTGAACGCCGAGGATCTGCACCTTGTCGCGGTCGATATCGAGATAGATCGACGGATTAGTGGCCGAGAACGTTGAGAACACGCCGCGCAGTTGCGGCTCCTGGTTAGCCGCAACGACCACTCCGCGCAGCACCTGTGCGAGCTCCTTCGGATCGCCGCCCCGCAAGTCCTCCAGCACATAGGTAAAGCCTCCGCCGGTTCCCAGACCCACAATCGGCGGTGGCGCCAGCGGCACCACGATGCCGCCCTGGATTTGGCGCAACTGGGTGCGCAGCCGGGCAATCACCTGGCGAACGCCAAGCTCGGCGCTCTTGCGCTCCGCGAACGGCTTGAAGGTCACGACCATGAAGCCGGCATTGGGTTGCGAATAATTGTCGATGAAATTCAAGCCAATGATCGAGGTGTATTCGGCAACGGCCGGATCTTGCTTCACCAACGCTTCGGCCTGCCGCATCACTTCCGATGTTCGCCCGACGGAAGCTCCGCCCGGCAACTGAACGACGATGAAGATCGCGCCCTGGTCGTCCTCCGGCACAAACCCGGTCGGCGTCACCCATGAAAGGCCAACGGTCCCCGCCCCCGCCACCAGGACCATCGCGAGGCCAATGACCGAGAACCGAACCAGCCGCGCGACGATCGCGCCATAGCGGTCCCGCACCGAGTCGATACCGCGCATCAGCCGTCCGATGAGGCCGCGCTTCGGCCCGTGGTGGGGGCTGAGCAAGACGGCGCATAACGCGGGAGAAAGCGTGAGCGCGTTGACGGCGGACAGCAGCATCGCGACCGCGACCGTCACCGCGAACTGGCGGAACAATTCGCCGGAAATGCCGGGGATGAATGCGATCGGCACGAACACCGACAGCAGAACCAGCGTGATCGCGATGATCGGCGCGGTGATTTCCGCCATTGCGCGCTTGCTCGCGTCCGCTGGCGAGAGCTCAGGGTTTTCTTCCATCACCCGCTCGACGTTCTCGACGACCACGATGGCATCGTCGACCACGATGCCGATCGCCAGGACGATGGCGAGCAGCGAGACGGTGTTGGCGGAATATCCGACGGCCTTGAGCACGATGAACGTGCCGATCAGGCTCACCGGCACGGCGAGCGTCGGAATCAATGTGGCCCGGACATTACCGAGAAACAGGTAGACCACCAGCACCACAAGGACGAAGGCTTCGAACAGGGTCTTCTTCACCTCATGCATGGTATCGGTCACGAAGATCGTCGGATCGTAGGGGATGGTCCAGGCGAGATCCTCCGGAAAGCGTTTCTCCAGTTCAGACAGCTTTGCCCGCAAGGCATTGACGGTGTCGATCGCATTGCCGCCGGGCGACTGATAGACCACAATCGCGGCGGCGTTGTCGCCGTTGAACCGCGTGTCGCGGTCGAGATTGGCGGCACCCAGTTCAAGCTGCGCGACATCGCGCAGTCGCAGTATCGAGCCATCCGGATTGGTGCGGATGACGATGTTCTCGAAGTCTGCGACCGAGTTCAGCCGTCCTTTGGTCTGGATATTGAGCTGCAATTGCTGATCATCGAAGATCGGCCGCGCGCCGATACGTCCGACCGCAGCCTGTACGTTCTGCGATTGGATGGCATTGATGATATCGCTGACGGTGAGATTTAGCCCGGTCAGGCGCTCTGTTTTGATCCAGGCGCGCATCGCATAGTCCTGGGCCGCGAACAGGAACGCGTCGCCGACGCCGGGCGTGCTCTTGATCGAATCCAACAGATTGATCGTGACGTAATTCGACAGGAACAGCGGATCGTGGGTGTGTTTCGGTGAGTAAAGCGTGACAAACGCGAGGATCGCCGTCGACTTCTTCTTGACGTTGATCCCCTGGCGCTGAACTTCAGGCGGCAGCAGCGACAGCGCGGCTTGAACCCGGTTATTGACGTTGACTGTATTGATGTCCGGATTGGTGCCGAGTTCGAACGATGCGGTGAGCGTATAGCTGCCGTCGTCTCCGCTCGTACTCTTCATGTAGATCAACTTGTCGACGCCGACGATCTGCGCCTCGATCGGCTGGGCGACGGTCGCGTCCACCACGGCGGAATTGGCGCCGGGATATATCGTCGCAACCGAGACCTGCGGCGGCACGATGTCGGGATATTGCGCCACCGGCATCGCCAGATAGGCCAGCGCGCCGGCAATTGTGGTGACGACGGCGATGACGATCGCTAACCGCGGCCGGTCGACAAAGATCGCGGAGAACATCGCCTCAGCTCCTGTCGGGTGCTGGCGGCAAAGGCGTCGGGCGGACCGGCACGTTCGGGCGCAGCGCCTGAATTCCTTCGACAACGACCTGTTCGCCCCCGGTCAGGCCCTGCTCCACGACGACGCCGGTTCCGCTCGCGCCGCCCGGCTTGACCCGACGCACCGCGGCCTTGCCCTCGCTCACGACGAAGACGTAAATGCCCTCCTGATCGGAAATCAGCGAAGCCTGCGGAATGACGATCTTTTCCTCGGCGGTGCCGCTTTCTAGCGCCACGCGAACCAGCTGGCCATCGATCAAGGCAAAGTCGGGATTCGGGAAGGAGGCGCGCGCCAGAATCGTGTCGGTGGCGCGATCGACGGTGACGTCGACAAAGTTGATCTTGCCCGGGTGCTTGTAGGCACTGCCGTCAGCAAACAAGAGCGACGCTTTGATGCCCTTGACATCGACGTTCTTGCCGGCCTGCTGGGCGCGCATGAATTCGCGCTGGCTCACCGGAAAGGTCACATACATCGGATCCTGGCTGACGACGACGGTCAGCGGCCCGCTTTGCGGCGTGACGACGTTACCCTTCGTGATGTTTGTCCGGCCGACCTTGCCGGAAATTGGGGAAGTGATGCTGGCATAACCGAGGTTGATTTGGGCGGTCTGAAGATTGGCTTCATCGACGAGAATCGACCCTTGCGCCGACTGGTCGTTTGCGAGCGCCTGGTCTCGGGCAACCGGGGTCCCGGCGCCTTTGGCCAGCAGCTCCTCGGCCCGCTGCAGCTGAACTTCCGTCAGCACCTTCGCAGCCTTGCTTTTCGCCAGCTGGCCGTCGGCCTGCTCGACCGCCGCCTGCAGGAGCCCCTTTTCGATGCTGTAGAGCGGCGCGCCTTCCTTGATCATATCGCCTTCGTTGAACAGGACGCCCTCAAGATAGCCCGTGATCCGCGCTTTCACCTCGACACGCTGAACCGCTTCGACGCGTCCGACAAAGTCGAGATTTTTGGTGACGGGCTTGCGTGAAGCGGTGACGACGCCCACGGGGATGGCTGCCGCCTGCGGCGCGGGTTGCGCGTCGGCTGTGGATGAAATTCCCCACAGCGCCAACAACAGGCAGAGGATCTTGCGCATCGCAGCCTCCTGTTTCGTCAGGCGCCGCTAACGGCGTCACAAAGCATACTTAGCACGGCGCATTCAAGCGCGCGACCATCAAGATGTCGTCGTTCTCGAAGACTCTCTAGCTAAATTGAATCGGTCACGCTAACGGACGCGAAATGAAACATCAGCGTCGCGGTATCCCCTCCCGCGTGCCAAACGGCTTGGTTCTTCCGTTCGTTCACATTTCGGGCTTTGCCGGAGAACCGGCCTGCGCAATATCTGGCTGCTCATGCAATCCGCCCCACTGCTCCAGGCGGCGGTCAGCCGACGTCTGGGGTGAAAAAATCGATGACTGGTGAGGGTCCGGCGATTTGCTTTGCTGCCAGGCGCGCCATTCCACCGGCTGGATTTGCAGCGGCACGCCCAAATCGACGTTGATCCATTCGTCCTCGTTGGTGTGCCTGCAGGGAAACGGCATGGTCGTGACCGCGCCGTCTTCGGTGATGCGAAGTTCGAGATCCTGATTGTAGGGAGCGGTCGAAGCCGGGTGCCAACGGGACCAATGATGGTGCCCAAGATGGTGCCCAAGGGCGGCGTGAACGGCGCGATCGCTGCGTTCGACAACCCGGGCGACGTCCGACACCAGATGCTGCCTGAGTTTTTCGATCCCCATTTTACGCATCGCACGCTATCCCAGTGTTTCGGAGTCCGCCAGATGTCATCGACCCATCTAGTGCCGCTATTCGATTTGAAGTTCCTGCATCACCCGCGGCAAACACGAACAGGAACTTCAAATCGAATAGCGGCACTAGCGTCATAGGCTTGCTAGTACCCCTTGCTTTCCGAAGTTCGTTTGCGAAGGTGCGGAGCCGGATGACGAACTTCGGAAAGCGGGCACTAGCCCGCTTGCGTGTCGGTGCTTCCCAATCATTGCGATCCGCTAACTTGGCCAAATTACGGCGCGCCCTGCCCGGCCGACGAAACCATTTTTCAGTGGCGACGAAACCGGCCTGAAACCGAGACCTGCTCGAATGGCTTCGATCAAACAATGGGGTTCGATCTGTTGGAGATCATCATCAACCTGTTTTACCGCCAGGCTTGCAGGACGGCGCTGTCCGCGATTCGAAGGCAGCAGCAGATTTGGGCCTGAGCAGAGAGGGGCGGCCTCGACCCAGGTTCTGTTGATCGCGCGCGATAGTCTTTTGGCCGGATGGTTCAGCCGCGGGCGTCTTGAGCGATCCGAGATAACTTCTTTGCACCAACAAAGCCTGCCCCGGATGCGATCCGGGGCTGGCTCTATGCTGTGAGCGCTGGTGGCTTCAGATTCTGATGCGAAAACCCGTCATCATGGACGTCGTGTCGACGCTGGTTCCGGTGCCCGCAAAGCCGAATTTCGCTCCCGGCGTGCCCGGGAATCCCGACGCGAGGCCATTTTCCACCTTCGCATAGGTAATGCCGGCATAGATATCGACGTGCTTGGTAATGAAGTAATCCGCAAGGAACGAGACCTGATTGAAGGTGCCCGCGCAGTTCGACTTGCTGGCGCCCCCGGCTACGCAGGGCGCGTGATCGGCAACGAACGAGTTCTGATCCACGTGATAAAAGGCGCCGGTCAAATTCAGGCCCCAGGCGAACTCGTATTTCACTCCCGTCCAGAAAAATTGCAGGACCCTGTCCGTGGTGAAAGCGTCGTTGTCCGGCAGTGTCGCGGAGACCGTCAGCGGATATCCGCCGGCCGTGCCTCCGAAAAAAACCGGAGTACTCGGATTCGCCTGAACGAGGTGGGTGTAGCCGGTGAAGAATGTCAGCTTGTCGGCGGGAGTTGCAACCGGTGCTGCCTTGGTGGGAATTCCGGCCCCCTCCGGAGTCCCGCCAAAATTAAAAGTGTACTTGGCCATGAGCGACCATGCCGTGTTGTCCGCGATATTGGCGGCAAGGGTCTGGCTGCCGAATGCATCGTTCACCGCGCTCTGCAGGTTTACGGCGCCGTGCTCTTTCTCAAGGACGGCCTGGGCAGAAAAGCCATTGTAGGATCCACCGATCATTGCGCCTAATCCCTGCCCGAACATGCCGGTGTTGGATCCCCCACTGCCATACATTACGCCGGCCGTGATCGGCCCGTACTGATAGACGTATTTGGCCGAGCGATCCCAGCGTGCGGCCTCCGTGCTGCCAATCCCGCCATTCGTTCCGGAATAGCCAAGCAGCGAGAACGCGTAGGACAGGCTCATGGGATCGTAGGTGGCGATCCCGTCGAGCTGAAACGAATTCTGTCGGCCGACCGTGAACGTGCCGTATTGCGGGTTGTTAAGACCGCCATAGAGTTGGCCGTTGAACGCCTGCCCGCAGCGGCCGCTGTCGGCGTTGGAGGTTTGCTGATTGTAGGGGACGCTGGCATTCTGGATGAAGGAGCTGCAGCCGTCGGAGAGTTTTCCCGTCAGCGGATCGACACCCGTATCCGCCCGGCCGACAGCGCTCCAGCCAAGTCCCACCGGTATATCGAACTTCGCACCGATCTTCGATTGCTCCAGACCACTGTGGGCAATCGTCGAGATGTGTTGACCGGTGTAGTTCCTGGTCGTCGTGAACGGAATGAACTCGAGGCCCGAAACCACTGCCCCGAGCGGGCGGCCGTTGGTCTGGTAGGCGTAACCGAGGTCGAGCGTGGCGTACAAGGTGATGCCGTACCAGGTCAAACTATCCGGCAGCGGATCCTTAAACTGCGGCGGGGCCTTGAACGAAAACAAGTCCGCATCCGCGGCGTGCGCGGCATTCACCAGGCTCGCCATCGCGAGCGCAAATACGAGCGTTCTTCTCATCTCTACTCCCCCAAAGATTGACGACTTACATCACCGGACATGGAATCTGCCCCACCTTCACTGTATTTAAATGGAAATAGCGCGGGTCTAAGCCGGTGGCCTCGTCGTATACCAGAAAACATAGCGCAAGTGACGCCGGTCACACAGTGCAATCGGGCAACAGTTGGAAATCGAATCGATTTGCTGTCCCTATCGCCGCATTGGTGATGTCTATCAAAGTAGCCGGCGCCGAAAGGCGTGGGGTGGCATCGATCGCGAACGATCACGTCACAACCGCCTCGGTCGATCAGACAAGGCCGGGCGACACGGCCCGGCCATAGCCGAAGGCTATATCGGCAGGGAAGGCTTGAACCGGAACGGCTTTACCGGCAGCTCAGGATTTTCTGGGACGGCCGATATCGGCGCGTAGCGCAAGCAGTTCCTTGCGCGCCGCGCTCTCCGCCGAGCGCTCGATCTTTCGGTAGCGCGCAACGAGCGACGAGCCGAATGGTGTGAGGACAGCGCCGCCGCCGTTCTTGCCGCCCGCGTGCCGCTCGACGGCGGCGCGCCGGCAGATACGATTGATCTCCTCCACCAAATCCCAGGCCCGCTTATAGGACATGTCCATCGCCCGGCCTGCCGCCGAGATCGAACCGCAGGTTCGAATATTCTCGAGCAACTGGATCTTGCCGGGGCCGATGCGACCCCGCGCGTCCAGATCGATCCGAACACTCAAGGACGGGCGCGATGCCGAGGAAGATTTTCGCATGTTCGGCCAACTCTTGTTGGTTGATCCGCGATGACACTAGCCCTTCCAGATCGGTGGCGGCAATGCCGGCGCGCTCACGCGGGCGCCCGGCGTGCCGGCTAGAGCCTTTTCCGTTTCGATTGAATCGAAACGGGGCTCTAGATTCTTGATTTGACGCGTTTTCTTGACGCGAACCGGTCTCCACTTCGCTTGAAAACGCTCTAGACAAACGCACCTCCGCAAGGCGCACAGCCGTGTCCGATGCGGGTCGGCTTGCGAGGTTTGCAGATACCGTGAACTTGGCAGCCAACATGGCTGCCGCCACCGCGATATCCAGAACTTCAAGCCCGCTTCAATAGCAACTGCGCGGATCGACCAGGACGTATTGTCCCGAGGGGTATCGGTAATAGCAATTGCCCTGCGCCAGATAATAGCCGGGGCGCTGGGCAGCCTGCGCGCCCGCGATGGCGCCGACCGTGCCGCCGGCGATCGCACCGCCGGGTCGTCCGGTGATAAGGCCCCCGAGCAGCCCGCCGACAATGGCGCCACCGACCGCGCCTGCGGCCGGGTCCGGTGGCGGCGGTGGTGGCGGCGGAGGCGGCGCATAGGCCACCGGCGGCGGATAGCCGGCCGCGACGGGTGGCCCATCCGGTCCGTCGAAATCCTCTACAACCTCTATCTCGGACACATAAGCGGGTGGCCCCTCCATCGGCTGCGGATAGAAATACCAGACGCCGCCCACGTCCCACCACCAGCCGTAGCGGCCGTTGTGCGCCTCGTGACGCCAGCGCCCGCCCTCCCATGCCTGACGGCCGTGATAGACGCGTCCGCCAAAATTGCGGGCGGGCAGACCGCGCGCGTAACGTCCATCCTGCGGCCCGCGGCCCGGCGGTTGTCCGGCGCGTGCGGGAGCCGGACGAGCGGCCTGCCCTGCCGGCTTGCCCTGCCCCTCTTTCGCGGCCGGCTTGTTCGGCTCTTGCGCCTGCGCCGACAGCGCAACCAAGGTGACGACCGCCACCAGCGGAACAACGATCCGGGAGCGCCTGGACGTGCTCATGTTCCCACTCTCTCCTCTGCCAAATCTACCCTGCGGCGTGACGATTCTAGGCGCCATATTGAATCAACGCCATTGCAAACACCACAATGGTCGAGGCTATCGGCACAATTGTGGGGGCGGCTAGGGCGGATTTCCCGGGAGTCCTTCATTTCTTCGTGTTGCCATCCCTACTGATCGCCTTGTAGAGCTAAGTCGAAGGCAATGGGGAAATGACATGAAGAGATTGCTTGCGCTGATCGTATTGCTGCACGCGGCGGGAGCCTTTGCACAAAGCGCCCCTCCGCCGGCCGGGGTAAAGCCGCCGGCCCAGGCGAAGTCCAAGTCGCATGGGCCTCCGAAGTCCATCGCCGAAAAGCTGTTGTCCTGTCTTGAGATTGACGACGAAACGAAAGACCGGCTGGACTGCTACGACGCTATCATTGCGCCCAAGCCGAAGCCCAAATCGGCTCCCGCGAACGGGGTGATGGACTGCCGCTACGTGAAAGAGGAAGACGAGCGCTTGAAGTGCTTTAACGGGTTTGCCGAAAAGATCCCGAAGTTTTCTTCGCGTTAGAGCATGATCCGGAAAAGTGGAAACCGGTTTTCCCTCGCGACAAACGCGAAGCGTTTGCGCGCAGATCATGCTCAAACAAAGAGATGAGATCATGATGCGATTCAACTTAATCGCATCATGATCTATACGCCGCTTGCAATCGGGCGCAGTACGACCCCAGCTGCAAGACATTTTCAAAGTCACGGATCAAACGGCGCACATCAAACGACACCGAGACCGCCTTGTGGCGGTCTTTCGGTTTTGAGGGGGCGTTGCCTTGCGGCCGGTCCTGTTGATAACCCCGCGCCGGCATTTCCCGGCGGCGTGACAGACGCCTGCAGCGTGTTATCGACGGAAGACAGGCCTCACCCTGGACGGAAGAACCCTATGCGAATCACCCTCGTCGGTTCCCGCCATTTCGGCGCGACGACACTGCAAATGCTGCGCCAACGCGGTGTCGACGTCGTCAGGGTTGTCGTGGCGGATGCCGAAGATCGGCTCGCCGCTGCGGCCCGCGCGGCCGGCATCCCGGTTACGGTGCAGGCCGATCCGAAGCTGGTGGTGGCCTCGGAAATCGCTGGGGATACCGATCTCATCGTTACCGCGCACAGTCACGCCCGCATCAGTAGCGAGGCCCTCGCCGCGGCCAGGCTCGGCGGTATTGGCTACCATCCATCGCTGCTGCCGCGGCATCGCGGTATCGCGGCGGTCGAATGGACGATCCGGGAGAAGGATCCGATTGCGGGTGGCACCGTCTACCATCTTGCCAATCGCATGGATGCCGGTGCGATCGCCGCCCAGGATTGGTGTTTCGTCAAGAGGGGCGAAACCGTTCGCGAGCTGTGGGAACGGGCTCTCGCGCCGCTCGGACAAAAATTGTTGGGCGAGGTCATTGACTACGCCAAGATCCACGACGCCCTGCCCGGCAAGCCGCAAGACGAACAATTTGCGACCAACGCACCCAATCTCGCCAGCTGAAGTTTCCCGTAAAGCCGAAAGCGGATCCCGGCCGGATGGCGTCCCTGCTCTGGATACCGACGATTTCCGCCCATGGCGTAAGTCTCTGTCGCGTTGAGGGCTTTCTGCATTGGTGCAGCGCTTCAAAGTTTGAACACATTGTCCCGAAATATGCCGTTTCATCACGCAAATCGGGGTCTCCTTCATGCGCAACTGCCGCGATCGCAAAGCTCTTGGTTTGGTTCTGCTCGCTGCCGCCGGTTTTGGCATTGCTCCTGCACTGGCCCAGACGCCCTATGACGGCTTGTGGAACGTGACGATTATTACCAAGGCCGGATCGTGTGAGCCGTCGGTGCGCTCGACGCTGACCGTCGCAGACGGTAAGATTTCCGCTCCCGGCGCCGACGTCTCAGGCAGTATCGGCCGGGAAGGACTTGTGCGGGTATCAATCAATGGTGCATATGCGAACGGCCAACTCAGTGGCAACGCCGGACGGGGGAAGTGGAATGGAGCATCTGCGGGAGTACCGTGTAGCGGCCGATGGGAAGCGTCACGGCAATAGAACACGCCAAGCCGCCCCTACCCTTGCGTTTGCGCGACGGCTGATATTCGCCGCGGCCGCGTTGCTGGTCGCCTCGGTGTGGAGCTCGGCAAGCCACGCGCAAGCGGGGCCGTTTGCGGGCATGGCCGGTAACTGGTCGGGTGCGGGCACGGTCACGCTGGACGATGGCTCGACCGAACGAATTCGTTGCCGCGCCACCTACGCCGTCGGTGCCGGCGGCAATGGCCTCAATCAGAGCCTGACCTGCGCCAGCGACAGCTACAAATTCAATCTGACCAGCAATATTATCGCGCAGGGCTCCGCGGTTTCCGGGACCTGGAGCGAAACCAGCCGGAACATTAACGGCAACCTCGAGGGACGCTCCGGCGGCGGCAATTTTCAGGTCGTGGCGACGTCGCCCGGATTTTCCGCGAACATTACCCTGACGACGCGCGGCAACAAGCAGTCGGTTGTGATCCGGGCCGAGAGCGTCTTCAGGGGCGCCTCGATTTCGCTGTCGCGCGTTTAGGGGCGGAACCCCGTCGCGGCTCCAGATCGAATTCCGCCGGCGAGCCGGCGGGATTTTTTTCGAAAAATAATTGCCGCCGCGCGGGCTGCTTACGCGGTCGGAACGAACGCGGTGACTTCGATCTCGACCTTGGCGTGGGCATCGACCAGGCCGTCAATGTAAAGCAGCGTTGAGGGTGGGAAATTTCGCCCGAGTGTCTCGCGCCAGGCTGCACCAATACCGGCGCCTGCGGCCTCATATTCGCTCCGGCTCGTCAAGTACCAGGTCAGGCGGACGATGTGCTCGGGGCCGGCGCCGGCCTCCGCGAGCAACTTGGCGATCCTTCGCAGTGCGACCGCAACCTGCCCGGCCATGTCGGGTTGATATTCGCCCTTCTCGTCACCGCCGGTCTGACCGGCCAATATGATCCATCGGCCCGGCCCGTCGACAGCCATGCCGTGCGAGAAGCCGCGGGGTTTCGACCAGTCGGCCGGTTGCAAGATGCGCATGAGCTAAGTCCTCCATGGGTGCGAGGCATTGTCATTTCCGGAAGGCCGGAAAGACCGCATTGTGATTGTTCGAGTTCCCGGATTTTACTGGTTTTTCGCCCCCACAGATGTGCACCGCACATCGGGAAATGTCGAGCCGCAAGTCCCCCCTGGGTCAAGTCGCTCGCGCTGACACCGTCAACGCGGCCAAATGGCGTTTGAGCTGCGCGCACACAGCGTCCGCATATTTGCGCGTTGCAAACCGGCTAGAGGTCGCCGATACCGGCCTGCCGCACTAATCGTTCACGCCGCTTCAAAAACCAACTGGCCTCCTGCGCTGATGGACCGAACCCCTTCCAAACCAATGGCCGCGCTGTGGATGGCGGGCTGGCTCAGCTTGATGCTGGTCGTGGCTATCGCCGGACGCGAGGCGACGCGCGAACTGAACGTGTTTCAGATCATGGAGCTGCGCTCGGTCCTTGGCCTGTTGATGCTGTACCCGTTGATCCGCCTGTCCGGCGGCTTCGCGGCGCTGAAGACGACGCGGCCGTTGCAGCATGTGATGCGCAACCTCATTCACTACGCAGCCCAGCTCGGTTGGTTCTTTGCATTGACCCTGATTCCGCTGGGACAGGTGGTCTCGATCGAATTCACCATGCCGATCTGGACCGCGATCCTGGCCGCGGGTTTTCTCGGCGAACGCATGACGATCTGGAAGATCGCCGCGGTTGGGCTCGGTCTGGTCGGCGTCATCGTTATCGTGCGGCCAGCCGCAGGCGAGATCAATCCGGGCCAGCTGATTGCGCTTGCGGCAGCCGTGGGGTTCGGCACCTCCGTCGCCATGATGAAATCTCTGACCCGCAGCGAAACCACGGTTGCGATTGTTTTCTGGATGCTGGCGATCCAGTCGGTGGCCGGGCTTTTCCCTTCGCTTTATGTCTGGCAATGGCCCTCGCCGTATGTCTGGTTCTGTGCCGTCGTGATCGCCTTCAGCGGCACATTTTCCCACCTCTGCATGGCGCGCGCGATGCTGTATGCCGATGCCACGATCGTGTTGCCGATGGATTTCCTTCGTGTTCCCTTGACGGCCGCGGCCGGCTGGCTGATCTATTCGGAACGGCTGGATGCTTTCACCGTTTTGGGCGCGGCGCTGATCCTGACCGGCAATCTCCTGAACCTGAAGCCGGCCCGAGCGGCCGCGCTGCAGGTTGGAACCTGACCGAAATCTATTTTGTGCAATCCGCGTAACCTTCGGTCAGCTTCACCATCTTGTCGCCGCCCGAGGTCAGCCGGCACATTTCCACCTCCTTGCCCGCCGGAACGGGTTTGACGCAGGTGATCTGCGGATTGTTGTCGTATTGGGTGGTGGAAAATTTGCAAGTCACCATGCAGGATGCGGTCGTCGTCAACGAGTTCGTTATCGTGATACTGGCGACTTCCGCCCCCGGCAAAATGACGCAGTTGAACGGCACCGGTTCCGCGGATGTCGGCGTCGACAACAGGCCGGTCATCAGCGCAAGGAAGGAAATGGCCGGTCGCGCGCCCATCAGCCTTGCCAAAATTATTTCCCCGCCGCCCGCCGCAGGGCATCGTTGATCCGATCCTGCCAGCCGGGTCCGCCCTCCTGGAAGTGCGCCAGCACGTCCTGATCGATCCGCAACGAGACCAGTTCCTTGACACCGGGAAGCGCGACCTGCTTCGGAGGCGGTTTTGGCGCCGTCGCGGTCATTTTCTTGAACGCCGCTTCGGCTTCGGTGCGCGCGTCGTTCAGGGTTCGTGGTCGTCTCGGTTGATCCGGCAAGGCTAGATTCCTTCAAACAGGGCGGTGGACAGATAGCGCTCGGAGAACGATGGCACGATGGCCAGAATGGTCTTGCCTGCATTTTCCGGACGCTTGCCGATCGCAAGCGCCGCGGCAATCGCTGCACCGGAGGAGATACCGCCCGGAATGCCCTCGATGCGCGCCAATGCGCGCGCGATCTCGATCGCGGTTGCGCTGTTCACCTTGACGATCTCATCGATGACGGAGCGATCGAGGACATCGGGGATGAATCCGGCACCGATGCCCTGGATCTTGTGCGGGGAATGCTGGCCACCGGACAGCACCGGACTCTCCTCGGGCTCCACGGCGACGACACGCAGCGACGGTTTGCGCGGTTTCAGCACCTGGCCCACCCCCGTGATGGTTCCGCCGGTTCCGACCCCCGCGACGAAGATGTCGATGTTGCCGCCGGTGTCGTTCCAGATTTCTTCCGCGGTGGTACGGCGGTGAATTTCGGGATTGGCGAGGTTTTTGAACTGCTGCGGCATGACCGCATTGGGCGTGGTGCGCACCAGCTCCTCGGCAGTGGCAATCGAGCCCTTCATGCCCTGGGCGGCCGGCGTGAGGATGATTTCGGCGCCAAGGAAGGCCAGCATCTTGCGTCGCTCCATCGACATCGATTCCGGCATCACCAGTTTCAGCCGGTAGCCGCGCGAGGCGGCCACGAAAGCCAGCGCAATCCCGGTGTTTCCCGATGTCGGCTCGATCAGGACGGTGTCGGCATTGATCAGGCCGGCTTCTTCCATCGCCACGACCATCGCCGCGCCGATGCGGTCCTTCACGCTGGCGGCGGGACTGAAATATTCCAGCTTGGCAAGGATGGTCGCGTGCGAGCCGTGCTGCAGCGGCAACTTTCTCAACCTCACGATCGGGGTATCGCCGACCGCCTCCACGATGCTGTCAAAAACACGGCCCCGGCCGGGACGGTGCACGGCGCTCGTGGCTAATGGCGCGTCCATGACGTACTCCTCTGACAGCTAGAGCATGATCGGACCCGAAGGGCCGCGTTAGCGCAAAGGAAACCGGTTTTCCCTTAGCTAACAAACGCCAAGCGTTGGCGCGGAGATCATGCTCGGATGAAGCGATAAAATCATGAATCGATTCAACTTAATCGCATCATGATCTGGGGAAAGTTTGAAGGCCCCGTCTTCCATTAGGGGTGGCGTGCGTCGCTGTGCAAGTCTGAATCCTGGGCAGCAACTTCGCTGCAATGCAAAATCTGGGATTGGCCAAATAACTTAAAACCAACGCATTTATGTTGCGACATCGTCAAACAAATCGGATTATGTCCCCTCTCAGGTCCAGATCGCAAGGAGGTCACGATGCCAGCAGTTGCTGAAGTGCTGTCGACCGTCTCGCCTCACCCCGATCCCCGCGGGTGCGATCTGCCCACTTGCCCGGTTTGCGCGGATTCGATGGTGGCTGCGGAGGCTTCGGCCTTTCTGGCTGACAACGTCATCAGCTATCTCTGGACCTGCGATACCTGCGGCTATGGTTTTGTGACCAAGCATTCGCTCAAGCGTATCGTCTGTAACTGAAGCTTTCGAGGAATTTCGGCTTGTCGCGCCGGGGCGTGGCCGCTTGGCGGCGGTCGGATGCCGATGGCTGCGGGCTTGAGACTGGTTCGATCGCGTCGCCATTGATCTCGCGGCCAGTTTGTTCCGAAAAATCGACCATCGCCAGCGACACTGCCCTGCCGGACAACTGCCTGTATGAGGTCGTCCGATCCGACCGCGGCTAAATTTCATCAAAACGCCTGTCCTGCGCCGATCGTCTGATGCACGATGCCAGAGAAAGGCTGCCTTGTCGTGGAAATCTGGCGCATAATGAATGAGGATGTCCGAGCTTTAAGGGCGTGAAATGCGGGTCGTAACGACCGATGTTGCTGTGATCGGAGGAGGTGCCGCGGGCTGCTACGCCGCGCTCAACCTGAGCAAGCGGGGCATCAAGCCATTAATCATCTGCAAGGGATTGGTCGGCAAAAGCGGAGCGTCGCTCTTTGCAGGCAACCTGGTGATCTCTGGCCGGGCGCTGGGCAATAGCGACGAGAACGCCCGCAACACTGCCGAGTTCCTGATCAAGTATCACAACCAGTTCTTGATCGATCAGAACTGGGCGCAGCGATGCGGGCAGTGGCTCGAGAAGGTGTATTATCCGGAGCTGGAGGAAGCGGGCCTTTACTTTCGCCGTGACGATTCCGGCGAAATCGTCACCAGCCCCGGGAAGATCCGCAGCATCGCCGCCAATGTTCAGGGCAATTCCGGTGTGCCGTTCATGGACCTGCGGCGGAAGCAGGTCATCAAGGCGGGTATCGCGCGAATGGAGGAGACCGTCGCGACCTCTCTCCTGCACAAGCCGGACGGTTCGGTCGGGGGCGTATTCTGCCTGAACTACATCACCGGCGAATACACGGCCGTGGTCGCGCGCGCGGTCATTCTGGCGACCGGCTACTCGGACCGCCTGCATACGCGTTCTACCGGCACCAGGGAGATGTCGGGAGACGGCATCGCGCTGGCGTGGCGTGCCGGTGCGACCCTGCTCAACATGGAAATGCAGTGGTGGCACACCAACGACATGGCGCATCCGCCGAGCTGGCAGCGGATGCAGATTTATCCGAACCCGATGCTCGGCTCGGAAAAGTCGGCGCGAATGGTCAACTCGGCGGGCGAAGAGTTCTTCAACCAGCAGCGGGACGATCCGCTGGCCTTTGGCCCCTACACCGTGCAATTGAAAGCGCTGGTCAAACAGGTTCGTGCCGGCAAGGCCCGCTACGAAGGCGGCTACTATGCCGGCTTCGACAATTGCGATCCGGCCGAAGTGGAGCGCTACACGAGCTACGGCAAGACATTTCACCAGCTCGGCCTGCCATTTCCCGCACACCTGGCCGAGACGGCGGTTTCCTCGCACTACCGGCAGGGCGGGATCGATGTCGACACCACCACCATGCGTTCATCGATTCCCGGTCTCTACGCGGCAGGCGGAATAGGCGGCCACAGCAATGGATTGATCGGGCTCGCAACCTATGACGGCCAGGTGGTTGCCGAAGGCATCGCGCTGGATATTGCGACGCCGAAGGCGGCTCCGTTGCCGCAATCGCAGATCGAGGCGGAATGCCGCAGGCTCGATCGCCTACGCAGTTCTTCCGGCGATGGGCCGGCGCCCGGCAGGCTGAAGGAAGACCTCCGCTCGGTGATGTGGGAAAAAGCAGGGGTCGAGAAGAACGCTTCCGACTTGCGATCGGCGCTCGACGACATCGAACGGATTCGCCTTGAGCTTCTGCCCGGCATGAAAATCCGCGACACCGGAAAATCGGTCAACTACGAGTGGCTGGACGCAATTGACGTGATGAACATGATCGATGTCTGCGAACTCGTCATTCACTCCTCGCTCGAACGCAAGGAGAGTCGTGGTCCCTTCATTCGGCAGGATTTTCCCGTTACCGACAACGACAATTGGCTCGCCGCCAATGTTCTCAAGAAATCCGGCAATGGTCTTCGATTTGAACGACGGCCCTACGACCTGCCGCTGTTTGCGCCCGGCTTTTCCAGGAAAGACAACCTGGAGGTTGCCTGGTGACATCGACTTCTCCCGGTGACGCTTCCCTGCCCGCTCCCCCTTCCGTCGATGGCCGGCGGTTGGGACAGGCCGAACAGCACGACTCGCTGTCGGCACGCAATTCCCGCCTGACGCCGGGCGATTTGCTGACCGTCAAGGTCCGCCGGTCGGAGGCGCCCGCGGGCGGTGACGTCTACCAGGATTTTCAAGTGCCGTACCAGAAATGGATGCGGGTGCTGGATGCCCTGAACTGGATCGCTGAAAACGCCGCTGCCGACCTCGCATTTCGATGGTTCTGCGGATCGAAAATGTGCGGAACCTGCGCGGTCCGAATCAACGGCCGCGAGGTGCTGGCGTGCTGGGAAGCAGTCGAGCCGCATATGGTGATCGAACCGCTGCGAAACCTCCCGGTCATTCGCGATCTCGTCGTCGATCGAAGCCGCTACGAGGACAAGGTAGCAAGTCTGGAGCCGTGGATCGAGCGCCGTGAGCCTTACACCCGGTTTCCCGAGCCGCTCACCCATAAGCAGATGAAGGATGCTTCCAAGGCGCTCGACTGCATCAGTTGCATGTGTTGCTACTCGGCGTGTCCGGTGATCGGGCTCGGTGACCTGACCGATTTCGCCGGCCCCGCGCCGCTTGTTCAATTGGGCCAGACCGCGCTCGATCCGCGCAACAGTCAGGAGAAAGTCAGGCGATCGCTCGAACTGACCGGGATATTTAATTGCATCTCTTGCTACAAATGCGAGGAAGTGTGTCCGGCCCATATCCCGATCGTCAGCGGGGTGATCGAGCCCTTGAAGGCGAAGGCGGCACAACTCGCCCCAGAAATGGCCAGGCATTCATTTGCCTTGCGCGACATCGTTGCCCGCCGTGGCCGGGTCGATCCCGGCGAACTGGTGCTAAGGGTTCAGGGGTTGCGTGCACTGGGCAATCTGCGGCGCATATTGCGGTTACTCGTGCGCGGCAAAATCAACCCGATCAAGACGTTCTTCGGCATCAGAACCGCGGCCGCCACGGCCGCCCGCCGACTTCTCGGCAACAGAGCGGGGAAACCGTGAGATTTGCCTATTACCCGGGTTGCTCGGCGCGTAGTACCTGCGCCGAACTCAACGATGCGACTCATCTTGTGGCGTCCCGGCTCGGGCTCGATCTGCTGCAACTGGAATCGGCCACCTGCACCGGGGCGCGTGAATTGCGCGCGATCGATCCGGCCGGCTTCTACGCCCTCAACGTCCGGATTCTGGCGCTGGCGGAAAGCCATGGCCTGCCGCTGATGACGATTTGCAACACCTGCACCCTGAACGTGCTGGACGCACACGCCGCCTTTGTGAGTGATCCGGAACTGGCGGCGTCGGTGAATGCGAGGCTCGCCGAAGAAAACCTGCATTACAGCGGCCGCACCAAAATCAGCCATTTCTTGTGGGTCTTGCACGAGGACATCGGTGAGCAGCGGCTGCGCCAACAGGTCGTCAATCCGCTCACCGGTCTGACGGTCGCTGCGTTTTACGGCTGCCATATCACTCGTCCGCCTGGTCGTTACGGCTTTGTCGATTCCCGCAATAACCGCGCCCTTGAGCGGCTTGCCGAAATCCTCGGTTGCCTTCCGATCGAGTATAGCGGCCGTACCGAATGCTGCGGATTTCATACCGCCGCGCACGATGAGAGAGTTGCGATCAAACTGACCGGGCAGCACGTCCTTGCGGCAAAGACCGGCGGTGCGACCGCCATGGTCACGCCCTGCCCGCTGTGTCACACCGTCCTCGACAGCTTTCAACCCGAAATGGAAGACGACATCGATCAGAAACTGGACATGCCGGTTCTGCACCTTCCGCAGCTCGTCGGGTTGGCGCTCGGATTGTCGCCCGAACAGCTGAAGATCGACCGGCACATGGTGCCGGCGGGGGTGCTTGACAGCTATGCCGCGACTGCCTCGACCGGGGTCAAGTAAGCTGTCCGTCACGACCATGCCGGGCTGTCTTGGCCCTTGCATGGATTTGCCGAAGATTGGAGACTGCCGAGAACTTAGTACCCGCTTTCCGAAGTTCGTGATCCGGCTCCGCATCTTCGCAAACGAACTTCGGAAAGCAAAGGGTACTAGCAAACTTATGATGCTAGTGCCGCTTTTCGATTTGAAGTTCCTATTCGAGTTTTGCCGCGGGTGTGTAGGAACTTCAAATCGGCGGCACTAGCATCCGGCAGTACCATGGATAGCGGTTGATCATGAAGGATACGGTGCTTCTGCTGGCCATGAACGGGCTGATCTGGGGGCTGATCATCGCTCTCATCGCGCTCGGTCTTTCGGTTATCTTCGGTCTGCTCGACATCATCAATATCGCCCATGGCGACTTCTTCATGGTCGGCACCGTGCTGGCCTGGTTCACCCTTTCGGCAACCGGAAATTTCTGGCTCGGCTTCATCGTCGCGCCGCTGATCGGGTTCGTTATCGGAGCCATCATTCAACGCCTCGTCATCCAGCCGATCCATGGTGCCGCGGCGTTATCGATCGTGGCGACTTTCGGCCTCTCCCTCATCCTCCAAGAGACCGTGCGGATCGTCTTCGGAGCGACGCCACGGCGCATCCTGGCGCCGATCCAGGGGACGGTTCCATTGTTCGGGGTCGATTACGAAATCTACCGCCTGTTCGCGGCCGGCGTCGCCTTATTGGCGCTGGCCGGTTTCTTTCTGTTCCTGCAACACACCAAGCTCGGGATCTGGATGCGGGCCGTGCGTCACGACCGCGAGACCGCGGTTGCGATGGGCATCCCGGCGCAACGCGTCTATGTGCTGACCTTCGGCGTCGGGTTTGCGTTGGCAGCCTTTGGCGGAGCGGTCGCGGCTCCCATCACGACCGTGGATTTTCGCGGCGGCGTCGACGTGCTACCGTTCTGCTTCATGGCGGTCATTATCGGAGGGCTCGGCAATTTGCCCGGCACGGTGGCGGCCGCGGTGCTGCTGGCATTTCTTGAAGGACTGATCCAGAGCGTTGCCGATCCGACGATAGCGCGTATCTCCTCGCTGGTGCTGATGAGCGCCGTGCTGCTGCTGCGGCCCCAAGGCCTGTTCGGAGGGTTCGCCAAATGACCCGGCGCTCCCTTGAAATGGGCATGGCGGTCGGTGCCGCGACCTTCCTGATCGCGGTGCCGTGGCTGATCCCGGCGCTGCTCGATCGTTTCTGGGTCAGCGTGATTACGGAAATTCTGATCTGGTCGCTGTTTGCCAGTAGCGCCAACCTGCTGTTCGGCTACGTCGGACTGCTGTCGTTCGGGCAGGCGCTCTATTTCGGTTTCGGCATGTATGGCGTCGCGTTCGGCATCGATCACCTCGGCCTGTCGTTCTGGCCGGCGTTTGGGCTCGGGATTATCTCGGCAATGGCGATGGCGCTGTTCTCGGGGGTGTTCGCGGTTCGCCTGAGCTGGCATTATTTCGCAATCATCACCGTGGTGTTTTCGTTGATCTTCTATTTTCTCGCAGTCTCAATGAAACCGTTGACCGGCGGCGACGACGGCATCAACTTCTCGCTGCCGCCGGTTTTCAAGCTGGGCACCAAGGTCTTTAGCCTTACCGATCCCACCTTCCAGTATTTCTTTATTCTGGCGGTGGTGTCGCTCTGTTTCTTCCTGATGTACCGGGTGATCAACAGCCCGCTTGGCCGGGGCTTTCTGGCGATCCGCAACAACGATCTTCGGGCCTCGCTGATCGGTCTCAACGTCTATGTGCTGCGGTTGATCGCATTCGTCATGGCCGGCTTTCTGGCCGGCGTATCCGGGGCGCTGTTTGCGTTCTTCGGCCGCTACGCCTCCGCCACCTATATGTTCTATCAGGTCTCCGGCGAGGCCGTGGTCTGGACCATCGTCGGCGGCGCCGGCACGATGTTCGGGCCGCTGGTCGGTACAAGCTTGTTCATCGTGATCCGCGAAATCGTCTCCAGCCACTGGGAGCATCATTCGCTGATCGTCGGGTTACTGGCTATTCTGGCGGTCATTTTCGCGCCGAAAGGGATCGTCGGCCTCTGGAACGACTGGATGACCCGGTTGGACGCGCGCGATGCGGCGGCATCGGCGCCGCCACGGCTGACGCTGCGGGCCAATCCATGAGCGAAGCCGTGCTGCGAACCGAGAATCTGACCAAGCGGTTTGGCGGCCTGACCGCGGTCGACAATCTCGATATTAGTCTCGCCGGCGGCCGGGTCCATGCCATCATTGGCCCAAACGGCGCCGGCAAGACGACATTCTTCAACCTGGTGACGGGTCTGCTCAGGCCCGATAGCGGCCGGATATTCTTTCGCGGCCGCGATATTACCGGGTGGAGACCGCACGCGATCAGCCGGTTGGGAATCAAGCGGACGCTTCAGGTCAAAAGTGTATTTCCGGATCTGAGTGTTGCCGACAATCTCTGGATCACGCGGCAGGCGCGGAACCGGTTCTTGCATCCCTTCCGCCCGGCGGCGAGCGACCTGGCGGCCAAATCGCAGGTCGAAGAGACGCTGGAGCAGATCGGCCTGGCCGCACTCGCGGCGCGCGCGGCCGGCACGCTGTCCTATGGCGATGTCGCGATGCTCGAAATCGGCATGGCGGTGATTTCCGAGCCGAGCCTGCTTCTGCTCGACGAGCCCACTTGCGGCATGAGCCCGGCGGAGACCAGCCGGGCGGTTGCAAAAATTCGCGACCTGGCGCGGACCATCGATATCGTCATCATTGAGCATGACATGGATGTCGTGTTCGGGATCGCCGACGACATCACGGTTCTGGCCCAGGGGGCGATCCTGGCCAGCGGCAGTCCGGCCACCATCGCCGACGATGAGCGCGTCCGCGAAGCCTATCTCGGCCGCCCCGAGGACGAGGATTTCGTCGAGGAGGCGGCCCATGCTTAGCCTCCGCGACGTTCACGTCCACATCGGTAAGCTGCATATTCTCCAGGGCGTCAATCTGGAGGTTAAGCCCGGCGAGTCTGCGGCGTTACTTGGACGCAACGGGGTCGGCAAGACCACGACGCTACGCGCGATCATGGGACTGGTGTCGAAGACGAGCGGGGCGATCAAGTTCGACGAGTTCGATCTTTCAAGCTACCCGGCGCACCAAATTCCCGGCAAGGGCATCGGCTACGTCCCGCAGGGTCGCGGCATTTTCCCAAATCTTTCGGTGCTCGAGAATTTGAATATCGGGATCACCGGCAAGCGTGACCGCGAGCGCGAGGACTATGTCTTCACCTGCTTCCCCAGGCTCAAGGAGCGGCTGAAGCAGGCCGGCAACACGCTTTCGGGCGGCGAACAGCAAATGCTCGCGATAGCGCGCTGCCTGATGATGCGCCCCAGGCTCATCATTCTCGACGAGCCGACCGAAGGGATCATGCCGCGGCTGGTGTCGCATATCAGGCGCGAAATCTACCGCATCAATCAGAGCGGTGTATCGATCCTGCTGGTCGAACAAAATGTCGAAACCGCTCTCAAGCTGTGCCAAAACGTGTTTATGATGGAAAAAGGCGCTATCGTCTATTCCGGTGCTTCCCATGACCTCAAAGGTCAACCCGAAATCGTGCATCGCTACCTTGGACTGTCGCAATAACATCAACCGCTCTCAAGGAGTGTCTGATCATGGCAACGAAAGTTTCACGCCGCAGCTTCCTGGAATGCGCGCTGGCAGGAGGTGCCGCGGCCGGCACGGCCAATCTCACGATCATGCGCGACGCATTCGCGCAAGTCTCCGGGCCGATCGTCATCGGGCACCACTGTGATCTCACCGGCGCCATATCGTCGTGGGGGGTGTGGCATGACAAGGCGGCGAAGGCTGCCGTGGAATTGATCAATCAGGGCGGCGGAATTGCCGGGCGCAAGGTTGAGCTTGCGACCGAAGATACCGAGTCCAATCCGGCCAGCGGCGCGCGCAAGCTGCGTAACCTCATCCAGCGCACCAACGCCGAATTCGTCGTCGGCTCGGTCCATTCCGGCGTGATGCTGTCGGCGATTCCGATCGCGACTGAACTCAAGACGATCTACTTCTCGACCGGTGAGGCGACGGAGGCGACGGGGAGCAAAGGAACCCGCTTCTCGTTCCGCACCGGCACCGATACCTATTCGATTGCGGCGGCCAGTCTGCCATGGTGCGTCGAGAGCTTCGGCAAGGTTTGGTCGATCATCTACGCCGATTATGCCTGGGGGCAGAGCACGGCCCAGGAATCCAGGCTCTATATCGAACGCGCCGGCGGCAAGGTTCTCAACGCCATTCCGGTGCCGCTCGACGCCAAGGATTTCGTGCCCTATCTGGCGCAGATATCCGCCGATACCGAGGTGTTGTTGCCGGCCTTCATCGGCTCGCTGTCGGTTGCGTTCTATACGCAAGCAAAGAGCATGGGGCTCGACAAGAAGATGAAGATGTATTCCTCGTCGGCCAGCATCGAGGCCATCGCGCCCGACGACATCAAAGGCGCGGCAGAGGGGGTGTATTTCTTCGAGAACTTCCCGCGCCAGCTCAAGGCCAAGGACGACAGCTTCCACCGAGACTTCAACAAGCTTCTCGGTATCGACGATGTCGATGCGCGCGAAGTCGGCGGCCAGCGGGTGATGGACAAGAGCCATGGCTGGCAGGCCTGGGAAGACATCTTCGCAATCAAGCAGGCGATCGAAGCGTCCGGCTACAAGACACGCAAGGACGTGGAGGGCGTTATCCAGGCACTGGAAGGGATGCAGATGAAAAATTCGCTGGCGCATCCGCAGGGCGACAAGATCATCCGCAAGGAGGATCATGTCGGAATCATCGACTGCTACATTTCTCGTGTGGAAAACGGAAAGTTCGAAGTCAAGAAGCGAATCCCGAAGGAGGAGCTCGCGAAAAACATGCCGCTTCGGCATAATTTGTCGCAGCTGCCGGTGTGATCGCTATCGCAGAAGCGATTGATCCGAAAAAATTCCTGCGCGCCGGCGTGCGGTTGAGTGCGGGTTAGGATGTCGCCTTGTTGGCTGGGGACTACCACCGCTACAAATTTCGGTGCATGTCAGAGATGCCTTTGGCATTCCTGTATGTCCGTTGCTGAGGGATGAACGGACCTCGCTCGGATGCGGGCCGAGGTCCGAGATTGACCCACAACGCCGACATTCCGAAGGCCGAGATAGGTACGCATTTCTTACTTTATCTTCGCCATATCGCGGCCAGGATGGAATTACCCGATCACCAACGGGAGAAAGCGTCATGAGTTTTTCTTTGAAGGCTGCGAGCGCAAAATTCATATTGAGCATTATCCTATTGTCGTTTGCTACTTGTGCTTCGGCCGGGCCGAAGGAAGACGTGGCGGCGGCGGCCTCGGCGTGGGGGCTGCGCTTGGCGAAGACGAACCTGACAAGGTATTGCAGCACTATTCCGACGACGCCGTGCTCTGGGGGACTCTGTCTCCGACGGTGCGTGCGGATCGATCGGCATTGCGGGATTATTTCGTGACCGCCTTTAGGATTCTTCCCGGCCTCAAGGTTTCTTTCGGCGATCAGCTGATCCGCGTATACGGCAGTACCGCGGTTAATACCGGCTATTATACCTTTACCTACGTCAAGGACGGAGAAACCAAGATATTCCCCGCGCGCTACAGCTTCACTTACGTTAGGAACGGCGAGAACTGGCTCATTGTCGACCATCATTCCTCGGCCATGCCACAGGCGCCGAAGTAGCGTTATCGCCCGCGGGTAAAGCGGAAGTCTGACTTACGGGCCGTCGAGTTAGCTTTTGATCCCATCAAAAGACCTGAGCCTTCGAGCCGATCGAAGGTCAGGGCGAACGGAGAGCGGAACATGAAGATAGGCGTAAACAGCAAGACGAGCCAAATCGACCTGTACCGCAGTCGCGTCGCGAGACGTTTGATTGCGTGCTTGGCGCTTATTTTTATCGCCTTAATGACAGAGACCGCCGCCGCGGCGCCTGAAGACGAGGTGCGGGCGACATTCGATCGCTTCGTTGCCGCTCAAAACGCGCACGACGTCAAGGCGGTAGAGTCGCTTTTGTTGAGTTCGCCGAATTTTCTCTGGATCACTCGTGGCATGCCGGTGTGGGGGCCAGATGCAGCGCTCAAACGTTTTGCCGTGCTGTATGAGGGGGCGTGGAAACTCGACCCAGAGTTCGCGAATCTAAAAGTTATCATGATCGGAGACAGCGTTGCGCAAATCTATGTTCCGATCATATTCACAATCGGAGCAGCCGGCCAACCATCGCAACCGACGAGATTTCTGATGAATCAGCTGTTGGTGAAGACGCCGAGCGGCTGGAGAGTGTCGAGCATCCTGCCCATACCTGCGCCTGCGCAATGACTTTGGCTAGGCAGGTGGTGGGCCCGCAATGAGTGAAGGGCGAGTCCGTTCCTGGCACCTTAGCCGACGTTCAAACACTCCGGCGCACGATCGCTCTGCAGCAATACAAGAGTGGTAGGTTCGACCTCAGTTGGCCGGGCCGCTTCCGTCAGCAATCAGCTTGGCGCAGGCATCGAACTGCGAGGGCAATGTTGTTCGTGCAGGAAACAGGCCATCAGGATCGGCGGCGGCCTGCCGGCATCGGAGGGCGCGCACAATCAGACCGACATCGAGTCCAGCCAAGGGTCTTTCGTTTAGAAACGCCACGGCATCCTCGTTCGAGCCGATCCGGGCGGTCATCCAGCTGTAGTAAAAGCGCCCGGGATAGAGGATCGTCCGCAGATACATCTTGTGATCGTTCGGCTTGAGCGCTTCGGTCTCGGCAAAACTCTGCGCGCGTTCGACCCAGGTCGCAAAAGTCGCGCCGCGCAAATATTGCCGAATTTCGTCGAGGGTCGGCCGCGGCGGCGTTAAGCGTTCACGCTCCATCAGCGCAACTGCGTGATCGAGATAGTCGATGCGATCAAGCGGCGGAAATCGGCCGATAGCGAAATGCTGGTCGGCCCAAAAGACTGAAACCTTCGGTCCCCAATCCGTGGACAGCGCGACGGCATTGCTTTTCAGACCATCGAGCGCGTCCCGTGATAAGCCCGCCGCCGTGATGATGGCCAGATCAATATCGCTATAGCGTCGGTTGAAGCCGGCGTGGGCCAGGCTGCCGATCAGGTAAGCGCCGAGCAGCTCTGTCCCAAGCGCTTCCTGCCAGCACTGGACAAGACGGCGGGCAAAATCTATCGCTGCCCTTCTCGCAAGTTCATTAGGCTCGACATGCGTGATCGCAGATGATGGCAGCACTTATTCGTCCTCCGGCCATTAGTTACGTGAAGAAATAGCTTAATATCTGAGCCACGTAGGGGTCGACGGTCCCTGTGTTGACGTAAAAATATCGAGCTTGGTTGTTCGTCAACCCAATGCTTTGCCGGCCGTTTCAGGCGCGACCATCGTCGCGATGAAGGTGATGGAGGCGAGCACGATCAGATAGACCGAGATTGGCCACGTCGCACCACCCGTCCAAGCCATAAAGGTAGCCGCCGCAAACGGGGTGAGGCCACCTATCGCAGCGCCGACTTGGAAGCCGAGCGAAGCGCCGCTGTAGCGCGTTCGAGCTGCGAATAACTCGGAATACCAGGGCGCGCCAACGGCGAACCCTACCATTTGCCCGAAGGTGATAGCCGCGATGATCGTGAGCGTAACGGTCAACGGGTCCCTCGTGTCGAGAAGCCAGAACATCGGAAAAGCGAAAGCCATCGAGAATAGGCAGCTTGCGTAAAACATCGTCTTGCGGCCGATCTTGTCTGAGAGCCAGCCGAAAACCGGGATCACCATGAGTGCCACGACCGCGGAAAGGAAAATGGCGTTGATGATTAGGCTCCGCGGCATGGCGAGCTTAGTGGTGACATAACTGATGGAAAAAACGCCGGCGATAATCGCATAGCTGATCTCTGAGACCTTCAGCCCGATGGCTGTAAAAAACGAGCGACGATGTTGCGTCAGAATCTCGATCAGCGGTAGCCTGGCTACCTCGTTCTTGGCCGCGATCTCGCGGAAGACTGGTGTCTCGTCCAGCTGCATTCGGATGTAAAGGCCGATGCCCACCAGAACGATGCTGATCAGAAACGGAAGGCGCCAGGCCCAGAGCAGGAAATCCGATTCAGGCACCTGCGACAGCGCAGCGAATATCCCGATTGCGGCGAGGTTCCCGACGGGCCAACCGATCTGAACCATCGACCCGAGAAGTCCGCGATTTCTATCCTGCGCATTCTCGACGACCATCAGCACGGCTCCGCCCCACTCGCCGCCGATGCCGATACCCTGAAGCAATCGTAGGAGGACGAGCAGAATCGGCGCTGCGATGCCGATCTGATCGTAGGTCGGCAGCAGGCCGATAAGGAAGGTGCCAATCCCCATGATGATGATCGTCAACACGAGCATGGCTTTGCGACCGGCGCGGTCGCCAAAGTGTCCGAAAATCGCAGCGCCTAGGGGCCGCGCCAAAAAGCCGACGGCGTAGGTGCCGAAAGCAGCTATGGTGCCTAAGACCGGATCTAACGTTGGAAAAAACAGCTTGTTGAAAACCAGCGCGCTTGCCGTGCCGTAGATCAGAAAGTCGTACCACTCGACTGCCGTGCCGATAACGCTTGATACAACGATGCGCTTTATTTCGGTCCTGTTGCTCGTCGATTCGGTAAATGAAACTTGTTCCGCGATGCTCATAATGTAGCCCTCCCCTCGCTGCGCCACGATGCAGGTAGCCACGAATAGGATGCCAGGACGCTCGATGTAGTGCTTTGAGGCCGCCTTTAGACGGCATCCATTTGCATTCAGGCCGGCTTGATTTTGCTATACTATATTGCCGCAGGGACTCGCCGACCTAACAATCAGTGGGGCATCTAAGCTGCTGTTTTCATTTGATAATTGTTCAATTGACACGGATCGACGCGAGCTGCGCCGTGAGGGGGAGTTGCGCTCTGTCGAGCCTCAGGTCTTTGACCTCTTGGAGTTCCTGATTCGAAACCGCGATCACCTAGTGAGCCGGGACGAGTTGCTGGCGGCGGTTTGGAACGGGCGGATCGTTTCGGAATCAACGCTCGCGAGCCGCATCAGCGCAGCCCGAGCCGCAATCGGCGATAATGGTGAAGATCAGCGGTTGATCCGCACTGTTATGCGCAAGGGTATCCGCTTTGTCGGTACGGCACACGAAGAGCAAAAGTCGGAAGTTGCGACGACTAGTGGCGCGGCGGAACAACCAAGATCGGTCTTGCCTCTGCCGGACAGACCTTCGATTGCCGTCCTGCCCTTCTCGAACATTAGCGGCGATCGGGAGCAGGATTATTTCGCCGACGGCATTTGCGAAGACATCATCACAGGCTTATCCAAGCTGCGCTGGTTTTTTGTGATCGCGCGCAATTCCTCGTTCACCTACAAAGAGAAGGCTGTTGACGTACGCCAGGTCGGGCGCGAGTTGGGCGTGCGCTACATCCTAGAGGGCAGCGTCCGCAAGGGCGGCAACCGTGTACGCATCACCGCCCAGCTGATCGATGCTGCGACCGGCAAGCACCTGTGGGCCGACCATTACGATCGTGACCTGACCGACATCTTTGCGTTGCAGGACGAGATCACTAAGAAAGTTGTGGCCGCAATTGAGCCCAAGCTGCTGGAGGCCGAAGGCATCCGCTCGCAAAATCGCTCGCCGCAAGATCTCGATGCCTGGGATATGCTGATCCGAGCCAATTCTCTGTTTTGGCGACTGACCAAGGACGAGAGCCAAGCTGCAATCTCGATCCTAAAGCAGGTCGTTGAGCGATATCCTTTCTATGCACCTGCGTACAGCATATTGGCCTTCGCGTTGTTGGTGTCACGTCAGGGCGGATGGCACCTGATGGAGCCGCAAGTCACACAAGCTGCGACCTTGGCCTCCCGGGCGGTGGAACTCGACGACAGCGACCCGTGGGCGCATCTCGCGCTCGGCTTCGTGGCCTTCACCAGGCGGCGCACCGACGACGCGGTCGAAGAATTCCAACGCGCACTGGATCTCAATCCAAACTTCGCCGCCGCGCACGGATTTCTCGGTTGTGCGCTCGCTTTTGACGGTCGATGCGACGCGGCCATAGATCATATCGAGCAAGCCATCCGCATGAGTCCGCACGATCCGCAGAATGCGCTGCTCAATGCGGCCTACGCTGCAGCCCATTATCAGGCGGGCCGCTACATAGAAGCCATCAGTTTTGGCCGCAAAGCCATTCAACAGCGGTCTGAATTGACGAACGGTCATCGAATCTACGTGGCAAGTCTGGCGCAGGCGGGCAGAATCGACGAGGCTCGTGCTGCGCTCGCGCGACTGCAGGAATTGCATCCAGAAAATTCAATCGCCTGGATCGAGCGTAACGTCCCCTACACGCCCGGGCCAATGGCGAAATTTCTCGAGGGTTTTCGCAAGGCCGGTCTGCAGTAGGCGTCGAGAGTGTTGCAATTGGCACGAAACCGGCATGGCGTTGCAGTTGCCGCATGTCTGCTGTCGGGGGACAAACGGACCTGGCTCGGACGCGGCTCGAAGCCTGAAAATGACCCGAAGCCGTCGAGACCAAGTGCGTCGTTTCGCAATGCAGCCTCGCTAAGATCGATCTGCTATTGTGGCCCCTTGCATCGTTGCATATCGGCCGATCGAGCATGAAATGCCAAACAGCAAGGACATCGAAGCGCAGTCGCACAAGCCGGTCAACGCTCAAAGCCGTCCCCAAGGGTACGTGCTTGGCCCTTCAGGGGGTGAGCATCTCATCCATTTTCGTGATGGCGGCAACATCTTCATCAAGGTCGATCCCGTAGGCGGGTCCAGCAATCTCGCCATGGGCACGCAGCAGCTGCCCATCGGCGCAGGTATTCCGGTTCACCGGCACTTCCATATGGAGGAAGCCTTCTACGTGCTGGAAGGCCGTGGCACGTTCATACTGAACGATGTGCCTCACCCGTGCGAAAGAGGTGGAACGATTTTCATACCCAAGAACACATGGCATGGTTTTGCCAATTCAGATCAGGAACTGGTTCTGCTATGGATCATGGCGCCCCCGGGGCTGGACGGCTTCTTTCGCGAAACCTGCCGTCCACCCGGCGAACCTCGAAGAGAACTGACTCGCGAGCAGAGAGACGCCATCGCCCGAAAATACGGAACAGAATTTAGATAAGCCGAGTGGTTCATTCGAGCGACGACGGAGAGGCCTTGCAGGACGCGGCCCTTGTCCGTTGTTGGCACCTTTGAGACATGCCGGGACGGTCTCCCGATGTCTGTTAATAGGGGTGGACCGGAAGTCATCGGTGCACCGACAGAACCTCGCTTTTGACCCGAAACGGACGTCCCGCGCGTTTGGTAGAGTGGGTTCGGTAGAAAGGCTGGAGGAACGCCAATGCCGGATTTGATGCCTCGCCGTGCGTTTGTCACGCTACTCGGCGGTGCGGCGATCTGGTCGCAAGCCGCTCTCGCGCAAAAGAGCGACGGGGTGAGGCGTGTCGGCGTGATTATGGGCTTCGCCGAAAACGACGAGGTTTGGCAGGTCTATCTCGCGACCTTCCGAAAAGCCTTGCAAGACCTCGGCTGGGCAGACGGGCGTAACATCCGATTCGATTACCGGTTCACCGGTGACAGCGAGCAACTTATGCGCAGCATAGCGGAGGAAATTGTAGGGCTCGCGCCTGATGTGATCCTTGTCTCAACAAACTCGGTCGTCGCAGCGACGCTGAAGGCCACGCGCTCCATCCCCGTCGTTTTCACATGGGTATCCGATCCGGTCGGAAGCGGTTTCGTCACGAACCTGCCTCATCCCGGAGGAAAAATTACGGGCTTCCACAATTTCGAGCCGGCGATCGGCGGGAAATGGCTTGCTTATCTCAGTCAGATCGCGCCGAGGTTGCGCCGTGTTGCTGTTGTGCACGTTCCGGAAGTCGCTCCTAACGTAGCTTTTCTGCGTGTGGTCGAAGCCTCTGCCCCTCAAATGGGGATAGCCGTGACTGCAGCCGAGATACGCAATGCTGCTGACATCGAGCGAGTGCTGTCGGCTTTCGGACAACAAGCCGGCGGCCTCATCGTGACGCCAAGCGCGCTAACGGCGACGCGGCGTGACCTCATTATTGGCCTAGCGGCTCGCTTCGGTTTGCCTGCAATATACTCATTTGGCTTCTATGCGACGAGCGGCGGCCTAATCTCGTATGGTATCAATCAGCTGGAGCAGGCCCGACCGGCCGCGTCCTACGTCGACCAGATTCTGCGAGGCGCAGATCCGGGCGATCTGCCAGTTCAACTGCCGCTCAAATACGAACTCGTCATTAATCTCAAGACCGCCGCGGCCCTCGGCCTCGCCGTGCCCAACTCGCTTCAATTGCTCGCCGACCAGGTGATTGAATGACTAGGTCGGGTTGTGGCACGAATGCGAAGTGCCACGACGTCCGCCGTACTTCCGCTCTCGGGGGAAAAGCAGAAGTGACCGGGATAGCCCAATTCGGCAGCGAATGACCCGTAGCGGTCATCTGTCCCGTCTTGTTTCCTGTCAACGCGCTCAGTACTCTGATTGACCAATTTTGGCGATTGGAGGCTCTTATGATCAGGCGCTGCGCAGTTGGCCTTTGTGCGATCGCGTTGGTCGCAATCCCTGCTTTCCCGAACAGCAGCGTCGCCCAAGGAACGTCACTCAAGGATCAACTGATCGGAACGTGGATTTACGTTTCGAGCACAGGTAAGCGTGATGATGGCAGCAACGTGCAACGGCCGAGCTTGCAGGGTGCGGTGACCTATACGGCTGATGGCCGCTTCCACTTCATAACGACGCGCACCGACGCGCCCAAGTATGCCTCAAGCGATCCTGCCCGTCCTTCTCCGGATGAAGCTATGGCCATTGCCTCAGGATCAGTTGCCTACACGGGGACGTATACGATGGACGAAAACACAAAAACGATCCACGCCAACGTCGAGACGAGCACGTTTCCAAATCTCGTCGGAGCCCCTAATCAGCGCCGGATCATCACGTCCATTACCGCTGACGAAATGAAGTTCACGAACCCGCGCACGCCTGCCGGCGTAACTCTTGACTTCGTGTGGAAACGGGCGAAGTGACTAGTTCAACACGCGCTCGCAAGGCGGGTTTGCCGAAATGTTGAGAAGCTGGCGGTGCCATTCAAGTCAGCTTGTGGCACGAACCGGACCTGCAGCGATGTTCGCACAGTGGTCGCTAACGGGAGGAAAGCGGACATCGCGGTTGCGTCCGCCGAAGTCTGAAAATGACCCAGACTGTGTAAAAACGCGGATGTTGAAGTTTGCAGGCGCAGCCGGCTGGCTCATGAAGCCGAGCCTATGCTCGGATCGCTTCTATTAGTCCGCCAACGCCGAGAATGCTTATGACCCGTTTCATGTTGTAGGCCAGGACGTGTAGCGCCATTTCGGTGCCGACGTGCTTGAGTGTTTTCATCTGGAAGTGCGTCGATCCCATCCACGACTTTATCGTACCGAATGGATGCTCGACGGTCTGGCGGCGAAGGCGCATTTTGGCCGGGTTTCGATCGAGCCTCGCTTGCACGGCCTCAAGGACGGCTTCGTGCTCCCAACGTGAGATCCGTCGTTCTTTGCCTGTCGTGCACTGGCCCTTCAGCGCGCAGCCTTGGCATGCGTTGGTCCAATAGCGCCGCAGTGTCTTGCCATCCTCTTCGTTGGTGTAGTGATAGATTAGCTGCTCACCGGCGGGACAAAGATAAACGTCGTCCGCCGCGACGTAGACGAAGTCCTGCTTGCCGAAGCGTCCTTTGACGTTGAGGCCCGAGGTTATCGGCTTCGGCAGATAGACAGTGACGCCGGCTTGCTCACAGGCAACAATTTCCTCGCCGCTATAGTAGCCGCGATCGGCTACAGCCTCGATGGCCTCGGAACCAATCGCTGCGCGTGACTGCTCGGACATGCTGGACAGCTGGCTCCGGTCAGACCCAACGTTGGTCACCTCATGGGTAACAATGAGATGATGCTTGGTGTCGACGGCACTTTGAACATTGTACCCAACCATCCCGCTACCTCGGCCACTTGTGGCCATCGAGCGAGCATCGGGGTCAGTCAGGGATATCTGCTTGTCCTCGGTCTGCATCATCAGGGTGTTCAGAGCGTTCAGGCGCTGTATCTCCTGGCGCAGCGTTGCAATCTTCTCGTTGAGCCGGGTGATCTTGGCCTCCGGTACCGCTTCCCCCTGACGATCGGCGCTGTCGAGCTGCGAGAGATAACGGGCAATGCTCTCGTCAATCTGCGCCAGACGGCGCTGCATCTTGGCCTGGGTGAAGTTCCGATCCCGCGTGTTGACGGCCTTGAACTTGCTACCGTCGATCGCAACGCTCGCTTCGCTGAACAGCTCGAGGCGTCGGCATAGCACCACGAACTCACGGCAGACCTTTCGGATGGCCTCGCCATTATCCTTCCGGAAGTCGGCTATTGTCTTGAAGTCCGGCATCAGGCGGCCGGTCAGCCAAACCAACTCGATATTGCGCTGGCACTCCCGCTCCAGGCGCCGGCTCGACTGTACCCGATTGAGGTATCCGTAGACGTAAATCTTCAGCAGCGTCCTCGGATGATAGGCCGGCCTCCCTGTCGCCTCCGGCTCAACGCCGCCAAAGCCCAGCTTGGCCAGATCAAGCTCATCGACAAAGACATCGATTGCCCGGACCGGATTGTCCTCGCCCAAATAGTCATCCAGCCGCTCGGGAAACAAAGTGCTCTGACTGCGGTCATCGCCAACGACAAAGCGCGTCATCGAATCCTCCGGCCAAATCGCAGGAGAATCATATCATTGAAGGTGTTTTCACACAGTCTGGACCCACAACGGACTTCGGCGCGGCTTGCGGTTGCTGCCAGTAGCCTTAATCCTGCCGCTCCGCGTTCCGATAGTCCGCATCCAAACGCGACATCCATGGTTGCCAACTAAGAAGGTAGGCGCGTCGAACCGCTGCCCCTAATGCGCCCGCGATCGTTGCCTTATTGCCGCATTTTCCAAGATCGTCGTGCCGTCTTGCCCGTAGAGAAATTCACCGACAAAGGCCCGACCGATATCGTCCTGATCAATCGTCCCAAACGATCCAGGAACGAAACGCCCCAGCACAGCAAGATAGCCTGGGGTGTGCGCGTTACCCGCTATGACGCCGGGACGAAAAATTGCTAAACGTTTGAATCCGAGACTCCGCACCGCGTCTTCTTTTTCGCCCATGATGCGGGCATAGCGAATCCAGCTCTTGGCGCTACTCCCGGCTGCCGAAAGAAGTCCGAATCGTTCGATTCCCGCCGCCAGGCAGCCACGCGCAAACGCACCGACCAGGCCGATTTCTAGCTTCTTAATATCCTCTTCGCTCCATTGCTGACTCCCTTTACCGATGCCGATACATGATGCGGCATATAAAGGGTCACCCTGCGCGCCGCGGGTCCTGGCAAGTTTGGTGATCTCACTGGCAAAATTTGCCGCACTGGTGTCCATGATCACTTGGCGCAGGCGCGCATCGGCAGCAAGAGGAATCGTGCGACGATTGACCATCACCACTTCCGTGCACGAGCTAGCAGCGAGCAAGGCCCGCACCAGTCCCGACCCAACTTGGCCCGTGCCACCGACGACCAAAACGCGAAAACCCATGCTCTACCTTTCACCGGTTACAACACTGGCGGCCTTTTTAAGCCCGATTCTGTTGCCTCATACTGTCCCGATCGATCGCAATCAAAAGACCGCACCATAGGAGAAAAATGGCAGCGGCATGCCGACCACCGGAAAGATCCCGAGCACCATGGCGAGGCGTGATGTCCGAATCTGGCAGATATTGTTGCAAAAGTCCCAAAAGGCGCAGCGGCTAATTTTCCACCAAAGAACGAAACAAGCGACAATCGCCGATCAATAGGGTTTCAAACGCGCTACCAGAATCGCCTGTGAGTTTGGCGCTTGGCGATGTGGTCCCCCACATCATTATTCAATCGCTGCGCCTACGGGTCAAACCCGCGCCGACGCCATTACCTTCGGCCTGACGAACACACCCGGCACATCGACCGCGACACTGCGTGCATGGTGATGCCGACAGTAACCCTCAACCTCAAGCTGGGAGATGGTGCGGGTGTCGGCCATGAGCTGATCAAAGCGCGGTCCGAACTGGCGGAGGGTCGCAATTAATACCAACTAGAAAGCAACAGGTGAACGCGCGAAAGCCGCAGATTTGGCAATTCAGCAATATCGGGCCTGCCGGCGACGGAGTGATCGGCATCCGCTCGAACGACGGGGACGGGGTATTTGCCTGTCAAATAGACGATGCCGATCAAGATTGTGATCCCGAACGCAACGGCTAACACCTCCGGAATGACGAATTTTGAAGTGACCGCTTTCTGGGTCATCGCGGATACTCGCTTTGACCTCGTAAGATGCCACCCTGTACTGAACCGAGGGATTAGAAAACTAATCGCGCAAAAGCATTTCGTTGGGGAGATTTAACAATTAGTAAATCAGGACTTTGGTTTTGCTTTGGTGTCTACCGTGTCTGCACCCGCACAGCTGGTCCGCCCATGCGCCGGCCGGGATTGCGTGGCCCACGACAGCCCTCTGAAACGGACGCACTGACGGGCAAAGCTAATTAATTCCGGCGTTTCTGAAAAGTCCGCCATTTCCGCTTTTGGCACTCTTCGGACCTTGTGCGATCTCCGACTTGAGTCTGGAATACGCACCAAAGCGGACATTCACCAACGCTTCTAAATTCATAGGTTCACGCCCCGATCTTCAGTATCCTGGCAGTGGCGCATTACCGGGGCGTGATGTCGCCTTTCGCCCATTCGGCCCGCGTGCGTTCGTGAAACGCCGCAAAGGCTCCCTGTGAAATCGCCTCCCTGATGTCGTGCATCAGGCGCTGGTAATAGGCGATGTTGATTTCCGACAGCAACATCGCGCCCAGCGTCTCGCCCGACTTGACGAGGTGATGCAGATAGGCCCGCGCAGTGCTGCGCGTGGCGGGCCAGGAACTTTCCTCATCGAGCGGCCGGGAATCGTCGGCGTGGCGGGCGTTGCGCAGGTTGATCTGGCCGAACCGCGTGAACGCCACCCCGTGACGCCCGTTGCGCGTCGGCATCACGCAATCGAACATGTCGACGCCACGCGCGACCGCCTCCAGAATATCGTCGGGCGTGCCGACGCCCATCAAATACCGCGGTCGCGCTTCGGGCAGGATCGGCGTCACCTCATCGATCATGGCGAGCATGACCGCTTGCGGTTCGCCGACCGCAAGGCCACCGATCGCATAACCGTGAAAACCGATTTCGACCAGACCCCTCGCGCTGGCTTGGCGCAGTTCCGGCACGTCGCCGCCTTGCGCGATCCCGAACAGCATATAACCGGAAGGTGCGGTCTCGAATGCGCGCTTGCTGCGCTCGGCCCAGCGCAGCGAGAGCTGCATGGCGCGCTCGATATCGTCGCGCTCAGCCGGCAGCCGCACACACTCGTCCATCTGCATCGCGATGTCGGAACCGAGCAGCCGCTGCACCTCGATCGAGCGCTCCGGCGACAATTCCACCATGGCGCCATCGATGTGGGAGCGGAAGGTCACCGCCTTTTCACCGACCTTGCGCAGTTCCGACAGCGACATCACCTGGAAGCCGCCGGAATCCGTCAGCATCGGACCGTTCCAGCCGGTAAAGGCCTGCAGGCCCCCAAGGGCTGCGATGCGCTCCGCGCCGGGCCGCAGCATCAGGTGATAGGTGTTGCCGAGCACGATATCGGCGCCGGCATCCCGCACCTCGCGCCAATGCAGGCCCTTCATGGCGCCGGCGGTGCCGACCGGCATGAAGGCCGGCGTCCGGACCACGCCGTGCGGCGTCGTCAGCCGGCCGGTCCGCGCCCGCCCGTCGCGGCCAAGCAATTCGAAATGGTCGGGTGATGTCATGCGATCGATCTATCACGAAACAGCAGGCAGGCATCCCCGTAGGAGTAGAACCGGTAGCCGCTTGCGATGGCGTGGGCATAGGCGCGCTTCATGGTCTCGAGCCCGGAAAACGCCGATACCAGCATAAACAGCGTCGAGCGCGGCAGGTGAAAGTTGGTCAGGAGAATATCGACCGCGCGAAGGCGGTACCCCGGGGTGATGAAGATCGCGGTCTCGCCGCTGAACGGGGCGATCGTGCCGTCTTCGGTCGTGGCGCTTTCCAACAGCCGCAGCGAAGTGGTGCCGACGGCGACGATGCGGCCGCCCTCGGCGCGTGCCGCCGTCAGCGCCTCGGCGGTGTCGGGCGATATCTCGCCCCATTCGGAATGCATGTTGTGGCCGAGCGTATCTTCGACCTTGACCGGCAGGAAGGTCCCTGCCCCGACATGAAGCGTGATGCGATGAATGCCGACGCCACGCTGCCGCAGCGCAGTTTCGAGTTGGGGCGTAAAGTGCAATCCCGCCGTGGGAGCTGCGACGGCGCCCTCGCTGGTTGCGAACATGGTTTGATAGTCGGAAGCATCGCGCTCGTCGGGCGCGCGCCTGGAGGCGATGTAGGGCGGCAGCGGCGGGCTGCCGAGGTCGGCGATCGCTTGGTCGAGCGCGGGTCCGTGAAATGAAAACGACAACGTGACCTCGCCGTCGTCGCCCTTGCGCTCGACCTCGGCATCGAGATGACCGAGAAGACACACCTTTCCCTCGTTGCCGAAACGAACGACGTCGCGTGGTGACAGCTTTTTCGCAGGTCTAACCAGCGCCTGCCAGCGCGAGCCGTCGAGCCGCTTGATCAGGGTCGCCTCGATCTTCGGCTCGGTGTCGCGGCCGATGCGTCGGCCCTTGAGCTGGGCCGATATCACCTTGGTGTCGTTGACCACGAGCTGGTCGCCCGGCTCGAGCCACTGCGGAAGATCGCTAACGCGACGGTCGCGCAACACACCGTCGGGCTCGACGATCAGCATCCGCGCGGAATCCCGCGGACTTGCCGGGCGCAGCGCGATGCGGTCGGCTGGAAGGTCGAAATCGAACAGATCGGTGCGCATTATGATAGGGGCTCACCGGAACTGGAGAACGGCCTACCCTCCCCTGGAGGGGGAGGGTCGACGCGAATGAAATGAGCGGCGCGGTGGGGTGACGGTCTCTCGTTTGGAACAGTGCCCGAGTTGAGAGATCACCCAACCCGTCTCGCATCTTGCTTCGTGCGATGCGAGCCGACCCTCCCCCTCCAGGGCAGGGTGAAGAGAACTTAAGCCGCATCAAGCGCGATGTGCGCCTTGATGATCTTGTCCGGGTCCTTCACCGGCTCGCCGCGCTTGATCTTGTCGACGTTCTCCATGCCCGACGTCACCTTGCCCCAGACCGTGTACTGCTTGTTGAGGAAGGATGCATCGTCGAAGCAGATGAAGAACTGGCTGTCACCGGAATCCGGGCTCGCCGCGCGGGCCATCGACGCCGTGCCGCGCACATGCGGCTCGTTGTTGAATTCGGCCTTGAGCTTTTGGCCGGAGCCGCCGGTGCCGGTGCCATGCGGACAGCCGGTCTGTGCCATGAAGCCTTCGATCACGCGATGGAAGACGATGCCGTCGTAAAATCCCTCGCGCACCAGTTCCTTGATCCGCGCGACGTGGCCGGGCGCGAGGTCGGGCCGCATTTCGATGGTGACACGTCCCTGAGTGGTGTCGAGGATTAGAGTATTTTCGGTGTCAGCCATGCTCTTTTCTCTAAAGGTTGGGGTGGAAGTTTCCGGTTGTGAAACTGGACGGCAAATGGCCGGCCGGCAATGGCGCCGGCCATCCCCTCGGTAAATGGCAGCGGCGTGCAGCGCTGCAACGCCTCCATCACCGCGATCCGGTACATCAGCCGATCGTTATCGTCCGCCTGTTCCGATTCATAGGTGATCCGGGGACGCCCAAGGATCTCGCCTGCCCGGTTAAAGCTGACGATCACGGTGATGTCGATACCGGATTTGGCGCGTGACGCTTCGGGCGGCCTCCAGCAGGTCCTCAGCCTGGCAATGACGTCTTGAATGGTGTTGACCTGCGCCGGTTCCGCCGGTGCGCCGGTTGCCCAGACAAGCCATAGCGCCGCCAAGTACCGGAACCATCGCGTGCGACGCCGGTCCACCCTGGACTACTTGATGTCGGAGGCGACTTGCACCTTCACCATCTTGTCGGGATCGCTAACGGCACCGCCCGCCGATCCCGGCGGCGCCTTCTTGAGTTTGTCGATCACGTCCATTCCCGACACCACCTCGCCGATCACGGTGTACTGGCCGTTCAGGCTGGGCCCGTCGGCGAACATGAAGAAGAATTGCGAATTGGCGGTATCGACGCTGTCGCCGCGCCGCGCCATGCCGACAATGCCGCGCTTGAACGGCACGTTGGAAAATTCCGCCTTCAGATTGGGATATTTCGAACCGCCGGTGCCATTGAAATTCTGGCCGTCGCCGGTCTGCGCCATGAAGCCGTCGATCACGCGATGGAACGGCACGTTGTTGTAATAGCCCTCGCGCGCCAGCTGCTTGATGCGCTCGGCGTGCTGCGGCGCGAGGTCGGTACGCAGCTTGATGACGATGCGGCCCTTGGTGGTGTCGATGACGATCGCATTCTGCTTGTCGAGACCAGCGGGAAGCGGCTGTGCGATCGCAGGCGCAACGCAGATCAGCGCGGCGAGAACGGCAAGAATCCTTATCATGAAGGCTCCAAGAGAGGTGAAGGGCTAACGGGTGAATTTGGTCTTGAGGCTCGCCGCGACCGCTTTCGGCACGAACGCCGACACGTCGCCGCCCATGCTGGCGATTTGGCGCACCAGTGTGGCGGTGATCGGGCGGACGGAGGGCGAGGCCGGAACGAACACCGTGTGCACGTCGGGCGCCATGGTCTCGTTCATGCCGGCGATCTGCATCTCGAAATCCAGGTCCGTGCCGTCACGCAGGCCACGAACCACGATCGTCGCGCCATGTTTTTGCGCCGCAGCGACGGTGAGATTGTCGTAGGTCGTGCACTCGAAGGCGCAGCCGGCCTTGGCCGCCACGGGCCCAAACACCGAGCGAACCATGGCAAGGCGCTGATCGGTCGAAAACAGCGGCTTCTTGCTTGAATTCACCCCGACCGCGACGACCAAGCGGTCACAGAGGACGACGGCGTGCTTGACCACGTCCAGATGGCCGTTGGTAACGGGATCGAAGGAGCCGGGATAAAGCGCGATGCGGGGCATAAACCCGTCTACCCCGCCCCGGGCGGGGCCGCAAGCCGGTCGCTCTCGCTAGCTCATGATGCGATCAAGTTGAATCGCAACATGATCTCATCTCTTTGTTTGAGCGTGATCTTTTCGGAAAACCGGTTGCCACTTTGCGCTAACGCGGCCCTTCGGGTCCGGATCATGCTCCGGGTCGGCGTCGATCACAAACCAGTATTTTCGCTCGGCCATTGAACCATTTCGGCGGCCCCCACGACTCCTGCCTATGCCGACTGTGTTTCGTCGCCGACCGGGTGACGAAACAAAACTGTGCCGCGACGAAACCACTTTCAGGAATGGGCGAAGACGTCCGGAAACCGGCGCTTTGTATCGACTAGACCAATGAACGAGGGGCCAGCAAAGGCCCGGTGACAGGGGACCGTCATGATCAAAGCTCTTTCAGTAGTCGCTATTGCTGCGTTTATTGCCGCCGCCTTGGCCGTATTTCCCGGATTTGCGCCCCAGGTCGAAGCCGGCGTGCCGCACGCCCTCGCCAAGGGCGATCGGCTGGATGTCCGCCCGGTCGGCCGCGATTGCTCGAAGCAAGCCTGGCCGCATTTTGAGGCCGCTTGCCTGCGCGCCGCGGGCTCCAAAACCCTGATTCGCGAAGCCCGCCTGGTCACGGCCGACCGCACGCCATAGGGCAGGCTGCCGGCCCAGACCGCATTGTTTGATCGGATTTCAATGGAGGCTGGGTCGTGCCTAGTGTGGTGGTTCAGAAGTTCTCATCGTCTGTGGGGCTTGTCCGTCATGAGAACTTCTGAACCAAAACCACACTAGAATCATAAATTTCTAGTGTCCTTTTCGAATCCGAAGTTCGCAAAAGTGGGTGATGCAAGGGAGTGCGAACTTCGGATTCGGGACACTAGTGTTCCGTCCCGGAAATTCGCTGACAAAGTCTCGCGAGTTTCTGGAGGATGGAGTCGGCGGTAGCAGTCCACACGAAGGGGCATGAATTTGCATTGTGGGTGCGGATGAAGTGGTCGATTTTT